>Ga0115013_10000664_pt1 | contig 20435 bp, 13 predicted proteins | sample SouAtlMetagenome_2_FD_88686 | JGI IMG/M metagenome (GOLD analysis project Ga0115013, IMG submission 88686) | Marine eukaryotic phytoplankton communities from Atlantic Ocean - South Atlantic ANT15 Metagenome | ecosystem: Environmental > Aquatic > Marine > Oceanic | place: South Atlantic Ocean...
AATTTGTCAAATACATCATTATTTTCAGAATTCAATTCTGCTAAATTTTTCCAGTATTTTTTATTATTTGACATATAACTCTTAATCTAAATTAATAATGGCATTTTCCACATTCAAGACCGCCCATTTGAGCAGCAGTTAACTCTTCTACACCATATTTTTTTGATAATTCTTTATGAATTCTATCATAATATTCATTATCCTTAATTTTCACATTAGTTTCTCTATGACAGTTAATGCACCAACCCATTGTAAGAGGAGAGTGCTGATACATAATCTCCATTTCTTCAACAGGGCCATGACATGTTTGACATTCAATTCCCGCAACTGTAACATGCTGAGAGTGGTTAAAATAAGCAAAGTCAGGTAAATTATGAATCCTAACCCACTTTACAGGATATGTTACTCCTGTGTACTCTTGAGCTTCATCATCCCAACCAACAGCTTTATATAATTTTTTAATTTCACCATCATAAAATTCTTTTGAATATTCTTCCGTTGTTTCACCATTATATTCGTATATACTTTTATGACAGTTCATACAAATGTTAAGTGAAGGTATACCAGAATGCTTACTTACCCTCGCTGATGAATGACAATAATTACAATCAATTTTGTTATCTCCAGAATGAATTTTATGTGAATAATGGATTGGTTGCACGGGCATATAACCTTGATTAACACCTACTTGCATTGTCCAACCATAGAATCCATATGCACTTACAAGAAGAAATAAGACAGCTGTACAAAGCATTAGAAATTGATTCTCTAAATAAGATTTCCAAATTGGTTTTGCTTTTTTCTTTTCTTCAAATTTTACACCCTTAAGTTTTGCAAGATTTTTGAGTGTTTTACTTACTAAAATTAATCCTAGGGTTAATAGTAAAAATAAAACTGAAAATACTCCTAAAATTATTTCATCTGAAAGACCAAGACCATTAGAAGGGCCTGATGCAACCTGAGTAGTAATCGCAGCAGGCTTAGGAACAGGTTTATCTTGGGCAGTATAAGCAAGAATATTATTAATATCTGCATCCGAAAGCTGGGGGTATGCGGTCATTGCAGACTTATTATATTCTGCGTAAATTTTGTTTGCGTAGTCGTCGCCTGATTTAATTACTGCTGAACTGTTTCTTATCCAAGCATAGAGCCACTCTCTATCTAAACCCTCTTCTTCAGCTAATCTGTTTTCTACATATCTTAATGCCGGTCCGGTCATTTTTCTATCTAACTTGTGGCAAGAAGCACAATTTGTGTTAAACAATGCTTTACCAGCTACAAGATCTGGTTCTTGCGAAAATGTAAATATGCTAGTTAGAAAAAAAAGAGCGATAACAAGCGTACGAGACATAGTCGTTTTAGGGTTTGTTAGTGGTTTTAACTTTTTTACTGAAAATTCTCTTCTAAATTTTTTTGAATCCATTCAAAAATCGCCTGTTAAAAATCAAGCACAAAAATAACATCTATAATGTTTTTTTTATTCATAAATTTACTATTATTTGAAAGTAAAATACTAATTTATAACGATTCTAAATAAAAAAAATTTATTTATTTGATTAACGTTTAATTTTTTAACTAAAAAACATATAGTTTCAAATGAAAAAACTTAAAATAATTGCTATTATTTTCTTAATAACTGTTAACCCTCTTGCAGGCCAAAACGGTAATACTATAATTAATAAAAGTTATAAACTTGACAGCATAATTAAACTAAAGAAGGAGTTAAATAGTAAAATACAAAATCTTAGAATTCAAATTTATAACGGTGATAGAACAAATGCTGAACTTATCATTAAAGAATATATTGATAATTTTAATGACACTACTGCTGATATTATTTATGAAACCCCTAATTACAAGATATGGGTGGGTAATTATTATACACAACTTGAAGCAGACAGGAATCTGATAAAAATTAGAAAAAAATTTAGTAGCGCATTTATTTTTAGGCCAGAATTAATAGAAGAAATGGATGAAAATCAAGATATTGATTAAATCTTTTTCTTAATAGCAACATTAATAAATCCTTCTATTTCGTCTCCAACTTTAATGTCTTTGTAGTCCTTAATTTGTAATCCGCAATCAAATCCTTTTGTAACTTCCTTTGCATCATCCTGAAACCTTTTAAGTGAAGATAATTTTCCAGTGTAAACAACTACACCTTCTCTAATTAATCTAATCTCAGAGTTTCTAACAATTTTTCCTTTAGTTACCATACAACCTGCAATTGTACCAATTTTAGAAATTTTAAATGTCTCTCTTACTTCACATAAGCCTGTAACCTCTTCTTTAAAGTCAGGAGATAACATACCTTCCATTGCATCTTTTACATCATTTATTGCATCATAAATTATCGAGTAAGTTCTAATATCAATTTGTTCTTTATCAGCAATTTGTCTTGCATTTCCCATTGGTCTTACATTGAATCCAACAACAATTGCATCAGAGGCTGAAGCTAATAATACATCACTTTCAGTGATTGCCCCAACAGCTTTATGAATAATATTAACCTGAATTTCCTCAGTTGATAGCTTTTGTAAGGAATCTGTTAAAGCTTCAACAGATCCATCGACATCACCCTTTAAAATTATATTTAGTTCCTTAAATTCTCCTAATGCAATTCTTCTTCCAATTTCGTCAAGAGTTATATGTTTCTGCGTTCTCACAGTTTGCTCCCTTTGAAGTTGAGTTCTTTTATTAGCAATTTGTTTTGCTTCTCTTTCATCTGAATAAACCGAAAATTTATCTCCAGCTTGGGGGGCTCCGTCTAAACCTAATATTGAGATAGGTGTGGAAGGTCCTGCCTCTTTAATTTCATTTCCACGCTCATCATGCATAGCTTTAATCTTTCCACTGTTTTTTCCGGCAAGGACAAAATCTCCAATTTTAAGAGTTCCAGCTTGAACTAAAATTGTAGAAACATATCCTCTTCCTTTATCTAAAAATGCTTCAACTACAGTACCATTTGCATCTTTATTTGGATTAGCTTTTAGCTCTAATAACTCTGCTTCTAATAATACCTTTTCCAACAACTCGTTTACACCATCCCCTTTTAGAGCAGAAATATCGTGAGATTGAATTTTACCTCCCCAATCTTCTACTAATAAATTCATGTTAGAAAGACCTTCTTTAATTTTATCAGGATTAGAATTTGGCTTATCTATTTTATTAATTGCAAATACAATTGGAACAGAAGCAGCTTGAGCGTGAGATATTGCTTCTTTTGTTTGTGGCATTATATCATCATCTGCAGCAATTACAATTATTGCTAAATCTGTAACTTGAGCACCTCTAGCTCTCATAGCAGTAAATGCTTCATGGCCTGGAGTGTCAAGAAATGTTATTCTTTGTCCGTCCTGAAGTTGGACACCATATGCACCGATGTGTTGTGTTATACCTCCAGATTCACCTGCTATTACATTTTCCTTTCTTATATAATCTAACAATGAAGTTTTTCCGTGATCCACATGGCCCATAACAGTCACAATTGGAGGTCTATGTTCAAGATCTTCTGGCAAATCTTCCACTTCAATGCTCTCCTCTTCGATTTCAGCTGTAACAAAATCAACCTTGTAACCGAATTCCTCAGCTACAATCGAAAGAGTTTCAGCATCTAATCTTTGGTTTAAAGTCACCATCATACCTAAAGTCATACAAGCTGATATAATTTCCGTTGGTGAAACATCCATCATCGTAGCAATCTCATTTGCGGTTACAAATTCTGTAACTTTTAATATTTTACTTTCTTGCTCTTGAACAGCTAACTCCTCTTCAGATTTTTGCTTGTGCTGATCCCTTTTATCTTTTCTATATTTTGCAGCTTTTCCTTTTGAAGACTTACCTTGAAGTTTCTCTAATGTTTCCTTAATTTGTCTCTGAACTTCTTCTTCACTAGGCTCTTCCTTTACGGTCCTGTTTGTTCTAGGCTTTTGTTTAAATTTAGAATTTGCAAAATTATTTTGCTGATTGTTTGGTTTGTTAGAAACTATTCTTCTTCTTTTCTTTTTTGATTTAGTAGCAGAAGCTGCTGATTCAGGTTTTTTAAATTGATTAAGATCAATTTTTTCACCAGTAGATTTTAATCCAGTAAGTTTTTTATAATTATCTTTTTTAACATCTTCAGAAGAGGCTTCCTTGATTTCAATTTTAGGATTTTCTATCTCGGATTTTTTAGCTTCAGGTTTTTTAGCTTCAGTCTTAGAGACTTCAGCAGGTTTTACTTCTTGATTTTTCGGCTCAAGATCAATTTTTCCAAGCTTTTTAAATTGAACAACTTTAGAAGATGCCTTGATTATTTCAGACTGTTTTTCTCTAATTTGTTCCTTTTCTTGTTTTTCTCTAATTTGTTCCTTTTCCTTATTTTTTGCTTCAACAGCCTCCTTAGATGCTAACTTTTTGTCAGCATCAACTTGAAATTCATCACACAACAAGCCATAAAGATCTGCAGAGATTTTAGTTGTAGGTCTCTTTTCTATAATATGACCCTTAGACTCCAGAAACTCTGCAACCCTATCAATTGAAATATTTAACTCCCTTAATACTTTATTTAACCTTATTGTATCTGCCATATAATTATCAGTTTTTAATCTTCAAATTCCTCTTTTAAAATTTTTAAAACATCGTTAATTGTTTCCTCTTCAAGGTCTGTCCTTTTTACCAAGTCATCAGCGTCTTGTTCTAATACACTCTTTGCAGTATCCAGTCCAGCTTTTGCTAATTCTTCAATAACCCAAGAATCAATTTCATCTGAAAACTCGGTTAATTCTACATCCTCCTCTGCACCTTCACGGAAAACATCAATTTCATAGCCTGTCAATTGACCTGCAAGTCTTATGTTATGACCACCTCTACCTATAGCTTTACTAACCTCTTCAGGATTTAGTATTACCTCAACCCTTTTATTTTCTTCATCAAACTTCATCGAGTTCACTCTTGCTGGATTTAAAGACCTAGTGATAAATAATTGTATATTATTCGTGTAATTTATCACATCAATATTTTCATTACCCAATTCTCTTACAATTCCATGGATTCTAGAACCTTTCATACCAACACATGCTCCAACTGGATCAATTCTATCATCATATGAATCAACCGCAACCTTCGCTTTTTCACCAGGGATTCGCACAACTTTTTTAATAGTGATTAACCCATCGAATACTTCAGGTATTTCCTGTTCAAACAATTTTTCTAAAAATATTGGTGAAGTTCTTGAAAGAATAATCGAAGGCTTTGTGCCAATTAATTCAACACTTTCAATCACTCCTCTTATATTGTCTCCTTTTCTAAAAAAATCGGAAGGAATTTGTCTATCCTTAGGCATAACAATTTCATTACCGTCATCATCAAGCAAAATGATAGCTTTATGTCTAATATGATGAACTTCTGCAGAATATATTTCACCTTCTAGTTCTTTGAATTTTTTGTAGATATTTGTGTTATCATGCTCGTGCAGCTTAGCAGTTAGATTTTGACGAAGAGCTAGTATTGCTCTTCTTCCAAGGTCTATTAATTTTACCTCTTCAGAAACATCCTCTCCAACTTCAAAATCTGGTTCAATTTTTCTAGCTTCTGAAAGAGCAATTTCAACATTGTCATCTTCAACATTGTCATCTTCAACAACAATTCTATTTCTCCAAATTTCCAAATCTCCTTTATCAGGATTAATAATTACATCAAAATTTTCATCATCTCCGTACTTTCTTTTAAGGGTAGATCTAAAAACCTCTTCTAATATTGCCATTAGTGTAACTCTGTCAATTAACTTATCATCTTTGAATTCTGAAAACGATTCAATAAGCGTTAGATTATCCATATTTTTAAAATTTTACTTTAACTTTTGCTTCTTTTATTTGATTAAAATCAATATAAATCGATTTTTCAACCGTTATTTTTCCTTTACCTATTGGTTTTGGCTGTCTTTCTTTCCATACCAAATGAATAGACTTATCTGTTGAGCTGATTAATTTACCTTCATAATTATCATCCGAAGTTCTTACAGATATAGTTCGTCCAAAATGCTTTATGTATTGACGTGCACTAATTAAAGGCGATGAGGCTCCACATGAAGCAACTTCTAATGAAAAATCTATCTCATCACGATCTATATTTCCTTCAATTGCTCTACTGATAAACATACAGTCTTCAACTTTAACACCGTTATCTCCGTCAATTTTAATTTTAATTTCATTGTTTTCAGATATTGAAAAATCAATTAAAAAAAGATCGGTTCTATGATCAAAACAATCTAATAATAACAAGTCTATTTTATCTTTTAACATTTTTCTATAAAAAGAGGGGACTCTAAGTCCCCTCATAATATTATTAATTAATCAGTGGTGCAAATATACAATAAATTATTTCATTGACTAATATTTGCTCTTAGTTGGCCTACTAGGGCTCGAACCTAGACTCTTCTGGACCAAAACCAGACGTGTTACCAGTTACACCATAGGCCATTGAGGATGCAAATTTAAAATAAATTTTATATCAGCAATATATTTTCATTAATTATGTTTAATATTTACTATTCCAAAGAATATTTTATTAATAAATTTGAAAAAATATGAAAATAGCTGATTTTAAAAAACTGAATTTACTACTAGGATGGTTATGTTTTTTAATTTCATTTATTGTCTACTACTTAACTGCAGAGCCAACAGTAGGATTCTGGGATACGGGTGAATATATTACCACTTCTGCAAAACTTCAGGTTGGCCACCCTCCTGGGGCACCTTTATATCAAATGTTAGGAGCAATTTTTTCAGGTTTAGCAATGGATAAAGAAAATATTGGATTTACAATGAATCTAATGAGTGGATTTGCAAGTGCATTAACAATTTCCTTTATGTATTGGTCAATAGTTTTAATACTAAAGAAGCTAACCAGTAATATCACAAGCTCGATAAAAACCCAATTATCAATACTGGGAGCTGGTGTAATTGGTTCCCTTTCATTCACATTTACTGACACCTTTTGGTTTAGTGCTGTTGAAACTGAAGTTTATGCAATGGCTACATTAATAATGGCTATTCTATTTTATTTAGGATTAAGATGGGAGTCTGAAATGCATGAACCTAGAGGCAACAAATGGTTGCTTCTCATTTGTTTTGTAATAGGATTATCGTTTGGTGTTCATTTTATGGGATTATTGGCAATTCCAGCTATAGTAATGATCTATTATTTTAAAAATCAAAAAGAAATTTTAGATTCATTTAAGCTTAAACCAATTTCTGGATTTTTGATAGCTAATGTCGTTGGAGTTGGCATTCTTATGGGTATATTTAAATTGTTACTGCCAAATACTTTAAAATTTTTTAGTGTAATTGAGCTTTTATTTGTTAATAATTTTAGGCTTCCCTTTAATTCAGGAACCTTAGCAGCTTTCATAATTCTTATTTATATTTTCTACTCTTTAATAAATTATACAAGAAAGAAAGGTTTAATTAACACTAATACATTAACTCTTTGTTTCTTATTTATTTTTATCGGTTTTTCATCTTGGCTTATTTTACCAATCCGTGCAAATGCTGATGTAGTGGTTAACGAAAATGACCCTTCAAATGCAAGAGAACTTCTTGCCTACTACAACTTAGAACAATATCCTAAAACTTATCTTTTTTACGGTCCTCTATTTACTGATCAATATTCAGGATTAGACAAAAAGAATCCCTACAAAGATGATAACCCTAAGTATGAAAAAGATAGAATTAATAATAAATATAAAATAGTTAATGATTATGAAAATGCTATTCAAAATTTTAACTCTGAACATGCTTCATTACTTCCAAGAATGTGGAGTACGGAACACGCAAAAAACTATTTAAACTATACAGGATATTTAGATTTCAAAATAAAGGCAAAGTATATTTCTGAACCTGAATTGGTTCAATTTATCCAAGACTTCAGAGTAAAAATTAACAATAATGAAATTGATTATGAAGATTATCATAATTTTCTAAAGCAATATGGACAATTTCTTAATATAGAAAAACCATCATTGCTCAGCAATCTTTATTATTTGTTTGATTATCAAATTGGGTATATGTATTGGCGTTATTTCATGTGGAATTTTGCTGGTAGGCAAGACGACATCCAGGGTAAAATGAATATGAATGGTAATTGGATTAGTGGTATTAATCTTTTGGATGAATGGCATTTAGGGGTTACTCAAAAAAATCTTCCAAGTGATGTTTTAAAAAATAAAGCAAGAAATACTTATTTTTTATTACCGCTAATTTTAGGTATAATAGGCTTATATTTTCTTTACAATACCAATAAAGAATTTTTTTGGATATTATTATTGTTTTTTGTTTTCACTGGTATTGCTATTCAAGTATATACAAATGTAAGGCCATTCGAACCAAGAGAAAGAGATTACTCAGTTGTTGGTTCTTTTTATGTGTTTTCAATTATTATTGGTCTAGGGGCATACCATATCTCTGCCGTTTTTGAAAAACTTAAAATTAATGGAAGTCTTATTATATCTTTTATTTTATGTCTTTTTGTTGTACCTGTAAATCTTGCTGTCAATAACTGGGATGATCATGACAGAAGTGACAGATATTTAGCATATGCAATGGCTGTAAATTATTTAGAATCTTGTGATGAAAATGCAATTTTATTCACAATTGGAGATAACGATACTTTTCCGCTTTGGTATGCGCAAGAAATTGAAGGAATTAGAACAGACGTTAGAATTGTAAATACTAGTCTCTTAAGTACCGATTGGTATATAAACCAAATGAAAAGAAGAGCTTATGAAAGTGACCCTATTCCTTCTAGCTTAACTGCAGATAAGTACAGGCATGGAACGAGAGATTATATTATAAAAGAAGAAATTAGTAAGGACACTGTTGATGTTGATATTTTTATGGAGTTTATAACGCAAGATGAAAAGGAATACAAATATGGTGAAATATTAAAACGACAAGGATATGATGTTTCTGGACTTAGGAGTCAAGACTATAATGCTAATTTTTTACCATCAGAAAACATTAGAATCCCCGTTAATATCAAAAATGTTATAAAAAATAATATCGTAAGTCAGAAAAATATAGATTTAATCGAAGATGAAATATTCATTAAAATAAAATCTCAAGCTCTCTATAAAAACAGATTAATTATGCTTGATATAATTGCCAATAATAATTGGGAGAGACCTATCTATTTTACCGGTGGAGCATTTGGTGACGAAGATTATTTGTGGATGAAAGATTTTCTTCAATTGGATGGAATGTGTTACAAATTGGTTCCTATTAAAACTCCAATAGACAAATCAAACCCATACGAAATGGGCATGATTGATTCTGAAAAAATGATGAGTATTGTTGAAAACTGGAATTGGGGTATAGAGGAAGGGAAAAATATTTATTTAGACGTTGAATCTAGAAAAAACAGTATTACATATAGAAGCAATATTTCAAGACTTGTAGACCAATTAATACAAGAGAATAAATTTGTAGAAGCAGAAAATATCATTGATAAGAGTATGGAGAAAATGCCAATTAGTGATTTTGGATATTACACTCTTTTAGAACCATTTATTCGTTCATACTATGTGATTGAAAAATCAGAAAAGGCTAGAAGACTGTTTGATGATATAGCTGTTAAATACCAAGAAAATCTATTTTATTATAGCACACTAACAAATTCAAATAAAAATCGGTATGCTGAAGAAATATACACCGATATTGAAAGATATAGATCTTTAGTAGATGTTATATTAAATTATGAAGAAGGTGAATTCTTGGATACCCGAATGAAGGAATTTAACGATTATTTAGATTTGTTTTTGTAAACTTTCTATTTTGATTCAATGAAAAACAAAACATCTAATGCATATGCAATTGAAGTATAGTAGATTATTTTTTTTATTTGCAACTATCATCTTAACGATAAGTTGCTCTAATAAATCAGAAAAAAAACCTCCTAATATCATCTATATTCTAGCTGACGACCTAGGTTATGGGGAGGTGGGATATAATGGTCAGGAAATAATAAAAACTCCTAATATTGATCAATTAGCATCAAAAGGAATGGTCTTTACACAACACTATTCTGGAGCTCCCGTATGTGCTCCTGCTAGATATTCTTTACTGACAGGAAAACATATGGGGCATTCCTATATAAGAGGTAATGATGAATGGAAAGAACGTGGTGATGTTTGGGATTATACCAAAGTGTTTAATAACCCTGGACTTGAAGGACAAAGGCCTATTCCAGAAAATACAATAACCATTGGCAAATTACTTCAAAAAGCCGGATACAAAACTGGAATTTTTGGGAAATGGGGACTAGGTGCACCTGAAACAGTTGGTGTTCCATCACTTCAAGGATTTGATTCATTTTATGGCTATAACTGCCAAAGACAAGCCCACAACCTCTACCCCTCTCATCTTTGGGAAAACAATACAAAGGTCCTTCTAAAAAATGATTTAATAAACCCTACGACTAAACTTAATCTAGGAGATGATCCTATGAAAGAAGAAAGCTATTCCATATTTACACAAAATGAATATGCACCGGCTAAAATTCATGAGAAAGCATTGTCATTTATCGATGAAAATAAGAATAATTCGTTCTTTTTATTTTATGCCTCTCCTCTTCCTCATTTACCCTTGCAAGCACCTAAAGAAAATGTGAAAAAATACAGGGAACTTATAACTGATGATACGCCTTATATTGGTGATAAAGCCTATTTCCCAAACAGATACCCTAAAGCTACATATGCTACAATGATCACATATTTAGACAATCAAGTAGGAGAATTAATTGAAAAATTAAAAGAAATTGATCAATATGAAAATACTTTAATAATTTTTTCAAGTGATAATGGACCTACCTATCTTGGAGGAGTAGATTTTGATTATTTCCGTAGCTCAAAACCTTTTTCTAACGGATATGGAAAAACTAAGGGGTTTTTATATGAAGGAGGTATAAGAGTGCCTATGATCGCTAGTTGGCCAAATAAGATAACACCAGGATCAAGTTCAGATCATATTTCCTCATTTTATGACATTCTACCTACATTATGTGATGTAGCGGAAGTTAATGTGACTTATAAAACTGATGGTATTAGTTTTAAAAATACTCTAATAAATTCAAAGCAAAAACCTCATGATTTTCTATACTGGGAGTTTCCAAGTTATAATGGGCAACAGGCAGTAAGAGTAGGGAAATGGAAAGGTATTAGAAAAAATATTTTTGATGGGAATATGAAAATTGAACTCTACAATTTAGAAGAAGATATTAAAGAAGAAAATGATTTATCAAAACAACATCCTGAGATAATAAAGGAAATAGAAAATATTATGCTTCAAGAACATGAAACTGCTGAATTGGACAGATTCAAGTTTAAAGAGCTAAATGATCTATGACATTATGAAAAATCTTAGTCTATAACTGGAATTAATCTAGAATTTAAGTTTGGAGCAGGCATATTTTTATCAAGAGGATACATTGGTCGTTTGATGTTTTTATAATCTAATCTATACAAATCTTGGTCAACACCACCAGGAGTTAAAGCCATAATCCAATCTCCTCTAATATCATATAATTCTGGAACCAAATAACCTATTTTTACAACTAATATATCAGTTGTAAATGGATCTAAATTTAAATCTGTAAAATCTGAAGTATAATGATATGGTTTTCTATTTTTTGTAACTATAATCTTAATACTTCCAACCTGCACAACAGCCTCTACCTCAGCATTATAATCACCAGTCTTTAAAGAGATTAACTTTCCTTTCAATTTAATTGGGGGAGAATATCTATCATCAACAATTGCGCCAACAAATCCTTCAATATTATCCCCTAATTTAGAATTCATTGCATTTTGAATTAGATTAGGGCCAGGAATAGATGCATATATTAATTCTGGTCCATTTTTACTTTTAAATTTAGGGTTACTCAAAAGTTTTTTCAAAGTCCATGTAACATCACCAGCGCCACCAGCTGTTGGGTTATCCCCCATATCACTTATTATAAAAGGTTTATCATCAGTTTTATTTTTTAAATATTCATAAGATTTAGCTAAACTTTCTTTCAATGTTGTTGTCGGAGCTACAAAATCAAATTCATTTCTTACATCCCAAAAATTATTAGCAAGTTCTTCTGCTCCTTCAGTTACATTCTTCTTGTTATCTCCAACAACCATTACAACAGCATGATTTCTAGGTGCATCACCCCAAGCATAGCCCACCCAAATAGCTGCATCTATAATGCCACTACGATTTGCAATTTCAGAAACTCCTGCGTAAAGTGATTTCCCTGGCTCTACCCTTGTGCTGGTTTGTTCACCTGGTAATAATATTGGGATTGGAATCCAAGCCTTGTACTTAGGTTTCCCTTTCCCAGATTCAATTCTATCAATCAAATTATCAAGAGCTCTTTGTTTTGATTCCATTGCATCTTCATGTGGGGCCATTCTATAACAAGTTATTAAATCAGAGTATAAAGCTAATTTTTCAGAAACATTACCGTGTAAATCCATTGATGTTGATATAATTGTTTTATTCCCTACAACTTCTCTTATTCTTTCAATAAGATCACCTTCAGGATCAATCATGCCTTCAACGTTCATTGCTCCGTGAATATCAAAAAATAAACCGTCTAAAGGGAGGGTTTCTTTAGTTCTGTCGATTAAATCATTAACCATTAATTCGTAGGCATTTTTTGTTACAACTCCCCCCGGAATTGCTCTACCAGTCATTGATGGATGCCAATCTGCTTTATTCTTATATTCATCGTTGAAAAAAGAATAATTAGAAAAAATTGAATCACCATACTTAATTGTGAATTCTTTTTCTGTTGTTTTTGCAGGTGAAAATGTGCTAGATTCAATACCTAATCCGGCAATACCTATCCTAGGTTTTTTGGTTTTACTATTCGGAGAAAAAATAGTTAACATTATAAAACCAATAGATATTAATGCTAACCATTGTTTCCAATATGTTCTGTAACAGAATTTAATTTTAAAAAACTCGTAGATTTTATTCATTAGAAGTTATTGGTTAGTAATTTTAGCAATATTTAAAATAATAATTAGTTAACAAAGATAGGATTTTAATAAAATTTATTTCTAAAACAATGTTAATCAATTAATTAAAGTATATTGTTAAAATCTTTAAAAATTTAGAATCCATTAATAGACATGTTTTTATTATTTTAGAAAAAATAAACTAACCTTATTAAATCATGAAAAATCAAAATAATTCAGCATTATTTACATTAATAACAGTGTTTTTCTTTTGGGGATTTTTTGGCGCATCAAATGGTGTGTTTATTCCCTTTTGTAAAACATATTTTAAAATTGATCAATTTCAAGCACAACTTGTAGAATTTGCATTTTACGGAGCATATTTTATAGGAGCTTTAGTTTTATTTATTTGGTCAAGCTATTCTAAAAAAGATATATTAAATAATTGGGGTTATAAAAAGGGGATTATTTACGGCTTGATTATATCAATTTTTGGAGCCTTAATTATGTATCCTTCAGTTCACGGCGCTGAACAAGGTGACACTCAAGTATTTTACTATGTACTTATCGCATTATTTATAATAGGTTTAGGTTTTTCATTGCAACAAACTGCAGCAAACCCATTTGCAGTATCTTTGGGAGATTCTTCGACTGGTTCAAACAGACTAAATTTAGCTGGTGGAGTCAATTCTTTTGGAACTGCTATAGGTCCAATTTTAATTGCTTTTGTTCTTTTTGGTTCTGCATCAGAAGTGAATTGGGACACTATTGAATTAAGCTCCGTTCAAGGTCTATATATTGCAGTTGCTATTGCTTTTTTGGCTGTGGCTCTGTTTTTTTATTTTTCAAAAAATCTTCCTGATGCCAAAAATGATGAACCCTTTGAGTCGGCTTCTAAGGCAAAAACAATGTTAATTTTAATGACATTAATAATGACAATTTGTTTTGGATGGATTTTTTATTCTTACACACCTGCATTTGAAAGTAATTCAATCGAAGATTTAGAAATGACGAGATTAATATTAACAATAGTTTGTCTTTTGTCTGTTTTTGGTTTAATCTTAAGAGCAAACTCTTCAGCAGCTAAAACATCCAGTGGTTGGGGTGCTCTAAAATATCCGCAGCTTGCATGGGGAATGTTAGCAATTTTTACATACGTAGGGGTTGAGGTTACTATTCAAAGTAATCTTGGTGAACTATTAAAAGCTGATGTTGGTGAGGGTTTAAATGCTATTGGTCTTCCAGTTTTGGATGAAGCTCAAAGTGCAAAATACATTGCTCTATATTGGGGTGGTTTAATGATTGGTAGATGGACAGGTTCGATTGGAGCATTTGACATCTCTGAATCCCTTAAAAAAATACTTTTATTTATAACTCCATTTATTGCATTTGGAGTTGTAATTGCAGTTAATGCATTCAGCAATCCCCTAACAACTTCAGAAATTGGAATATTTTCACTTTTGATTATTATTCAAATAATTGGATTTTATCTAGCTAAAGATAATGCAATTAAAATCATGACCATATTTAGCGGACTTGGTACAATTGCAATGTTAATTGGGATATTCGGATCTGGAGAAATCGCATTATTTGCTTTTTTAACTGGTGGGTTGTTTTGTTCAATTATGTGGCCATGTATTTTTTCTTTAAGTATAACTGGATTAGGCAAATATACTTCTCAAGGATCTTCATTTTTGGTAATGATGATATTAGGTGGAGCAATAATACCCCCTTTACAAGGAAAACTTGCAGATATTTTTGGAATGATTACATCATATTGGGTTGCTGTTTTATGTTTTGTTTTTCTCTTAATTTATTCTATTAATACTAAGCAAATTTTAACCAAACAAAAATTAATTTAATATGGATAGAAGAAGTTTTATTAAAAGCACTGGAGTTGCATCTCTTGGAATGGGACTTAATATTAATAAAACTTTTTCTGCTTCAAAACAAAGGCCATCAAATCCAATAGTAGTTGCTACCTGGGATGTAAAGAATGCCACTAAAAAAGCATGGGAAATATTAAATTCACAAGGAAGTTCACTTAATGCAATTGAAGAGGGGTGTAAAGTTGAAGAGGCTAATAAAGACGGCCAATCAGTAGGTATTGGTGGTCTTCCAGACCGTGAAGGAAATGTAACACTTGATGCATGTATAATGGATTATAAAGGTAACTGCGGATCAGTCGTTTATTTAAAAAATGTAAAGCATGCTATATCTGTTGCTCGAATGGTTATGGAAAAAACTCCTCATGTTATGATAGCTGGAGATGGTGCAAAAAAATTTGCACTAGCTATGGGTTTTAAGGAAGAAAATTTATTGACGGAAAAATCTAAGAAAGATTGGATTAAGTGGAAAGAAAATGAAAAATATCAGCCAATTATTAATATTGAGAATCACGATACTATTGGAATGCTTGCAATTGATAAAAATAACAATATTAGTGGAGGATGTACAACTAGTGGGCTAGCATATAAAATGCAAGGAAGAGTTGGAGACTCTCCGATAATCGGTGCTGGGCTATTTATTGATAACGAAATTGGTGGTGCTGTTGCTACAGGTTTGGGGGAAGAGGTTATTAAAACTGTAGGCAGCTTTTTTGTTGTTGAACTTATGAGACAAGGTTATTCTCCAAAAGATGCTTGTAAATTTGCCATTGAAAGAATTGTAAAAAAACCTGAAAGTAATTACAAAAATTTTCAAGTTGGGTATATAGCTGTTAATAAAAACGGAGAAACTGGATCATATTCAATTCAGAAAGGCTTTAGTATGACTCAATATGATATTAGGGGAAATAAGACCTTAGATTCTCCATATTATAATAAGATGGGATAAATGATTAAAAAAAAACGCTTATTTCTTATTGATGCATATGCGTTAATTTTCCGTGGGTATTATGCATTTATCAAAAATCCCAGAATTAATTCTAAAGGAGTAGACACTTCAGCAATTTTAGGTTTCACAAATTCTCTTTTTGATGTAATCAAAAGAGAAAGACCAGATTATTTAGCAGTATGTTTTGACAAAGGTGGTAGTAAAGACAGAACTAAAATATTTGAGCAGTATAAGGCAAACAGAGAGGAAACTCCGGAGGCAATTAAAATGTCTGTTCCAATTATTGAAGACATTTTAAAGTCTCTAAATATTTCAACCTTGGTAAAAGAAGGTTATGAGGCAGATGATATTATTGGAACTATTACAAAAAGGGTTAATTCTGATGAATATGAAATATTTATGGTTACACCTGATAAAGATTTTGCTCAACTTGTTGATGAATCAGTATTTATATATCGTCCTGTTTTTGGTGGAGGTTATGAGACATGGGGAGTAAAAGAAGTATTAGAAAAATTTGAAATATCAAATACCTCGCAGGTAATAGATTTTTTAGCGATGAAGGGTGATTCTGTTGATAATATACCTGGATTGCCAGGAGTTGGCGATAAAACTGCAAAAAAGTTTTTAAAAGAATTTGGCTCAATTGAAGGTTTACTTGAAAACACATCCGAATTAAAAGGAAAAATAAAAGAGAAAATTGAACTTAATAAAGAATTAGGAATTCTATCAAAAAAACTTGCAACAATAATAACAGATGTTCCTGTAGATTTTGAAATTGAAGATTTACGGTTAAACGTAAATGAAATTCAAGAAACTAAGAGAATTTTTGAAGATTTAGAATTTAGAAGACTAAGCAAATCCCTAGATTCTATTTTTAGTTTTGAAAAAAATATTTCTGGGAAAAAAGAAATCAAAGAAGAGCAAATTGATATCAATCCTGGCTTAGGGCAGTATAATCTATTTGAAAACATTGAACATAATAATATTAAGAAAAAAACATCTCTAATTTATCAATATATTGAGTCTGAAATTTCTTCAAAATTATTTTTAAAAAGATTGAGTTTTCAAAAAAATGTTAGTTATCATTTAACTACAGAAGAAATTGGTGTTTCAGAAATTATTTTGAAATCTGCTTCATTTTGCTGGGAAAAAAATTTAGTATACATAGTCAACAAAGATTGTAAGAATTTTGAAATCATATTAAAATCCTTTTTTGAAAATGAAAAAATATCAAAAATTTCTAATGATTTAAAGTTTGATATAAAAGTTTTACACAAGAAAAATATTAAAATAAATGGAAATATTTTTGATATTAAACTTGCTCATTACTTAATCAACCCTGATATAAGTCATGATTTAATAAGCATGTCTAAAAATTATTTAAATCTCCAACTCGAAAAAGAATTGAAAGATTTGAACGGTTATGAAATTTCAAACCTAGTATTACAACTAAAACCACTTCTAAAATCTGATTTAGAAACTTTTAATCAATTAAAATTATATAAGGAAATTGAAATTCCTCTTTTATATACGCTTGCTCAGATGGAAATTGAGGGAATTAATTTAGATACTAACTTTTTAAAAAAATTATCGGTAAAAACAACGGAAGAATTGGATAATATTTCTCAAAAGATATATACTGAAGCAGGTACTGAATTTAATATTTCGTCTCCTAAACAATTAGGTGAGATTTTATTTGATAAAATGAAAATAAGCAGTAACCCAAAAAAAACTAAAACCGGTCAGTACTCTACTTCTGAAGAAGTTTTAACATATCTATCAGCAAATAATGATTTTGTAAAATTAATTCTTGAATATAGGAGCATTTCTAAATTATTGAATACCTATATTAACTCACTGCCAAAACAGATATCTAAATCAACCCATAGGATTCATACTGAATATGTTCAAACCGTTGCATCAACAGGTAGATTAAGCAGTATTAATCCTAATCTTCAAAACATACCGATTAGGACTAATAGGGGTAGAGAAATTAGAAAAGCATTTACAGCAAAAAATAAAGATTACTTTATAATGGCTGCAGACTATTCACAAATTGAATTAAGAATTATTGCTTCACTTAGTGAAGAAGAAAATATGATGAATGCATTTAAAAATAATGAAGATATTCATGCATCTACAGCATCTGCTGTTTTTAATGTTCCTCTAAAAGAGGTTAGCAAAGAGCAAAGATCCAATGCAAAGGTTGTAAATTTTGGAATTATTTATGGAGTTTCAGCATTTGGATTAAGTAATCAAACAAGCTTAAATAGAAAAGAGTCAAAAGAACTTATTGAAAAATACTATGAAAAATATCCCAAATTAAAACAATACATAAATGAACAAATTTCTTTTGCAAGGACAAATGAATATGTTGAAACTGTTTTAGGTAGAAGAAGGTATCTAAAGGATATCAATTCTAGAAATGGAGTAGTCAGGGGCGCTGCGGAAAGAAATGCAATAAATGCACCTGTTCAAGGAAGTGCTGCAGATATTATAAAAATAGCAATGATTAACATTCAAAATAGACTTAACAATGGCAATTACAAAAGTAAAATGCTATTACAAGTACATGATGAATTAGTGTTTGATGTTTTTAAGCCAGAGTTAAATGACATAATTGAGTTGGTGAAAAATGAAATGGAAAAGGCTTATGAAATTAAGGTGCCTTTGACAGTAGATATAAATTATGGGTTAAATTGGCTTGAAGCACACTAATATCTTCTATAAATCCTTCAAGAAAAAAAAATTCTTTATCTGTTTGCTAATAAAATATATAATTGTAGATTTGCATGCTCTTTTAAGAGATGGAAATTTAAAAAATTGAATTTTGGATACAATAAGTTTTAAAACAATTTCAGCAAATAAAAACACAGTCGATAAAAAGTGGGTTGTTGTTGATGCTGATGGTCAAAATCTTGGTAGACTAGCATCTAAAGTTGCTATTTTACTTCGAGGAAAACATAAGCCTAACTTTACTCCACATGTTGACTGTGGTGATAATGTTATTGTAATTAACTCTAAGAAAATAAAACTTTCTGGTAACAAGTGGGAACAGAAAAAATATATTAGATATACCGGATATCCTGGTGGACAAAGATCTTTAAATGCTTTAGAACAATTTGAAAAGAACCCTAATTCAATTATCGAAAAATCGGTTAAAGGAATGCTTCCTAAAAATAAATTAGGCGCAAATCTTTTTAGAAATTTGCATGTTTTCCCCGATTCTGAGCACAAATTTGAAGCTCAAAAGCCAACCAAAATAGACTTAAACAAAGTAAATTAATGGATACTATACACAAAATTGGAAGAAGAAAAACTTCTGTTGCAAGGATTTATTTAAAAAAAGGTAAAGGTAACTTTACTGTTAATACAAAGGGATGGAAAGAATACTTTCCAACTGCTGCTCATCAATTTAAAGTAAACCAACCTTTTAATGTTTGTGACTTGACCAACAAGTTTGATATGACTGTAAATGTTTATGGAGGAGGAATGACCGGTCAAGTAGAAGCAATTCGTCTCGCTATTTCAAGAGCTTTGTGTGAAGTCGATGAAAAAAATCGTGAGCTACTTAAACCACTAGGTTTACTTACTCGTGATCCTAGAATGGTTGAAAGAAAGAAATTTGGTCAGAAAAAAGCAAGAAAAAAATTCCAATTCTCTAAGAGATAAAAACTAAAATTAGTTTAGCATCTAAATGCTTAAGGCTTAAATTTAATTTATACCACTTAAGTATTGCTAATAAATAAGAACGTAAACTAAAAAAATGAAAAAATCACAAGTATCAGAATTAATTAAAGCAGGTGTGCATTTTGGTCACCTGACAAGAAAATGGAATCCAAACATGTCTCCATACATTTATATGGAAAGAAATGGAATTCATATTATTAACTTATACAAAACAGTAGCAAAATTAGAAGATGCTTCTAACGCATTAAAAAAAATAGCTTCATCAGGAAGAAAAATTTTATTTGTAGCAACTAAAAAGCAAGCTAAAGATATTGTTTCAGAGTCATCCAAGAAGATTAATATGCCATATATAACTGAAAGATGGCCTGGAGGAATGTTGACCAATTTTGTAACAATAAGAAAAGCTGTTAAAAAAATGTCTTCTATAGACAGAATGAAACAGGATGGAACTTTTAACTCTCTTTCTAAAAAAGAAAAACTTCAAATAGGAAGATTAAGAGAAAAACTAGAGAAAAATCTAGGATCAATATCAAATATGACAAGATTGCCTGGAGCAATTTTTATTGTAGACATAATAAGAGAAAAAATTGCAGTAAAAGAAGCTCAAAAACTTAACATACCGATTTTTGCTATGGTTGATACAAATTCTGATCCTCGTGGAATAGATTATGTTATTCCAGCTAATGATGATGCGTCTAAATCTATTTCTAAAATTTTAGAACATGTAGGTGGTGCTATTCAGGAAGGTCTAGAGGAAAGGAATTCAGGTAAAGACAAAGAAGAAGCTGCTGTAAAAGAAACTGTTGAAGAAACTGCTGTTGAAGAAACCGCTGTTGAAGAAACTGCTGTTGAAGAAACTGCTGTTGAAGAAACTGCTGTTGAAGAAACTGCTGTTGAAGAAACTGCTGTTGAAGAAACTGCTGTTGAA
>Ga0115013_10000666_pt1 | contig 20369 bp, 21 predicted proteins | sample SouAtlMetagenome_2_FD_88686 | JGI IMG/M metagenome (GOLD analysis project Ga0115013, IMG submission 88686) | Marine eukaryotic phytoplankton communities from Atlantic Ocean - South Atlantic ANT15 Metagenome | ecosystem: Environmental > Aquatic > Marine > Oceanic | place: South Atlantic Ocean...
ACCCCATGATCACATAACGTTCAACTGCATCTATATGCCGATAATTGGCGCCCATAACAATGTCCTTTCTGTAATAAACATCGGTTTAACAGAAAGTGTTGCACTTGTAAGCTGAGACGAAGCCTTACTACGGCAGAACTTATTCGCCTGCAAGCGACGCAGATACAGCTTAATGCCGCGCTGGCTAATCAAAGCATCAAATATGAAAGTGATCTCTATGAGTTCACACAAGACGACAACCATATCCAACTTCACCCATACACACCGAACTAAACAAATAAGGAAACTTAAACAAATGCGTAATCTATTAAAGGCTAATGCCCTATTCTTTACTCTATTTTTAACGACATGTTCTCATCAGGAGCTTAAAAGCCCTTGTCATGATGTAAAGATGGCCGCCGGCCAGGGCACATATATTCCATGCTCCGCATCAAAGCCGATTAACCGCCTCGCCATGGCGGAACTCAGCATAGCTAGAAACTCATAGCGACAGGGAAGCACATGTACGAGTTTTTACTTACATCAACCGACAACATGATATCTGTCTATGTCTTCGGCACGTGGAACACATTTAACGCCGTTGCTAATCCGTGGATTAGCACAATGATGATGCTATACGTCGTAATCATGGGTTATCTCGTTTGGTTGGGGCGTATAAACATCAGCTTCGCCGATCTAATGCCCCGAGTTTTTAAGCTCGTCGCTATTTATGTGCTCGTAACCAATATCGGTCTTTTAACGTTCTTTGTTTACAGCACCTTCGTGGAAGTCCCCGCCTCGGTTATTAGCGCCCTTTACGCATCGACAGGTGAGAACACGGGCAGTATTAACGCCAATATGAGTGATATTTACGATCACGGCATAGAAGCGGCGCAGAACATATCTAAAAAAGCCGGTTATAACGTAATCCTGCATATCTACTCGCTCCTAATAACGCTTTTAACTGTTAGCGTTGTAATGGTGGCTGGCGGATATATCGTACTTGGTAAGCTCGCCGTTGCGGTTTTATTAGCGCTCGCTCCTTTCTTTATCCTCTTATACCTATTTAGCGGTACGAAAAGTTTATTTGAAGGGTGGCTGCGTCAAATTCTTACCTTTGCGCTGATAACCTTGCCTTTATCGCAGGGTATAACCTGCGCATGCTTAACATCGTTCAAGGCTTAACTCAGATTGATGAGCTCTACGGCAAGCCCGCACGTGAGAGCATGCTTCAAAACTCTGCGCTACAGGTCTTCTTTGCTTCTAATGATGAGACAACCACACAATATGTGTCTCGGCGTTTCGGTGATAAGACTGCGCAAACAGAAAGCATCAGCTTCGGCCAGAGCAGCATCATGGGCACTAAAAGTCAAAGCTACGCTAAGACTGACTTTCTACGCCCAGAAGAATTTAGAAGGTTTTGTAAGAAGCAAGCTGTGATATTCAAAGAAGGCGCTAGGCCCATTAAAGTTGATAAGATTACCTACTTCAAAGACAGATCATTTCAGAGAAGGGTTATACCAGCCGCTGGCGTTCCTAACCTTGAGACAGCTCAACCGCAGCTGCCTGTTTTTAACATTATGGCACTAAAGCATGACGAAGAAGTAAATCACGAAGACATTCAGCAGCGTGTGATTGATGCATTAGAGTATTAAGGATAGCACATAAAATCTGGGTAATAATATGACGCTAAGACCATAAAACGGTTTTATGATGCACAGATCATAACAATCAGAGTTTACGCTAAACACGTGTATAGAAAACGTTCCTATCACTGAAATACAAGTTAGAAAAAATATTTGAGGCACTAAATCTACTCAATCTATATTATTTTCTTAACATTCATTAGGTTACAAAATTAAATGAAACTTTACATCTGAGAAAAATATATGCTATTATCTCAGATAATGGAGAACAAAAATGAACACGCCATCAACCGTACAAAAAATCATAAAAAGGATTAGAGGCAAAGGTAAAGGCTGGGTTTTTACGCCAAAAGACCTTCTTGACCTCGACAATCGCAGTAACATTGATACCATACTGCAAAAAGTTACAAGTGATGGAGTAGTGCAAAGACTTGATCGAGGACTGTATTATTATCCCAGAACACATGCCAAACTTGGCATTCTTAGCCCTGATCCATTACAAATAGCTCAGGCTATCGCACGACAAAAAGGCGACGTGGCGTTCCCTGATGGGGCCAAGGCCCTCAATATGCTCGGGCTCTCCACACAGGTTCCCGCGCAAAACATATACTACACTAATTTCACGGAAAAAAGTATCTCTGTCGGTGCTCAACAAGTTAAACTTATACCGTCTCAGATAAAAACTAAGCGTGTTAACCCCTCGCTTGATTATCTAATCTTACAGGCCTTACGATATCTCGGCGATAGAAACATTTCGGATGAAATTATCAAAGAATGTATAAAATTGGTCTCTGACAAGGACAAAAAAAGGCTGCAAAAACAAATTCCAACATTAAAAGGAACATGGCTTACAGATGCTGTGAGAAGGATCATTCAATCATGAAGCATTTTATTGAGCTACCGCCTCAAGAACAGAAAATATATCTGCATGAAGCTGCTGCAAAGCGCGGCCTTTCTTCCGTAATTATTGAGAAAGATTTCTGGGTCTGTCTAGTTCTCGAGAGAATATTTCAATCCAGTTTCAGAAAAGAAGTTACCTTTAAGGGGGGAACGTCTCTATCAAAAGTCTATGGCCTAATTGGTCGTTTTTCAGAAGATATTGACCTAACCCTTGATAAGGACTTTGTTAACTCATTCAGTGATGCAACCTCCCACGCACCAAAAAAAATTACTAAACAGTGCAAAAAAGTTATAGCTGAACAGTTATTACCTGAACTGGTCCATACACTATCCGAATACGGAACCTGCAATTTGGCTGAAGATGATGAACAAACAATCTTATTTCATTATCCTAGCGTTATTGATGAAAGTCATGACTACATTCGAAAACAAGTGAGGGTTGAATTTGGAGCAAGAGGTGAACGAGAGCCGAGCACAGAGAAAACGATAACACCTTATCTAGCTGAAATACTGCCAATTACATTTGATAACGCTCCTCCCCAAATTACTGTTTCAGCATTGGCTGCCGAGCGAACATTCTGGGAAAAAGCAACAATTCTACACTCCATTGCACATCAACCAGAAGACAGAGAATTGAATGAACGCATGAGCCGCCATTACCACGATTTGTTTATGCTTGCAGAAAACCAAAATATTTTAGAAGCAGCTTTATCCGATACCGACTTACTGCAACAGGTAACTCAGCATAAGAAAAAATATTTTAAAGTGGCTTGGGACTGGTACGCCAGTGCCAAAATCGGAACACTCAGCCTTCTTCCACCCAGGCACCTGTTGAGTGAACTGAAAAAGGACTATGAAAAAACTAAAGTTATGTTGTTTGACAAGGAACCGATTTCATACGAAAAGTTGGTGGAAGGGCTAAAGAAATTAGAAGCCACTATTAATAACCACAGCTAAAACACTCCCTCACTAGCGACTATCATCAATCTCTCTTTCTCGGTCTTGTGAAGAATCCTTTCCTACGGAGGATGAGATATAGTCACGAATAACATCCACAACCTCTCGAGACCTCTTCTCTCCAGGCTTCTCATTCTGGGGTCCATCCATATCCCGCGCATAACGCGTAAGATCCCGTATAGCATTAATACTCTTATCTATAACATCAGGATCCTTCAACTTCGGAAGGTCTTTCGCAACCTTCAGCGCAGCCTTCGCATACTTAACCCGCTCACTACTATTACGCGCCCTAGCCTGCTTAAGCGTATCTTCTGGCATAGAACTTTTAGCAAGAGCATCCTCTCGCGCACGCTTAATCGCCTCTCTAGGAACCCGAACAACGGCCAACTCTTCTGACGAGAATATCTTCGTATAACTACTCTCTGTATTAGGATTTACAAACTGAACACTATAACGATCCTGTTCTTTATCAGCATCAACCACTATTCCTATATTACCGCGATCCAGCGCTTTTACATGCGCGCCTTTGATCCAAGGATCTATACGCTCGGTTTGAAAAAAGGACAAATCCATATTATCAGATCTCCCGCGCGCAAAACGCGGCGAAGCGTCTAACGCTAACCCATGCTCACGGGCTTTCTCGGCCATGTTAATGCGCCACTCACGCAAATCTGCCTTATATGTCGGTAAAGAGCCTCCATTTAGCCCTACAGTCTTAATAACGGCATGCACATGATAATTATCTGTGTCTTCATGAGCAGCAAACGCATAGCGGTAATTATCACGATACTGCTCTTCTAAAAATTCCTGGGCGATACTATAGGCAGTGCCGTGATCTACATCCTTAGGAAAAGAGAGCACAATACATGTCGCATCTCTTCCGTTCTTGCGGCTACCAAAATCTTCCACCCATTCATTAAGGAGCTTTTGTGTATCTTCTTTGCCGAGCAGGCGCTCTCCCGTTTCCGTCTCAATCATGAGCTCCCCTTCACGAGAGATATAATCAAGGCGCGCTTTTACAGCTATCCTCCCGTGGTTGTGAGACGTGATTTTCACAACAGCCTGCGGAACGCCGCGCGCAACTTTTAGGCGATCAGAAATACTGCCTTCCCAATAGCCCCTTATATACGAAACATCATTACCAAGCTGCGCAGAGCGCGCGAAAAAACCAGCGCCCTCTTCCCCGCTTTTACCGCGTGGGCCGTTCAGATCAAACTCTTCATCTTCATAACGGCTCATGGGTCAAACCTTCTTACTTCTCTATTCTTAGAGCGGCGGAAAAGTTCTAAATAAGAGGCGCGGATATTCTCGTATAAAACACTTAAACTTTCATACTCGATTTTTAAGTCCATATCGTTAATAGGCTTATCTGTATTCATCATTAAAACAAGACGATTTAAATTCCTGCCAATCGCAGCGACCTGACGATTAGTCTCGCGCAGTTCCTTAATTCCATCATCAAAAAAATCAGGTCCCTGATTTACAGCTTCACGAATAAGCCGACGAATAAGCTTACTCGGTTTTACGCCCATATCTTCGGCGAGCTTCTTCAAAGCAGCATTCTCATCTACCGTTAAACGGACACGTTGTGCCTCTGATTTTCGTTCTTTATCGCTAACTTTATGCATCTTTTTCTTTGTCACCATTTCGATGGTGTTTCAGGTTGCTTTATGCAATTTCGCCTATTTGTACCACAAAAAGGCTATCCTGCCAACCTACTATTTACCCCTTATCTTAAACGCGGCCATATTATTACGCTCTATTCAAAACATCGCGTTTTCCGCATTTAGGCTTGCCGGCCTTCTTTATATATAATGAGATCCATTTTTCGATTTTGGCGGTACAAAATCGAAAAATTCTGCAGGCAAAAAAACTGGGCCAGAAAACAATCCAGCCCAGTTTTTAAATTTATAAGTCTCGTATAATTACAGATTGTGAAACAAGTGGATCTGTTCAAAGCCTAATTCTATTGTGAAAAAGTCACCGCTCATTTCCATGTCACGGGCCATAGCAGCATAATCAATATAGTTCTCTATATAGGAAGGTAAATCAGGCCCCTCTTCTACCAGTTCCCGCGCGTAATCTTCCGCGGAGATATACTCTCCAATATAGCCGTCAGTTAAAGCATTTTTAGCATCTGATATATTGCTGCCGAAATAAGAAGCGACTGCGCCGCCTAGCGCGCCATGTTCTTCTATAAATAAAGCTGTCTCACAGATAGTTTTAATCCCCTCAAACTCACTAACATCTAGACCTTCAAAACCATCATAATCATGAATGGCATATTCTTCTGCGTCTTCCTCTGGAGAGTTTTGTAGTAATTCCTTTATAAGATCCAGTATCTCATCTTCACTTAAAGTTGCATCTATCCAAGCGCCGTGAAGGATCCCATTATTGTAAGCTGCCAGATCTGCCACATATATTTGAATTGTCTCGCTCATAACCATCTACCTCTTCTTTAATCGTTTAAGTTTTCTAAAGAACGCCTCAAGGGCGCTGTATGAAAACCTGCCTCACGGCGAGTAGCTGGTGAGAAAGAACAAGACCGGCGCTTATCGGAGGGGGATCACCCAGATTGCACAAACTCAGTGCGGAAATTTGGGGAAACCATAAGCAAAGCATGAGACCAACGGGAAGTCTTGTCCGCGCGAGGGCGCAGCCCTAAAGCCTTAATTTATGCTCTGGCTCTTAAGCTTTCCAAAAACTGAGTTGTGAAGTTTTAACTGCCCCTCTTTCGCTCTATCCATCATTGCGCAGAAATACGCATTGGCATTATCAATCGGGTTAAACAAACGCTGCGTAGAATGATCCGTGATTGAAATGCACAAGGCCGCTCCAGAAGTTCCTAAAACTTCACACCCCCTGCCCCATGATGTTTGCGAGATGTTTAATTCATTTTTTAATTTGAACGCTGCTTCAATAAAATCAGCCCATGTGAGATCTCTGTCATCAACGGGTAGATAATTCTTAAACCTTTCCGATGAAGAGCTAACAGCTTGCTTCAAGGTAATATGTTGAAGACCAGCGCTCCTTAAAACATCAACGCGCTTTGCTTCTTGCGCTTTAGGTTCTTCAGTTTCAAGAGGTTTGTCCTCGTTACTACTATCATTCGAAGAATTTAAAACAGAATTGTTACTTTCTAATTTATTAGATATTTTATTTTTAGAGTATTTATTGTGAGCGAAGTTTTCTGCACTTCTGCATGTAGCTTCTTCCGTTTTTTCTACCGCGTCATATTGAGCCAAACCCTCTAATACTTTGCCGTGTAGCTCTTTATGGGCCACAAGCAGCTCAAGAAGCTTGTCTAATTTGATATGTGTTCTGATTTGTGTCGCGATGTTGTTATAAGCGCCATCCCACTTTTGTACATTATCATCCCCCTTCTCCATCGCTTCAGCTATACATGCGCGGATTTGGCTTCTATAGAACGATATCTGTCTTTTTGTTTCCATCCAGATACGGTCACGCTCTTGTTTTTGATGAAGCTTCTCTTCGAGCATTTCTTTTAGTGATGCTAGTGGCGTTAGATCAATACCATATGCATAAAGGATGGCACCTGTTTCGCTGCAGCGCTGACCGAAGCGTTTATGGTTGCCGCTGTCTTTCCAAGTAATAGCACCAATTTCAAATAATGCTTTTTCAAGGTTTTGGATTTGGCGTTCATTAACTCCCATATCTAAAGCTGTCTTTGAAAGAGACTGGTAAACGATAGGCTGACCGCCCTCTTCCCAATCAATGTCTCTTGTAAAGTTTATATAGTAATCGAGCAGCTGGACCATTCTTGATGTGAAGCCCGCTTCCTTACCTACCCGTTTTACGAGCAATAGAAGTTCATAACGCTTTATGGTTTCTTCTAATGTTTGATCTGAACATTCACGAAAACGTTGTGATGCAATACGCCCACCTGTTTTTGTGTAATCTGTCTTTAATGTCTCACTATACTGCATAATACTCCTTTTTCTTCGCCTTAGAAAAAGCCTGTGAATAAGGATGCAAAAAGACTCTGCCGAGTCACAAAGGACTTGCACCTGATTCGGTAGAGCGATATAATGAGACCATTGTTACGGTGATCTTATATCACTCCTAAAAAAGCCACGGTTCCAGCCGTGGTTTTTTATTATGGCTTTCTTAAGAAGGCGAAATGCTCCTTCGTGGAAAGTGGTTTTGAATAAGCTATGAGTAGCTATTCGGAAAAACTTAAAAATCTTCCGATTCCCTCGTTTTGTATAAGTACAATATCATATTGCCTAATTATACGCAATTGAACAAAAACCTATTTGTCTATTTACAAAAACACGCGCCTCCTCACCCCCCGTGTCCACTGGCTCTGTGAGTCTATATTTTTTTGCTATACACAACAGTAACGATTTATACAAAACACCTGAACAGTAATTTTTGTATAGGTTTTTGTATAAAATCTTACAAAAAATTAAACAATTTTTTTTGTTTATGTCTGTATGTTGAATACAAAAAGAATGTTTGCTATATTTGTATAGTGTTAAATCATTTCTTTGGGGAAAATCTATGACATCCAACCAAGTTTCAATTACTAATGCTGCTGATATGGTAGGGGTTACTAGGGCCACTCTATATAAGCATATAGAAGAGAAGGGCATATCAATTATCAAAGAAGGTAACGCTCACCCGAAAATAGACGTGTCTGAATTGATTCGTGTTTATGGCGACAACCTTAAAATGCCCTCAAAAACTAAACAAAACAAATCATCAGACGATACAAATAAACAAAAAAATATACAAAACACGGGTGATTCTGTTCAGACAGCCTTGCTTGAGCAGAAACTTGAGCACGCTGAGGAAATTAAACGCTTAGAGGTACGCCGCCTAGAAGATCAAGTCCAGTTGCTTGAAAAGATGCTCGATGCGGAAAAAGAAGAGAAGAACAAGATTAACCTGATGCTTACCGATCAGCGCGAGAAAACTGATAGAGTGGAGGAATGGGAAAAATCAATGAAGGGTCTAGAGGCTCGTATAGCCAATCAAGAAAAAGACAATAAAGAAGAGAAGGAGAGGGCTCAGAAAATTTTAAGGCAGAACCAAGCTCTTAAAAAGGCCCTTGAAGAAGAAAAGCATAAGTCCATTTGGCAACGCTTGTTCGGATAGAGTAGGGGCTCCTTACTAGTGAATAAACCAACTTTAAAATTCTATAACGATAATGGCTACGAGAAAGCGCTAGATTTCTTAAAGTCATCTGATGATCACAAAGTTCTGCGCAAGGTTGACTTTCCTAACCCTAGCCAAATTAGCCTTCCTGACCAAAAAGCCTCTACTATTCACCGGGGAATTTACCTCGACACTGAAACAACTGGTATCTCTCATCAAGACGATGAGGTTATTCAGATATGTATGCTCCCCTTTATATACGCCACAAACCCAGAGACGAATTCCTCTATCATCATTGGCGTATACTCGCCTTATGTTGTGTTCAAAGAGCCCTCAGAGCCTCTTACTCAAGAGATCATTGATTTAACGGGCATTACAATGGATATGCTCAAAGGGCAAAATTTGGATATTGAGCAAATGGAGAGTATGTTAAACAAAACAGATTTTGTCATCGCTCACAACGCAGCTTTTGACAGGCCGTTCACTCACGGTCTTAGTGCAAAGTTCTCGACCAAAAAATGGGCCTGCTCCATGAGCGATGTGCCATGGAGAGAGCTTGGGTTTGAGAGCTTGAAGCTCACGCACCTGGCATCAGATCTTGGTTTCTTCTTTGAGCCACATCAGGCAGATAAAGATTGCCTAGCTGGGCTGACCATACTTGCGCAAGAAGACGAAGTAGGGGAGAGCTACTTCCAGAAAATGATAACGGCAGCAGAAAAAGACAGTATTACCATTAGGGCAGAACGTGCACCATTCGAAGCAAAAGATATCTTGAAGAAGCGAGGCTATGGCTAGAAAGATGGAAACGATGGCAGCGTAAAGGGCTGGGAGACTGTTGTTTCAATTGATAAGGCTGAAGAAGAAAGGATCTGGCTAGCTTCAGAGGTCTATAAGGGAGCTCCTAAATTCTCAGAGAAAACGGAAGGTGGTCTCATCATAGAGCTTATTAATATCGATGTCGGGCAGGGGCTAAGTGTCGGCACTTTGCTGGCTGGCGTTTACATTTCCTTATATTTCTTCGTCAAAGATCATCAGCGCACCCCGAGCGTTACGGAGCGCAAACGCCTGTCTTGGGGAATCCTCTGGGCATCGGTTTTCGTGTCTTCCTTATTAGCTCAGGTCTATCTGAATAGCCCCTATGAAAGTAGACACCTTACAGGTTATAAACTGGAAGTAAGGAGAAAACGATGTCTAACCGGAATTATTATACAGAAGAATTTAAGCGTGATGCAGTATCTCAGGTCAAAGATCGGGGGTATTCAGTGGTTGAAGTGTCTGAGCGCTTGGGGATTTCAAGCAAATCGCTTTATGCATGGATAAAGACCTATTATAAGCCAAGCAAGGATCGAGAGCTGGAAAGTCAGCAATCTACAGAGATACGCCGTCTTAAGGCAGAATTGGCGCGAGTTAAAGAGGAGCGCGATATTCTAAAAAAGGCAACGGCGTACTTCGCAAGGGATGTAGAGTGAAGTACGCCTTTATTAAGGTGCACCGCTCCGTATTTTCTGTTCGCAGCATGTGCCGCGTTCTTAGTGTTGAGCGCAGCGGTTTTTATGCATGGCTCAAAAAGCCATTAAGTAATCACGCCAAGAAAAACCGGCAATTAACGGGATTAATCAAGCAAAGCTGGCTAGAAAGTGGCTGCGTATATGGTTATCGCAAGATCCACGCGGATCTTCGCGCCCTTGGTGAATGCTGTAGCCCCAATCGTGTTGCGCGCTTGGCACAGGCTGCTGATATTAAAGCGCAGATTGGCTATAAACGTCGCCCTGGATCTTACGGCGGCAAGCCAGCGGTTATCGCGGATAATAAGTTGGATCGTCGTTTCGATGTGGACGCACCTAATCGCTTTTGGGTTACGGACATCACATATATCCGTACTTACGAAGGATGGTTGTTTTTAGCTGTGGTGATCGATCTTTATTCACGCCGTGTCGTTGGGTGGTCCATGGATAGCCGGATGCATATTGATCTGGTTTTGAATGCTTTATTAATGGCCGTTTGGCGGCGGAAACCGCGGCAACGCGTTATGATACATTCAGACCAAGGCGCACAATTCACCTCATATGAGTGGCAAAACTTCCTCGATAAGCACAATTTAGAACAGAGTATGAGCCGCAAAGGGAACTGTCACGACAATGCGGTGGCGGAAAGTTTTTTCCAGCTGCTTATACGTGAGCGCATACGCCGCAAAATCTATGCAGACCGCAAAGCTGCACGGGATGATATTTTTGATTACATCGAATTTTTCTACAACCCGAAAAGAAAACATGGTAAGAACGGAATGCTGTCACCAATAGATTTTGAAAAACAGCAAATTTAGGTGATGTAAGGTGTCTACTTTCATAGGGGCTATTCATACCTTAAAATCAAGGTTACCCTGTAAGAGAATTTTTTTATTGAATTGTCAACACTTCAATGTTAATTTGGAATGATGAGTAAGTTTTTTTTAATATTATCTGTGTTTGCCATGATCGTCTCTGTGACGGTCTGCGTCTCGCATGCTGCTCATGCCAGTGTTGATACCGGATCAGAACTCTCCATAACCATTGACGCCGACAGCCCCGAGGATACGTCAGAGGGCAACAACGGCTGTAAGATGTCTTGCGGTGGGTGCTGCGCCCATCACGCTGTTGACACATCCCATAACGCTAACTTTGCCTCTGTTGGTGATAGAAAGCCGCTTATGCCCGATACCACTCTGTTTGTATCGGATGTTATTTACGGCCTCAAACGCCCTCCCAGATCATAATTATATAAGGCGTAGTGTATCCGCATTTGACTGATGTCATGCGCGGATAAATTTTAACGACCTTACCTCTTTAGGCTGCGCTCTATCCAGTGCCTCCTTACCCCCCCCCTATTGACCAAAAAAGGAAAACAGAATGAAAAAATTACTCTACACGTCCGCGTTAGCTATGCTTTTATGGCAACCAACATTCGCCGGAGCTGAGACTCTGGATAAACAGGCGGCGCTCCAGATGGCGTTGCAGAATAACCCTGCCTATAAGGCGGCACTGGCCGAGGTTGATGCGGCGGATGGCAGCAAATTACAAGCCTCGCTCTCTCCAAACCCCGATGCTGTTTTTGAGATTGAGAACTTTGCAGGAGAGGATGATCAGGAAGGTTTTGATGGCGCGGAGATCACGCTCGGCATCGAGCAAACCATAGAGCTGGGCGGCAAGCGCGGCAACCGTACGGATGTGGCAGACTTCACTTATAAAATCAGCCAGCAGCAAGCCAAGGCACAAGCGTTAAGCCTTCTTGCCGAAACCGAATATGCCTTCATACGTGTGGCGGTTGCGCAAGAGCGGATGGCGCTTGCTGATAAACGCCTCGCATTGGCAGACAAGACCCATGAGATTGTTAAAAAACGGATCGGCGCAGCAAAGGCGGCGGATATTCAACACACCAAAGCCGACATTGAAAAAGCTGCGGCGGAGGTTGAAAAGCGCAAAGCCGAAAAAGAACAGGCCATGGCCAAGAATGATCTGGCGCGTCTGCTGGGCGGCATGGACAGCGCCAGCCTAGATGTAGAAAGCGATATTAGCGCATTGCCGGATATGGTCGATCAACAGGCGCTTATTGATGCTCTGAAAAACGCACCGCAATCACAGGCGCAGGAATTTGCCAAGATGCAAGCGCGGTCGTCTTTGGATCTTGCACGATCTGCGGCTGTTCCCGATCCGACTTTCGGGCTGGGTGTCCGGCGCTTTAATGAAAATGACAGCACGGCTTTGGTGGCCAGCCTGTCTTTTCCCATCCCCGTCTTTAATCGCAATCAGGGCGGCATACAAGAAGCCAAGGCCAATATGATTAAGACGGATGCGCAAAGCTATGCAGCGGGGTTATCGCTGCGGCAATCCGCATTACAGGCATGGGAAAGTCTCGCCGCGTCACTGGAAGAAACCAAAAGTTATCAGAACGAGATTATCCCAAGCGCCCGCAAAGCCTATTCTCAGGCCGATGACGGATATAGCCGTGGGGCATTTTCGTTTCTGGATTTACTGGATGCGCAGCGCACCTTGTATGAGGTTCAACAGGCGCGGCTGGATAGCCTCTTAAGCGTTTATGAGGCCAAGGCACAAACCGATTTCTTGATGGGGACGCATAGCCCTCTGATTGAACAATTTTCTCAAGCAAATAATGAAGGACAAAACTAATGACTAGAAAACTCTTATCCATAGCAGTGCTGGGGCTTACGCTTTTTTCATGGCAACTCACACCCGCAATAATCACTTCGGCGAAAGCTGAAACAGAGACACATGATGATCACGGTCATGATGAACAAAAAGGCCATGGCCATGATGAAAGTGATGGCGACGACCACGGTGATGACCATTCCGAAGAAGGCGATAGCCATGACGAACATGGCCATGACAGCCATGAAAAAGAAGACAGCCACGATGACCACGGTCATGGCGGCGAGTCTCATGGTGATGAACATGAAGAAGGCAAAACCGAAATCGCGCCGGACGCGGCAAAAAAAGCTGGCATATCCATTGAAAAAGCGGCTCCGGTCATGATTGGAAAGGTCATTCCTTTAACAGGCCGCATCACGATCAATCAGAACGCTAAAGCCGAAGTGCGGGCGCGGTTTCCTGGCATTATCCGCAGTGTTAAGGCCAATTTGGGGGAGCAGGTTAAAAAAGGCCAAGTTCTGGCCGTTGTTGAAAGTAATGAAAGCCTGAAAGATTACAATGTCACCGCCCCGATTGACGGCACCATTCTGGCGCGAAACACCAATCTAGGTGATGTGGCGAATGGTGAGCCTCTCTTCACGATTGCCGATCTTTCAACGGTCTGGGCGAAGTTCCATATCTTCCCGAAAGATGCGGATATGGTGGCTGCGCAGCAAAGTGTTCGCGTCCATACGCTTGATGAAGGCAAAGAGCAAGATGCCACCATATCTATGCTGTTCCCAACCGCAGATGCCTTGAGCCAAACGCTGGTCGCTGTTGTGCCAATGGATAATAAAAACAGCATGTGGAGGCCAGGCACGACCATTGAGGGCGATGTGATCGTCTCGCAAAAACAAGTGTCTCTGGCCGTGCGCGAGTCCTCCTTGCAAAGCATGGAAAATCAAACGGTCGTATTTGTAAAAATGGGCGATAGCTATGAGATGAAGCCTGTCAAAACAGGTGTGTCCGATGGGCGTTATATTGAGATCACAAGCGGCCTGAGCGCAGGGCAATCCTATGTCAGCGAAGGCAGCTTCGTTATTAAAGCCGATATTTTAAAATCTGGCGCAGCGCACGAACATTAAAAAATAGAGAGATAAAATTATGTTAGAAAAAATTGTTAGAGCCTCCATACACCACCGTTGGCTTGTTCTGGTCGGTGTTCTTGGGATCTGTGTCTTGGGCATTTATAACTTCAAACGCCTGTCCATTGACGCTGTGCCGGACATTACCAATGTTCAAATTCAGGTTAATACAGAAGCCGCTGGCTATACACCTTTAGAGGTCGAACAGCGCATTACCTTTCCGGTCGAAACATCGCTGGCCGGTATTCCAAAACTGGACTATACCCGCTCAATCTCGCGCTACGGCCTGTCTCAGGTCACAGTGGTGTTTGAAGAAGGCACAGACATCTATTTTGCACGCCAATTGCTGGCCGAGCGTTTATCCGGCATTAAAAGTGAAATCCCCGAAGGCATAGAGCCGATGATGGGGCCAATCGCCACAGGTCTTGGTGAAATCTATATGTACACGGTAGAAGCCGAAGAAGGTGCGGTGAAAGAAGACGGCACCGCCTACACGCCGATGGATTTGCTGACCATACAAGAATGGGTGATTATGCCCCAGCTCCGAAACCTAAAGGGCGTGATTGAAATTAATACTATTGGCGGCTATGAGCAGCAATATCATGTGATGCCATACCCCGAACAATTACTCGCTTATGATATGACGATTGCCGATTTGATTGAAGCGTTAGAGCGCAATAACAACAATGTTGGCGCGGGTTATATTGAAAAATACGGTGAGCAATACCTGGTGCGTGTTCCAGGGCAAGTCAAAGACATTGCAGATATCGATAACATTATTATTGCCAAGCGGGATGAAGTTACAATTCGCGTAGGCGATGTTGCCGATGTTGCGCTTGGTTCACCCTTGCGCACAGGCGCAGCAACACAAAACGCTAAAGAAGTTGTCCTTGGTACAGCTATGATGCTGATGGGTGAAAACAGCCAAGAGGTTGCGGAGCGCGTTGCGGCGAAACTGGAAATCGTCAATGATTCCTTACCCGAAGGTGTTCACGCCACGCCCGTTTATGACCGAACCTCTCTTGTTGAGCGCACGATCAAAACGGTTGAGAAAAACCTTGTCGAAGGGGCATTGCTGGTCATTGTGATCTTGTTTCTTCTCTTGGGGAATTTACGGGCGGCGCTGATTACCGCGCTGGTTATCCCAATCGCTATGCTTATGACGATTACGGGCATGGTGGAAAACAAAGTCTCCGGCAATTTGATGAGTTTAGGGGCATTGGATTTCGGCCTGATTGTCGATGGCGCAGTGATTATCATTGAAAACTGTCTGCGGCGTTTTGGTATGGAGCAACACAAATTAGGCCGATTGCTTACCAAAGAAGAGCGTTTTTCTTTGGCCGCAAAAGCCACAACCGAGGTAATAACACCGAGTATTTTCGGGATTTTGATTATCACGATTGTGTATATCCCGATCTTCTCGCTCACAGGCGTTGAAGGGAAAATGTTTCATCCGATGGCCTTTACGGTTGTTGTGGCCTTGCTCAGTGCGCTTGTGCTTTCGCTCACATTCGTTCCGGCGGCTGTTGCCACCTTTATCACTGGCAAAGTCCATGAAGAAGAAAACAAGGTCATACGCGGCGCAAAACGCGGCTATGAGCCTTTATTGAAATGGAGCTTGCGTCATCCGGCAATGGTGATTTCCACGGCTCTTGTTTTGGTGGCTATCAGTTTGTTTGGAGCTTCCCGTATGGGCGCGGAATTTATTCCAAGTCTTGATGAGGGTGATATTGCTATGCATGCAATGCGTATTCCTGGCACGAGCCTGAGCCAATCCACCGAAATGCAGCACGAAGTTGAAAAAACGGTGCTGACATTCAAGGAAGTGAAAACCGTGTTTAGTAAAATCGGAACACCAGAAGTTGCTACTGATCCGATGCCGCCGAACGTGGCTGATACATTCATTATCTTAAAACCTCGCAAAGAATGGCCCGATCCATCCCTGCCAAAAGCTGAATTGATTGAACGCATGGAACAGGCTTTGGAAAAATTGCCAGGTAATAATTACGAATTTACCCAGCCCATTCAGATGCGCTTTAACGAGCTTATTTCCGGTGTACGGAGTGATTTAGCTGTCAAATTGTACGGTGATGATCTCGATCAACTTCTAAAAACTGCGCAGGAAATAGAAGCAGCAGTGAAAAAGGTCGAGGGCGCAGCCGATGTCAAAGTCGAGCAAACCTCCGGTCTGCCGACCTTAAGCATTATCCCTGACAGGAAACGGCTTGATCTTTATGGCCTGAATATCTCCGATGTGCAGGATGTAGTGCAAGTGGCCATGGGTGGCCGTGAAGCCGGACAGGTCTTTGAGGGCGACAGACGCTTTGATCTGGTTGTCCGTTTGCCAGAAAAACTGCGTACGGATATCAAGAGCCTTGAAATGCTGCCGATCCCTCTACCCAATGCCGAGCAGGAAGGCGCAGACGAAACCCCCGATTATGTGCCTTTGAAAGAGGTGGCTGATCTGGATATCGCCTATGGTCATGCGCAGATTAGCCGTGAAAACGGCAAGCGGCGCATCTTTATCACCTCCAATGTTCGCGGGCGCGATCTCGCCAGCTTTGTAAAGGATGTACAAAATGTGGTGCGGGATAAAGTGAATGTCCCAGCCGGATATTGGGTCGATTACGGTGGGACGTTTCAACAGCTCATATCTGCAAAACAGCGTTTAATGGTTGTTGTACCGATCTCGCTCTTGTTAATTTTTGGCCTACTCTTTATGGCCTTCAATTCAGCGCGAGCGGCGATGTTGGTGTTCTCCGGCGTACCGCTGGCTCTGACAGGCGGTATAGCTGCCTTGATACTGCGCGATATCCCTTTATCCATCTCCGCAGGTGTTGGTTTTATCGCGCTTTCTGGTGTCGCTGTGCTGAACGGCGTGGTCATGCTGTCCTTTATCCGAGAGCTGGAAAAGCAGGGCAAGCCATTGGAAGAAGCTATTGTTGAAGGCGCTTTAACACGCCTTCGGCCTGTTTTGATGACAGCTCTTGTTGCGAGCCTCGGCTTTGTACCGATGGCATTCAATGTCGGCGCAGGATCGGAAGTACAAAGACCGTTGGCCACAGTGGTCATCGGCGGGATTATATCTTCGACCATCTTGACGTTGTTGGTGCTACCTGCCTTGTACAAATGGTTCCCTAGTCGGATCAGTATTCGTCGAAACAAAAAACCTCAACCCAACCTAACCCAACCATCATAGAAGGAGAAAACTATGAAAAATTTAACACTCTATAACCGTTGCCGTTTTAACGTTTGGTGTATGCCTCGCTCAAGAAGACGAAATACCTAGAACTTACACATCGGAGTAAACCAAAGAGACGCTGAGTTTGAGTAGCGTTGACCAACAACGCTACTCAAAGGCACGCGACCCTTATGCGAAAGAACGGCTAAAAAAGATTCATAGATAAGGAAAGATTGTTATGTTTGAAAGATTACTATCAGGTCTTTATGCTAAAACAGCAAACGATACGTCGCTAATGCGCCGCCGTTTTCAACGCTACGAAGGCAACAATTATGAGATTGATGTTAACGGCAAAACCTACCTGGTCGAAAACTGGAGTGAGGGGGGCATTTTATTTACCAACAGTGATAGCATTTTTGGAGTTGGGCTGGAAATCCAGATGAGTATAAAATTCAAAGTTCGCAAGGTTGTTTTGAATCTAGATCACAAAGGGTTCGTGATTTGGAAAGGTTACAACCGGACCGCTGTTGAATTTATCTCTTCTACCAAGCAGGCCCGTCAAAGTTTCCAGCAAATCATAGACGACCATGTTGCTAGCGAATTTGTTCAGTCTCAGGCAACCCATGGAATGTGCGCATCACTGAATAGGCAATGACGGTGTAAGTTTAGACATGTTTACGAATTTTTCAAATTACCGGAGCGTCAAGACTTAAAGGAGAAAAATTTTGGTTAAAAAATGCGGAGATTCATGCGGCGATATTACCTTTGAAGGCTTATCGGTAACCTATAAAAAGATTTTATGGACGGTTGCTTCCATTAACTTCACCATGTTTCTGGTCGAAAGCGTGGCCGGATTTCTAGCTGACTCAACGGCACTAAAAGCTGATGCGCTTGACTTCCTTGGTGATGCCGCCACTTATGCGGCAACGCTATTGGTGCTTGGAAAACCGTTAAAAACAAGATCATTGATAGCATTGCTCAAAGGGTTGAGTCTCGGGGCAATGGCTGTTTTTGTGCTTGGTTTCACACTATATCGAGTTTTCGTTACTGGTGAGCCGGAGCCATTCACCATGGGCGCGACAGGCCTTCTGGCCCTGTTTGCCAACATGGTCAGCGTCATGCTTTTGATGAAATACCGTGATGGTGATTCCAATGTCCGCTCAGTCTGGATATGCAGCCGTAATGATGCTATCGGCAATGTCGCCGTGATGCTGGCAGGAGCTGGCGTTTTTGCCACTGGAACAATTTGGCCGGACATTATCGTTGCCTTCGTGATTGCCGGATTGTTCATGCACTCTTCGATTGTAATCACCCGGCAGGCTTTACAAGAGCGCTTATGAAATAGGTTCTATCAGTAAGGCAATTACAAAGGTTTTAAAAGATAGGAAAAAACAGGAATCCAGTAAAAAATGGCAGCTACCTACAGGTTTACTACTAAGTAAAAACGGCACATTTGGTGCCAAATTATCACCCAAAGAAAGGAACTTAAAATGAAAACTTTAACTCGAACACTTACTGTTATTTCTGTAATAGCCCTAGGTTTATCCTCTGGCATTGCATACTCCAGTGAAGATGCTTCTTATGAGCTAGCTGCGCATGGGCCGCAAGCCCGATATAATAATGACTTTGAACCAAGCCATCAAACGGAGCAGGTTACGGTAAGGCATACGGAAGCTAAAAAAACAGCCCCAACTGAGCATGAATTGCAAGCCCGTTATAACGGTGACTTATAATAGCTCTCTGAATAAATTGTTTGGCCTACTCAAAGTCCTAACTAAGGTCATTGAATGGGTAGGCCAAATAATTGGAACGCAAAAACAATAGTAGGAAATAAACTATGAAGAAATTACTGTTAGTAGCAACGCTGTTTACAATAAGTTCACCTGCATTGGCCGAGGAATTCACTGTAAAAATGGTGACCGACTTAAATGCGGATCAGATATATTACTTTGAGCCTGCAAACTTGACAATTCAGCCTGGAGATACTGTTAAGTGGGTGAATGTGCAAGAAGATATGCATAACGCTGTAGCTGATGCTGGTCCGAAAGGGGCTGAGTTGTTTGAAAGCCCAATGCTTGAAAAAGAGGGGGCGAGTTGGTCTTTCACTTTTGATGATACTCAAGGGACGTATAGCTACCATTGCCATCCACACGCAGCGATGGGAATGGTAGGAACAATTATTGTTGGGCAAGCCTCTGCCTCCGAAGAGATGGAAGCCGCTGACGGACATGGTGAGCACGATCATGCTCATTAATTGATAAAAAAAGGAACAAAATAATGAAAAAACTACTCTGTACTTTAATACTCGTATTTATGGCTTTTCCTGCACTGGCACAAGACCACGCGCATGAAGTTGATAGCTGGCTCAAACCTGTAGAATCTCAATATGTTTGCATGGTCAATAACAAGGCTTTTGATACCGAACAAATTGCTGTTGATGTGGGCGATAAAACATATTACGGCTGCTGCGCGATGTGTAAAGGCAAGTTAGAAAAATCAACCTCCATCCGCGCAGCCATCGACCCAGTAAGCGGTGAAACTGTTGACAAAGCTACGGCAGTCATTGGCGCAGATGCAGATAACACCGTTTATTACTTCGAGAACCAAGAAAACCTCCACAGCTTCGCTGGCAAACCCAAGCCACAAAATGATGGTCACGGTACTTACTAGCATTGAGACCTTGACCTTAGAGTAGGGTCAAGGGTCTATACTGTAGATATTAGGAGGCTTATCATGTTGATTGGTGTACAGGTTTTTTCGCAGCATACCTGTTGCTGCCTGTGACAGAGTGGTTTGGGTTTTGAATTAACGAAAACTGCACTTCAGAATAGAATCTACCCAACCATGGCGTTTGGTTCTCTAATAGGATTATGTGTAATATGGTGCTTGATTGTCGCAAGATAGCGAAGAAAAACGTATTTGTCTAGGTCGGTATCAATATTCTCTACGTGGTCACTGTTATGTGCCACACTATAGCCTTGGAAGCGACGGTTCCCTCAAAATGTGATCCGCAGTTTTGATTTCTTGATTTGTCCTTAAAAAAGAAATCTTTTAGCTGCAACAAGTATGCCGGGTTAAACCGTTAGCTCTCGTCCCGACCACGGGACAAAAAACGTTGCCTAAGCTTGGTCTCGCTTTGACAAAAACTCTTAAATTTTATGCATATATTGCTCTTTCTCCTGTAGCCGGGTTAAAACTTCGTCTCAGCTTACAAGTGCAACACTTTCTGTTAAACCGATGTTTATTACAGAAAGGACATTGTTATGGGCGCCAATTATCGGCATATAGATGCAGTTGAACGTTATGTGATCATGGGGTG
>Ga0115013_10000667_pt1 | contig 20369 bp, 15 predicted proteins | sample SouAtlMetagenome_2_FD_88686 | JGI IMG/M metagenome (GOLD analysis project Ga0115013, IMG submission 88686) | Marine eukaryotic phytoplankton communities from Atlantic Ocean - South Atlantic ANT15 Metagenome | ecosystem: Environmental > Aquatic > Marine > Oceanic | place: South Atlantic Ocean...
ATATCTGGTTCGTCTTCAATGACAAGAACTTTATTTGACATGTGACATAAATTCTAAATTGATCTTAATTTTATGCTTTATATACAAAAAATCAATCTTCAGCAAAAATCTCACGTAACTTTGGTTTATCAAATTTACCTGAAGCTATTTTAGGCAATGGATCTTTAAAAAATCTTACTTCGTGAGGTATCTTGAATGCTGCAATTTTTCCAGCTAAAAATCCCTGGATATCATCCTGAGATAAGTCAACTCCTGGTTTTAAGTGCACAGCAGATGCAACAAGTTCACCAAGCCTTTCATCAGGAATGCCAATGATGCATACCTCTAAAACTTCACTATGCTCATAAATAGCTGCCTCAACTTCAATGCATGAAATATTTTCACCACCCCGAATAACTAGATCTTTTACTCTATCAACTATATGAAGAAATGGACCATCAAAATATCCCAAGTCGCCTGATTTGAACCAGCCATCATCATTAAAAACTTCAGCAGTAGCTTCAGGATTTTTCCAATAACCAACCATATTACCTGTGGACTTAATCACAACTTCTCCTACCTCGCCCTCTTTTAGCACATTCCAGTCCTCATCAATAATATTAATATCCGTTAATGGAGGCACTATACGACCGCAACTAGAGGGATATTGTAAATATTCATCACCACCATTGAGAGTTCCCAATGCGTTTGTTTCAGACAAACCATAACCAATAGATGGTCTTGCTTCAAACTGCTCATCCATTTGTTTTACATGCTCAGCAGGCCTTGCTGCTCCGCCACCGCCAAGATCTTCTAATGAAGATATATCATATTTATCCCTTTCAGGGTGACTAAGTATTTCCCAGGATTGAGTTGGAACGCCTGTTACATTTGTAATTTTTTCTTGTTCTATTAATTTCAAAGCTTCAGTTGCATCCCACTTTTTCATCATGACAATTTTTCTGCCTACCAGAACAGATATTAAAAATGATGAATGGCTTCCGGTTACATGAAATAAGGGAACACAATGCAAAACTGAAATAGTTTTTTTAGTTCCATCTGGATTTTCTCCAAGTCCACCAGCTGAATCTGACATCTGACCTCTAATAGATGAATAACATGTCCAAGAAAATAATGTAGCTAACACATTTCTATGTGATGACAAGACTCCTTTAGGAAAGCCAGTAGAGCCTGAGGTGTAAAATAATGTTGCATTATCGTTGTTCAAAATTTCAACTTCGGGCCATTCAATAGAATGATTATTTATGAATTCATTAAAATTCTGATAATCTGATTCAGTTTCCGACCTTACAATAATCTTAGTTACGTCAGAATTTTTTTCTAATCCCATTAGGCGCTTTTCATCAGCTATAAGAACTTTTGCATCACAATGATTTAATCCGTGTGATACTTCTGAAGGAACCCACCAAGAATTTAATGGAACAACTACAGCACCCATACCAGTAATAGCCATAAAAGACATTATGTATTCAGGATTGTTCATCATACATATAGCTACCCTGTCGCCCTTTTGAACTCCAGCTTCTTTTAATGCATTAGCGGTTTGAGCTGCCTTATTAAATACCTCTTTATAGGTATAACGCTCATCTTCATAAACCAACCAATCTTCTTCAGGATGAAGAAGTCCAAAATCAAAATAACCTCTTAAGGTTTTTGGTATTCCAGGATTGCAAAATTCTCTATAAGTCACGCCATTGGAATCGATAACTTCTTCCCATTCAAAAAGTTGTCCAGGCGCTGTATGAGCCTTTAATAATTCTTCGTATTGGTCTGTCATAATTAAAACTCTCTCCTTATAGATATCTAAGACAAAAAATTATTTTACTATGAAAATTAACAAAGATTCTATTAGCTTAAATTGAAATTGTCATACTAATTAAAATATAGTAATTTGAACAAGTAAATAAATAAAAGTTTTAGGAAAATCATGGCTATAAATTATTCATTACGACATTTTGCAAATATTTTTGAACAAAACGCTGACTTACTTCCAGATAATCCAGCTGCTATTTGTGGAAATTCAACTTTATCCTGGAAAGAGTACGATCAAGAAGCAGCTAAAGTTGCTCAATTTTTATCTGATAATGGTGTTGGCGAAGATTCTAAAGTTGGCCTATATTTACATAATTCGAATCAATATCTTGTTGCTCATTATGCTGCCTTTAAGGTTATGGGAGTTCCAATTAATGTTAATTATCGCTATCAAGCAAATGAACTTATTTATCTATTAGATAATTCAGATTCTGAGGCTGTTTTTTACCAAGGATGTTATGCAAACCAGATTCAAAAAATCCGTGATGAGCTTCCAAATGTAAAAGCATGGATTCAACTTGAAGATGGAACACCGCTGCTTGAAGGATCATATTCTTATAATGATATTATTGAAAATACTGCCCCAATGCCAAGAATTGAAAGGAATGAAGAAAATATATATATGTTATACACAGGTGGAACTACTGGGATGCCTAAAGGTGTTATGTATACTCACGGTGGTTTTGTAAATTCTATGCTGAAAACTCTTAAAGGTATGGGTGTAGACGTGCCTGATGAATTAGCAGATATTAAAAATACAATTTTAAATCTCCATGAAGCTGGTCAACTTTCTAAAAGTTTTGTTGCTTGTCCCTTGATGCATGGAACAGGAATGTGGCTTGGTGGTTTTCTTTCTCATTTATTAGGAGGTTGTGTTGTAACAACACCTAATTTAGGGCTTGATACAAAACTACTTTGGGAAGAAGTAGAAAGAGTTGGTATTACAAATATAATCATTGTTGGTGATTCATTTGCAAAACCAATGGTCAAAGAGCTTGATAGAGCTGCCTCAGAAAATAGTCCATATAATTTAAGTACTCTTAAATTGATCTACTCAAGTGGTGTTATGTTTAGTTCAGATGTAAAAGCATCTTTATTAAAGCATCATGATATGGTCATAATGGATGCCATGGGCTCAAGTGAGGGAGGCATGGGCTCATCTGTAACTACCCGAGAAGACTCTGCAGGCACTGCAAAATTTAGATTGAATCCAGGAGTAATAGTCGTTAGTGATGATGGTGAAGAAGTTCAACCTGGTTCAGGAATTAGAGGTCTTATTGGAACCAGCGGCTTAGTTCCAGAGGGTTACTATAAAGATAAAGAAAAATCAGATGCAACATTTAAAGAATTCAATGGCACTAGATACTCTTTTCCAGGGGATTATGCTTTAGTAGAAGCAGATGGAACAATAACTTTGTTAGGTAGAGGTAGTAATTGTATAAATTCTGCTGGTGAAAAAATCTATCCTGAAGAAGTTGAAGAAGCTCTTAAATTAAATATGAATGTTTATGATTCATTGGTAGTCGGACTGCCAGATGAGCGATTTGGAAATAAAGTTGTTGCAGTTGTATCTCTGTCAGAAAAAGGTGAAATTAACGAAGCAGACCTTATTAGTGCGACACGTGAACATTTATCAGGATACAAATTACCTAAATCAATAATATTTGTTCCTGAAGTAATGCGTGCCCCAAATGGCAAAGCCGATTATAAGTGGGCTAAACAGATTGCAGAAACTAAATTAATGTAATGCACAAATCACTCTTCATTTTTATAATACTTTTATCAAGCATATCCAATGATATTTTTGCTAAGCAAATTATATTAAATCCTAGCTCAACAACACATCCTGTTGTTGCAAGTAAAGGAATGGTCGCAACACAGCACTTTTTAGCTTCTCAAGTTGGTGAAGATATTTTGATGCAAGGTGGAAATGCTTATGATGCTGCTATAGCTGTTGGATTTGCTCTTGCTGTTGTGTTACCCCGTGCTGGAAATATTGGTGGGGGCGGTTTTATGGTAATGCATGATGCCAAAACAAATGAATCATATTCAATTGACTATAGAGAAAAAGCTCCTATAAAAGCCTCAAGAGACATGTATCTAAATGATGATGGGTCGGTAAATACATTAAGATCAACCGTTGGTTATCTTGCTATTGGTGTTCCTGGAACAGTATATGGGATGTGGGAAGTACATAAAAAATTTGGGTCAATGGAATGGGCTAAATTATTAGAACCTTCAATAAAGCTTGCTAGTGAAGGGTTTGAAATGACCCCCTATATGACAATGGCACTTAATAATCGTTATGAAAAACTTTCTCAATTTTCTGAAACAAAATCTATCTTCTATAAAAACTATCCTATAGATTTTAATACGTTACTTGTTCAACCTGACTTAGCAAAAACATTATCATTAATTGCTCAAAATGGTGTTGCTGGTTTTTATGAAGGTGAAGTAGCAGACAAAATTGTTGATGCGATGAAAAAAAATGGTGGATTGATTTCGCATAGAGATCTCAAAAAATATCGTCCTAGCTGGAGAAAACCCCTATTATCAAGTTATAAAGGAATAGATGTTGTTACTATGGGGCCGCCATCATCAGGTGGAATACATTTAATACAAATGCTTAATATTCTTGAAAATCATGACTTGAGGAATCTAGGTCATAACAATCCAAGATATGTTGCCTTGTTAACAGAAGTTATGAAATTTGCATATGCCGACAGGTCAAAGTACTTAGGAGATCCAGATTTTTATGAGGTTCCTGTAAAAGAGTTGATAAGCAAAGAATATGCTAAAAAAATTAACCAGAAACTAAAACTCTTTCAATTTATGATACCTCCACCAATACCATCATCAAAAATTCAACCCGGTGAATTTATGCATAATGAGAGTGAAGAAACAACTCATTATTCGATTGCTGATAAATACGGAAATATCATTTCAAATACTTATACTTTGAATTCAGCATTTGGTTCTGGTGTGACTATAGAAGGTACTGGTATTTTAATGAATAATGAAATGGATGATTTTTCTGCCTCTCCTGGAACGCCAAATCAATTTGGTCTGCTAGGCGGTGAAGCTAATAAAATTGTTCCTGAAAAAAGACCTTTAAGCTCAATGACTCCAACAGTAATTTTAAAAGATGGGGTTCCCTATTTTGCTACCGGATCACCAGGTGGCTCTAGAATTATTACAAGCGTGCTTCAATCAATTTTAAATATAATAGAATTTGACTTAGAAGTATCAGATGCTATCTTGGCTCCAAGAATACATCATCAATGGTACCCAGATGTACTTCAGGTTGAAAAATCTTTTAATTCAGATCATGCAGATGCTCTTTCTAAGAAGGGCTATGACATTGTTAAAATAAACCCTGCAACTGCATTACAAATTGTTATGATAAAAAATAATTTCTACTATGGATTTGGTGATACCAGAAGACCTGATTCCCTAGCAATTGGAGTAAATTAAATGTTAGATAAACTTTTAGTTATAAGTGCGTATGCTATACCAGCTTTAATGCTGTTAATCTTTTGTTTCAAAATATCAAAAAAATAGCTTTATTTTATAAGAATTAATGCTCCATTTAACTTTTATAGGAATGTTTGGTGCTTGTGTTGGAAGTCTAACTTCAATGCTCATATACAGACTTCCATTAATTAATTTAGAGAAAAAGTCAGATATTAGTTTATTTTTTCCAAGGTCATCATGCCCTAATTGCAAAAAACAATTAACAAATCTGATGTTAATACCTGTTCTTAGTTTTATATGGCAAAAAGGAATATGTGGATTTTGTAGAAAAAAAATTAAATTTTCATATTTAATAAATGAAATAACTCATATTTTTGTTGCAATACTCACCGCTTTCTATTTCGGTGTAACTATAGAAGGACTTCTTTTTTATATGATATTTTTTATTTTATTTATCTTATTTTTTTTAGATCTAAAGTACTTATATCTGCCCTTTTTCTTAAACTTATCGCTTCTGCCAATAGGCTTATTAACCAATTATTTATTCACTACTTTTACGAGTTTATATTTTTCTTTTCTTGGAATGGTTATTGGCTATGCTTTTCTGTGGCTTGTAAATGCAGCATATAAGATACTAAATTCCCGGGATGGTATTGGCGGGGGTGATTTTATTTTACTAGCTGGTCTTGGAAGTATATTTGGTATATTTTCATTAGGTCCAATACTTTTAATTGGATCAAGTATTTCAATATGCATTTATTTTATTTATAACGAGCATAATAAAAAAGAAATTCCATTTGGATCTGGTCTAATTCTTGGAGCCATTCTTTACTATATTTTAAAAATTATTTTTTAATTAATAATTTTATGAACTTTTCAGTTTTAGCATTGTCTATATAATTGTTGGTAGTTTTATCTCCTCTTACATGTTGATAAGTTTCCCCTCTAACCAACAAAAAAAGCGGGCATCGCCCGCTTTTTTATTTCTTTAAAGCTTATAAAAAACATACATAATTTATAAAATTTATTTATTGAAAGATGCTATCTTATTCATTAAACAAATATATGGAGAGAAATATGAAAAAATTAAGTTTATCCTTTTTGATGATTTTTGTGTTAACTGGATGTAATCCATCAATGAACGAGGAAATTTCTGTAGCACGAGATGGATCACCAGCTAATGAAGTGGTTGAGTATGTTTGGCATTATGAAGGCCCCAATTTTAGTCAGGAAAATTTAGACATGCTTGTTACAAAATGGAATTCAATGATAGATGAAAGAGGATATCAAATGAATGGTGCAAACATTCTTACTCCAAGAGGAGATTCCAATGCAGACTTTATATGGGTAATGTTATGGCCATCAATGGAAGCAAGAGATGCTGCTTGGGCTGACTGGATGGAGAATGTTGATAGCGATTGGCAAGAAGCAATTGATGGAATAATGAGTGTTGATTTTGATAATGTTTATGCATTCAAACCTACAGTTAAAAGAAATCCATCTGTTCCTAATCAAAGTAGTACTTTTGAAAATGAATTTAACTTTTGTAATTTTAATGATGGCTATGGCCAGAGCGACTTAGTTGGATTTGAAGCAGATTTTGCAAATTTTCTTAATGAAACTGAAGCAAAGGATGGTCCTGATGGGTTTTGGTATGTAATGCTCGAGCCATATTTTGAAGGCACTGAGGAGAATCCTTTGGTGGACTATGTGTGGTTAAGCTTGTGGACTGATATGGACGAAAAAAATACAGGTTACAGCAATTATGCTGCAACAAGTCTTCCGGTTGAAGCAGATGCATTTAGTACTTGTCAAAGATTCTCTTTTTCAGGTAAAGCTATCAGATAAAACTATATATAAATAAAAAAAGCGGGCATATACCCGCTTTTTTTATGTATTTAAGTCTTAATTAAGACTATTTATATGGAGAGTGGTAAAAGTGCTAATTATTAAAAGAAAAACTGGAGCGGGTAGAGAGGATCGAACTCTCATCAAAAGGTTGGAAACCTCTTATAATAGCCATTATACGATACCCGCAGTGCGTGTAATTATAATGAAAAAGGTAGCACATTGCTTCCTTTTTAAAGAATTTTATAGCCTTTATATGCAGATGAAGATTGGCATGTTGACTGAGTATTAAAGGATTCTTGAATACGAATAGACCCCTCCTCTTCGAGCCAAATTTCATATAGTTTGTTCTTATCGTCTTCAGAGCCAAGATAATTAATCCATGTAAAGCTTGAGCTGAGATCATTCACTTGTTGAAATTTAGCAAAATATAGAATTTCTTTAGATCTTAATGCATTTAAAAAAGTATCTATTTCAATTGAAAAAGTTCCATAATTATATCCTTCATTAAATTCACAATTAAGAATTTCAACTTCAAATGAGTCAGGATTTAATGAAATATTATCTATAAAAATATTTGCTGACTGCAAATCAATATCGCTCATGCTGCAATTAGATATTTGATAAAGTCCCTCCTCAACAAGAATATTTAAAAAAGACTGGTTGTCTGTAGCCATATTTTTATCAGAATATATTATTGAAAAATATTCAATATTACTTCCCTGGTTAAATAAAATTTCTAAACTTGCAGAAGGTATACTGTTTTTTGTACTAACTACAAGACTTGGAATTAAAGCTTCTAAATTATTAAGGGACTTATCCTTATCTAGAACACAATCATATCTAGTTTGAATTGAGGTAAAGTTTGGCTTTATGAAATTACTTGATTTAAGATCTTGAGTATTATCTCCATTTGAACAGGAAATAAGAAAAAATAAAAAAAAATATACTAATAAATGTTTCAACAAATGTTTTCAAATAAATTCTATGTTATCGTGATTTTAACATGAAAAAAAATCCTTATATCATCATTTTGTCTTTCTTATTATGCATTTATGGTACACATATCTCTGCTGAAGAGATGAGCTTTGGATTAGGCTCATGTTTGCATCAAGATGAGCCACAACCTATATGGAATTCTATAGAAAAAGAAAATTTAGATGGGTTTATTTTTCTTGGTGATAATGTATATGGTGATGCACCATCATATAAATTAGACAAAATGGCAAAATCCTATGCTAAACAAAAAAATAATATTCCTAATTGGTTAAGAAAGAAAGAGATACTATCGATTTGGGATGATCATGATTATGGTAAAAATGATGGTGGTGGTGACTACAAATTAAAAGAAAAAGCTCAAGAGCTTTATTTGGATTTCTGGGATATTCCATCTAATGATCTTCGTCACTCAAGAGAAGGTATTTATTTTGATGCAAAAAAGAAAATTGACGGTTTAGATATTCAAATAATTGGTCTTGATACAAGATATTTTAGATCTCAACTAAATTCAAAACTTATAGGAATGCAAAAACACTATATTGAAAATGATAGTATAGACGCAACCGTATTAGGGTCTGCGCAATGGAAGTGGTTAGAAGCTCTGTTGAATCAAGAATCTGATCTAGTGGTGCTCCTCACATCCATTCAACTTTTAGCTACTGAGCATAGGTTTGAAAAATGGTCTAATTTCCCTTTAGAAAGGCAAAGATTACTAAATCTAATTAAGTCATCAAACAAACAGGTGGTGGTTATTTCAGGAGATAGACATAGGGGTGGTATTTATAAGTATGGGGACCTTTATGAGTTAACAGCCTCATCAATGAATAAACCAGTAAAAGGGCATGAAACAGATTCAATGTTACTGGGAGAAACTCATCCTCAAGAAAATTATGGAATCATTAAAATTAACACTAAAACATCAAAAATAACTTTAGAATTAAAAGATTTACAAGGCACACTCTTGGAATCTACATCCATTCCCATATTAAAATTACTATGAAGTCCCTTGGTATAATTTTCCCAGATCAATTATCAAAAAATAATTTAGTCTACAAAAAACTTACTTCTGAAGATGATCTGCTTTTATATGAACCAATTGAATCTTTTTATAAATATAAGCACAACAAGCAAAAACTAGTATTTTTAATAGCATCATTAAGAAACCTATTAGAACCGCTGAGTGCAAAATTCAACATTATTCATGAAAAAATAAAACCTAAGCAAAAAAATTATATAGGCGACTACTTAAAATCATTATCAGCAAAGAAAGAATATAAAGAAATTTTTGTTACCAAGCCTGCAGATTATGAAACTCTATCTGAGTTAATGTTCTTTGCACAAAGCCAAAATAAAAAACTCCATATTTTAGAAGATACAAAATTTATATCTAATGCAGATGATTTCAAATCTTGGTCAGATGGAAAGAAAAACTTAGTTCAAGAATTTTACTATAGATGGTTAAGAAAGAAATATTCGATATTAATGGAAAAAGATAAGCCCTTCGCAGGAATATGGAATTTAGATAAAGAAAATAGATCGGGCATATCTAAATTAAAAGAAGAGCCAGCTAAAAGAAATAAAGTAAAAATTGATCCAATCACATTTGATGTAATGGTTGAAGTTGAAAAAATTTTTCCTAAATCATATGGCAATCTCGAAAGCTTTAATTGGGCTGTTACATACAAAAGCGCAAAGAAAAATCTTAATTATTTCTTAGATAAATATCTAATTAATTATGGCACTTTTCAAGATGCAATAAATAAAGATGATCCTTTTCTTTTTCACTCTCTTCTTTCACCATATCTAAATAATGGATTATTAGATCCTATGGAATGTATTAAAGCTTGTGAAAAAAGATTTTTTGATTCTGATTCTAAGATTCCATTAAATTCTGCTGAGGGTTTTATTAGACAAGTTCTTGGTTGGCGAGAGTTTATAAGAGGAGTTTATTGGGAGAATGTACCTGAATATAAAAGTCTGAATTTCTGGAATCATAAAAAACGCCTTAATGAAAATTGGTATGAAGGAAATACTGGCATTCCTCCGCTAGATTCAGCAATTAAGGAATCCCTAGACTATGGCTACACACATCATATCAATAGGCTGATGATCATATCCAACATGATGAATTTAACAAGAATAAAACCAGATGATATTTATGTTTGGTTTACTGAAATGTTTGTTGATGCTCATGACTGGGTAATGGTTCCCAATGTTTATGGAATGGGCACATATGCTGATGGTGGAATATTTTCTACAAAACCTTATATTTGTGGGTCAAGTTACATGCTTAGAATGTCTAATCATAAAAAAGGAGATTGGTGCGATATTGTAGATGGTTTGTATTGGAAATTTATTTCAGACAATATAGATTTTTTTAAAAAAAATCCTAGGTTGAGCCTCATGCCAAGAGCATTGGAAAAGATAAACAACGAAAGAAAGGTTATGATTTTTGATAAGGCTAGTGATTTTATTGAAAGAAATACTAGCTAGTTTTTGTAATCCAAGTCTTCTAAAAGAAATGATGAGGCGGCTTTAGACATTTCTTTTGTATCGTGATCAACCCCATTAATAACTTTATATCTCCATCTAAAAGGAATCTGAAAGTGATTACCAAGATTAGTTAAGCCTCTAAAATAGTTATATCCTCGCTCATACCTATGTGCGCCTTGTTTTAATGCGCCTTTGCTCTTATTTAAGCTGGAATGTTTAGGGTCATTATCTTGATCACCTAATAAGAAAAGTACTTCTTTTGACATTAACCACTCTACTCTGCCAGGTTCAAGTGGCATATTTTTAATACCATATGGAAAAGGATTGTAGTCTAAAAATGTATACCATCCTGCACTACCTATAGCAGCTTTTTCTATATTCGAATCTACACCATACATGAGATACCTATGAACAAATTGAGAACCTCCTGAAAATCCAAACATTCGATATTTATTAGCATTTAAGTTATATCGACTTCTAAAAAAAGTATGAAAAGATGAAATAGAGTTTCTTAACCAATTTGTTCTATCATTAATTAATTTGCCAGAATGAGTGGCCATGCCTAGTGTGCTGTAATATGGATAATTATCTTTTGTAAAGTGCGGGGCTACTAAAATTACATTTTTATCTCTAGAATCAGCAATCCAATATTTAAGGTATCTTTCAGCACCTCTAGATCCTCCATGAATAATGAATAAGATTGTCGTATCTTTATCTAAAGTCTTTGGAAGTACATACAATAACTCAACATCTGGTTTATTCCATGACGCATAAGTAACTCTTTGTATTTCTGAAGAAAAACTAAATGAACAAAAAGAAATTAAGATTACTAGAATAAAATTTATTTTCTTTCTCATAAAGGTTAAATGATTAATTACAATTAATTAATCATATTCTAACAAGCTAATATTCATATTAGGTTAAAATAAAAAAATATTTGTTCACGATAATTACTGGTTTAATGGTAAATGAAAAACGATATCTCGGAAATTCATAAAAGTCCCTTTAAGATAGTCATAGTTTCAAGTGGAGGTGGCAGTAATGCTATTTCATCATTGCTTGAAGTTCCAGGCGCTAGTAATACTATTCTAGAGTCATATATTCCCTATGCAAAAGAATCACTTGATACATACCTCAAAAAACAACCTGACCATTATTGTAGTCTTGATACAAGCTTAAGCATGGCAGCAAAAGCATTTCAGAAAGCTAAAAAAATTATGCCGAAGACTGATCCTAAATTTTTATTAGGTATATCTGTTACTGCAAGCCTTGTTACCACTTATAAAAAAATGGGAGAACATAAATTTTATATAACACTGCAGACTGAAAGTTATAGTAAATCAATTAGTTGTGTCTTAGATAAGGGTAAGAGAACTAGAAATGAAGAAGAAGATCTAGTATCAGCATATATTTTTATGCTGATAAATGAGGCATGTGGATTAGATTCAAGCAAACCAGACCATGATGAAACTGCAAAGATTACAACGGTTAATGCTGAAAAAGAATGGATTAAGTTAAAGCAAAATAAAATAAATTTTGTAAGTAACCATAATGCAAAACCAGAACTATTATTTCCTGGGTCATTTAATCCCCTTCATCAAGGCCATATAGAAATGCGAGATTTAGCTGAAAAAAGAACTGGCATGAGAGTTACTTTTGAAATTTGTATAGAGAATGCAGAAAAACCTCCGCTTACATTTCATGAAATTGATAGAACGATAAAACAGTTTTCTAATAATGATAGCTGGGTCTTAACGAAGCATGGAAGATTTAGTGAAAAAGCTGAGTTGTTTCCCAATTCAGTTTTTATAATTGGCATTGATACACTGGTAAGAATATTGGATGAAAAATTTTATGCAAATAGAAGTGATATGTTAAGCCATTTAGATAGATTCAACGATCACAACATAAATTTTTTGGTTTTTGGAAGAAAAGTTAATGATCAGTTTATAACTCTTGATAATATCGAGCTCCCTGGCTCAGTTAGAAGTAGATTTACAGGCATTAATGAGTCGCGCTTTAGGAAGGATATATCTTCAAGCTCTATTAGGAAGGAAGAAAATTAGGCAAAAAAAAACAGAGCTAAGCTCTGTTTCTTCAATTCGAGTTCCTTAGGGGTCCGAAGTGAGATTCTCTTCAGCGCCTCGGATTCTTTCTCTTGAATCCTTGGTGGGTTGCTAAGCTCTTTTTTATCGTCGACTCTTAGTAACGCTTTCACCCTTAGGTCTCTTTCTGCTTCCTCTCTCTAATTCTCGTCTGCAGTTGGTCTTTAGTCGGAATCAGCAGGTAAAGTTAATACTACGCCTTTTTTATATCTTGTCAACACTTTATTGAAAAAAAGTTTAATTTATTGAAGTTTTTTTTTAAAGTGTTTTAATTTATGCATAGTTAGGGGAATTATTAACATCATGACAGAATCTTTTTTACCAAAAACACCTCCTATTCGTGAGTATGCAGACATAACAAATGAGTCTCTGCAAAGATTAGAAGAAATTGCATACAATTTACCTAAGTTGCTCCTCACAGGAAAAGTTCAAAAAACTATAAATAAACTTTCTGCTGCTGATTTATCTGTAGATGATTTATTTATTGAAAGTAGAAATAAAAATATTAGGCTAGCTATGGTTCATCTAAGTTTTATCTCACATGCTTATATCTGGGGTGGGCTTAAACCAGAACCAGTTTTACCTGAGTCTCTTGCACTGCCATGGGTAAAGGTCGCCAAAACATTAGGTAGGCCCCCTATTCTCAGTTACGCAAGTTACTGTCTAGATAATTGGTTTAAGATTAATAAAGACGAGGACATCTCATTAGATAACGTAGCATTGATTACTAATTTTTTGGGTGGAGTTGATGAAGATTGGTTTGTTACAATCCATGTTTGTATCGAAGATGCTGCAACAGAGGCTATAATTGCTGCTCAAGAAATAGCAGAAATGACAGAAAGCAATTCTGAAAATGATGTTCTGAATAAATTAAAATCTATCTCAAGCTCACTTGGTAAAGTAAATCAAATCTTTTCCAGAATGCCAGAAAAATGTGATCCCTATGTTTATTATCATAGAGTAAGGCCATTTATATTTGGAACAAAAGATAATCCTGATTTAAAAGAGGGTTTAATTTATAAAGGTGCATTTAATGATGAACCGCAATTTTTTAGAGGAGAAACTGGTGCACAAAGTAGCATTATGCCTTTTCTTGATGGCGCACTTGGTATATATCATACAAAAGATAGTTTGCGACATTACTTAAATGAAATGCGAGAATATATGCCTCCTGAACACAGATCTAGAATTGATAAAGTTGAGGAAATATCACAGGCACAATCTTTAATACATGAATCTCAAAAACTTAAACAAGAATACAATAATTGTTTAGAAGAGATTAGAGCATTTCGTGCGTTGCATCTTGAGTTTGCTGGGACATATATAAATAAGCAATCACAAATTAAAAATCCATTTGGTCGAGGAGGTTCTACTATTACCGGTACAGGTGGTACACCATTTATGAAGTATTTAAAGAAACACAGAGATGAAACCGCGGAGCAAAAGATTAAGTGATGCTATAAAGCTTAGTTGTGTGGTGGTAATTTAGCTTCAACAAACCACTCGTGAACCCTTTTAACAGGATTGAATTTCTTCATTCTCATTTTTTTATTTTCAAGAATAAAGTTTCTAGTTTTAATAGCTGTATAGTGATAAGTATGATGATCTCTAGTTTCACCTTCAGGTATTAAATATACTTTAGTTTGTTTTTTATCTGCCATAATTAGACGCAATTATACACAAATAAATCATAAATAATATTGAAAATATTTAATTAAATTAATTTTTAGAATTATATAATTTAAAGTAGTTTAGGTTTCCGTATAAACAAGTTAACTCTCTAGTAATAACTCCAATTTTTATTTTTCTAAGAAGGTCTTTATGTATTGATGATTTATTTTCTAAAAAGAAATTCGTAAATAATTCTTTATCTATTATAGGCAATAAACTCCTGCTAAGGCCTCCAGCTAAAAAGATACCATTGCCAGGAATATAAGTTAGTGCAGCATCAGATAGCACGAATGCTAAGCATTTTATAAAGCCGTTTATTACATTCACAGCAGGTATGTCATCTTTGTAATATTTTTTTATAATTTCTTCTGCTGAAATGAAGATACCAGTTTCTGATTTGTAAAGTTTTGATATGCCTGTACCAGATAGGATATCCTCTAAAGAAGAAAATTGTTCAGCATCTGAAATATTGAAATTATTTAATAAACTTGAAGTCCAATTAGTAGTGTTACCTATTTCAGTTGCAGTTACGCTATTTTTCATAATAAATGCTGCGCCCAATCCCGTTCCTGGACCAATAACTAAGGAATTAGAATTAAAGCTTGTCCCATCTTTAAGGTAATCTATCTTATCCTCAGGTGTACAATCTAAACTATAACCAATAGATTCCCAATCATTAAGTAAGTGGCATTGTTTAAGCTTGAATTTATCTTTAATTAAATCTGCATTAGCTGTAAATGATCTATTTGTCATTGAAATGCTATTACCAACCTTTGGTCCAGCAATAGAAAAAACAATATTGGTTATATTTAAATCTGTCTTGCTAATAAGGTCATTAATTATATCTTCAAAATTATCTAAATTCGCAAGGGAGACTTTTTTAGGGTCATATATTTCATTGTCTCCACATTTTGCATATGCATATCTAATATTGGTTCCGCCGATATCAACCAACAACAAATCACTCACTTAGAAATTCCGCTTAATAAATTTGAGCAATCAGGAAGATTTTTAGAGTCATTTGCTAAAATTTTAATTGAGTGCATATCAATATCCCAGTTATCATTGCTTAATAATATGGCTCGTATGTCTATACTAGATGTATCTAAGCCAGCAGATTGTAAACATGATATGGGTATTTGAACTTTAGACCATTCTGAGAGCTGCTGATTGTTTAATAATTTAGTTATGTCAATCATCCCTCTACATATTTCATAACCATTTCCAGCACAAGTAGCTCCAAAATAAATAGGAGTATTGCCTATTCTATTAACTTTTAATTCGATTTCATAACTAGGTCGATTCATTTCATTTATGTCTAAATAGGAATCAGCTAAGATTCCCCAAGCATTGTAGTTATCAGATTTAAAAAATTTTAAATTTTTTGCATCATCTTGCTTTTTATAATCAAATTTATATAAAGAAATATTTTTCAATTTGCTAGTATAAATATCTGCTTGAACTTGCTCTACATTTGATCCCTCTTGGATAAATTCAAAACCTGGGGCGTAAGCGCTTCCAACAAATAGAATTATTTCATTTAATTCTTTCTCTATTTTTACTTCTTCAATATTGATAACAGTTTTATTTGATGAATAATTTAAACCATAACCATATGGAAATAGCGGATCATATTTAGCATCTTTAAAATTTAAATTTTGTATTGCGGTTTTTGGCCATGAATAAGGCAACTTGCCTGTAAAGTCATAGTGTACTTTTCCATTTTTTGTAAAAATAACATCGCTAATACCTTCGACTGCCGTTCCCGGCAACCATGCAGCAATGAAAGAATCTGATAAATTTAATTGCTTATTAATCTCCATAGGTCTTCCAGAAAGAAATATAGAAACAATAGGAAAATCTGCGGCCTTAAGCTCTTCCATTAATTCAAGATAATTTCTGTCTTTAGATACAAATTCAAGATCTTTTCTGTCTCCATCCCCCTCAGCGTATGGCTCTTCACCGTAAACAAAAATAACCGAATCTGGCTTTTTCTCGAAGGAGCCATCTTTTGAAAATTCTATAGAGCCGCCCTCCTCTAAAATATTTGCAGCTAAGGCTGAATATATGTTCTGAACATTTTTATAATCTGAATTCTTGTTGTCTCTGGCTTGCCACGTAATCGTCCATCCACCCATTTGACTGTTAATTGATAAAGCTGCGTTGCCAACTACTAAATAATGCTTATTAGGATTGAGTGGTAACAAATTCTCATTATTTTTTAGAAGAACTAGAGACTCTCTTACTGCCCTTCTTGCTATTGCTATATGATCTGGATGACCAATGAAATTTGATTTATATTCATGAGGCTTCTTTCCATCAAGCAAACCTATCTGCATTTTTACTCTTAAAATTCTTCTAACAGCATCATTCAGCCTTTCAATTGAGATGCTTCCATTTTTAACTTGTTTTAAAGTTGTCTTATAGAGTTCTTGCCATTCATCAGGCACCATAAAAATGTCGACGCCTGCATTAAAAGATTGTGAACAACTAGTATTCGAACATCCTTTTACTTGACCGTGACCATTCCAATCTCCAACTACAAATCCTTCAAAATTCATTTGTTGTTTTAGAACATCAGTTAGTAAATATTTATTACCATGAAGCTTTTCACCATTCCAAGAATTAAAACTTGCCATAATAGTTTGCACACATGCATCTAAGGCTTTGAAATATGGTTCGCCATGCAAGTTTCGAAGGCCTAATTCACTTATTACAGCATCTCCCTGATCAACTCCATTAGAAGTGCCTCCGTCTGCTATAAAATGTTTTGCAGTCGAAAGCATGTGATTTGGCCCTAAAAAATTATCACCCTCGCCTTGTATCCCTAAAATCATTGCTTTGCCTAATGCAGCAACAAGCTCTGGATCTTCAGAATAACCTTCGTATGTTCTTCCCCATGTATCATTTTGCGGAACAGTAATAGTTGGTGCAAAAGTCCAAGGTATTCCAGTAGAAAGCACTTCTTTTGCGACTGCTTGCCCTATTTCCATAATTAGATCAGTATTTCTTGTAGCACCCAATCCAATATTATGAGGAAATATAGTAGCTCCAATTACATTATTATGACCGTGAACAGCATCTGTACCCCAAAGGATCGGGATAATTGTTCCATTAACTACTGGTGATGCATCATAGTATGCTTTGCTTAAATCTTTCCAATCTTCTATCGTGCTAAATTTATTTTTATTTGGATATCGGCCTCCTCCATTTAATATAGACCCAAGTTTAAATTTCTTTGCTAATTCTGGAGTTACTGCGTCTATATCAGGCATTATGACTTGTCCAACCTTCTCTCTAAGGCTCATATCATTAAGAATTGATTCAACCCGTTCCATATCAGGAGATGGACATGTAGCGCTATGTGACCAATCTATACTCGCAAATATATTAGATGATGAAATGAATAAAATTAAAAATAATACTTTTTTCATAGATGTCTCTACTACCAGAGGTAACCATAAATTACAGCCAGCATGCCAATTATGACTATGGTGCTATAGTTGAATCCTTTTGAAGTTGAGAAATTTATTCCATTTAAATCAATTGCCTTTTCTTGATCTGTGTAACCCTGGATTAATGCAGTTAGATAACACATGAAACCAGAAACAATAAATACAACTCCCATTCTGTGTATAAAAGGATAATCAGGAAAAACAAACCATATAAAAATTGACAGACATAGTGATGTTGCTGCAGCAACTAGAACTGACATAGTTGTAGCTTTTTTCCAAAATAATGCCACTAGGAAAATAACTAAGATCCCTGGCGTGAAAAAGCCAGTAAATTCTTGTATGTATTGAAATGCAGATTCTAAGCTACCTAAAAGAGGTTGAGCGCACATTACAGCTATGGCTAAAGAGATCCATGCAACATTTCTTCCAATATTTATTAATTTTGCTTGTGATGCCTCATTTTTTGAAAAAGTTCTATATATGTCCATCGTAAAAATAGTGCTTATACTATTTGTCATTGAGGCTAAGGATGAAACTATTGCAGCTATAAGAGCTGCAAATGTAAGGCCCAAAAGGCCATGAGGTAATAATGCCATCATAGTTGGATATGCTTGATCAGATTTTTCTAATGCTGGATATAGAACAGCTGCACATATACCTGGTAAGACAATTACAAGAGGCATAAGTAATTTTAGATATGCTGCAAACATAACACCTTTCTGAGCTTCTGGAAGTGATTTAGCGCCTAACGCTCTTTGTGTTATATATTGATTAAATCCCCAATAAGCAAAGTGAGCTATCCATAAACCACCGATTAAAACCCAAACACCCGGTAAATTATTGTATGCAGGATTATCAGGTGAAAGAATCATGTCGAATTTATCTGGCACTTCATTAAATAACACCGTCAAACCTGCTCCAAGCTCACCATCTCCGATAGTAGTAAGAGCAATGTATGAAACTGACAGACCGCCAAAAATTAATAACACAACTTGAATAATGTCAGTTAACGCTACAGCTTTTAGCCCACCCCATAGAGAGTAAGCTAGAGATAATCCAGCTAACAAAATTAAACCATTAAATAACGCAATTCCAGTTAAAGCATTTATTGCTAAAGATCCCAACCATAAAACAGATGTTAAGTTAATAAATATATAAACAGCTAGCCAAAAGAAAGATAAAACTAAACTAACCCTTTTATCGAATCTTTGTTCTAAGAATTGAGGCATTGTGTAAATCTTTTTTTCTAAAAAAAGGGGTAAAAAGAATTTTGCCATTACTATTAATGCTATTGCAGCAGTTAATTCATAAGTTGCTATAGCCATACCTACTACAAATCCTTGGCCTGACATTCCAATAATTTGTTCTGCAGAAATATTTGCAGCTATTAGAGAAGCTCCAATTGCCCACCAAGGCAAAGATCTGCCTGCTAAAAAATAGTCTTCGGCGCTTCTTTCATGACCAGATGACTGTCTCGAAACATATGTAGCAAGTCCTATAATCCCGATGCAGTAAAGTGCTACTATGGTTAAATCTAATGAATTAAATAACATGAATAACTTCCCCGTAATAAAAACTCAGCCATTGTAACAAAAAAAATATATCTAAAGGATTTGAAAGCTAAAGTTATTCTAGATATTAATTACTTGAATTGCTTCGGAATGCTCTTCAGAAAATATACCAGATATCATCACAAACTTAAGCGGCTCTTTTGAGTTGTAGTAACTCTTTAAACTTTTTGAAATTATCTCAATAGTTTTATTATGATTAGTGATGCTTTTTATAAAATATGCGTGTGTTGATCCAACTAATGATAAATGGCTTAGAGTTGACATATTGTTTGTAAAACAAAAAATTGGCATATTGAAGGGCTTTGCATTAGAAACAATATTCGCTGTATAACCTGTTCTAGTAACTACAATTATTCCATCCGCTTGCACTGATTGAGCTAATTGATTCGCTGCAACTCCTAAGTGCTGCCAATCAGAATCAGACATAAGATTTCTTTCATAACCAAGCGTCTTAAATTTTTCAGTTTTTAATGCAATAGATTTAAGAAATTTCACACACTCTACTGGATATTTGCCGATACTAGTTTCTCCTGACAGCATTATTGCATCAGCGCCCTCATATATAGCATTAGCAATATCAGTTACTTCAGCTCTGGTTGGAGTTGGATTTTCAATCATAGATTCCAATAAATGAGTTGCGACTATAGAACGTTTTCCCCATTTTGCAGTTGCATACATGATCTTTCTTTGAATATTTGGAAGGTCTGCAAGACTTGTTTCAATTCCTAAGTCACCCCTTGCAACCATAACACCATCGGATGCTTTACAAATTGCATTAATATTATCTAAGCCTTCTTGGTTTTCAATTTTTGCAATAATGCGTGCATTAGATTTTTGATTATCAATAATCTTTCTTAGTTTTCCAAGATCTTCGGCACTCCTAACAAAAGAAAGCGCAATAAAGTCAACATTATGTTTTATACCAAAATGAATATCTTTTA
>Ga0115013_10000668_pt1 | contig 20350 bp, 12 predicted proteins | sample SouAtlMetagenome_2_FD_88686 | JGI IMG/M metagenome (GOLD analysis project Ga0115013, IMG submission 88686) | Marine eukaryotic phytoplankton communities from Atlantic Ocean - South Atlantic ANT15 Metagenome | ecosystem: Environmental > Aquatic > Marine > Oceanic | place: South Atlantic Ocean...
CACGCGCGAGGGCGTCGCGCCCAGATGCACGGTCTCGGGCAGGGGGGCTTCGCTGGTGTCGATCATGGCCAGTGCCTGTTCGCCCACCGTGCCGTGAACGATGCGCTGCGCGCCCAGTTCCTCGACATGGTCGACCCGCATCGGCACGCCGCCGGGCGTGATGCGCAGATCCTCGGCCCGCAGGCCAAGCGTGACCGGCCCGGCCTCATGCGCCACCGGCGCCAGCGCGTGGCCCTCGAGCATGACCTGGCCGTTCTCGACATGGGCGTCGAGCAGGCTCATCGCCGGGGCTCCGATGAAGGAGGCCACGAAGGTCGAGGCCGGGGCGCGGTAGACCTCGAGCGGCGCGCCGATCTGCTCCACCCGGCCGCCGTTCAGCACCACCAGCCGGTCGGCCAGCGTCATCGCCTCGAGCTGGTCGTGGGTGACATAGAGCGAGGTCGTGCCAAGCCGCTTCTGCAGCTTGCGGATCTCCATCCGCATCGACACGCGCAGCTTGGCGTCGAGGTTCGACAGCGGCTCGTCGAACAGGAAGGCCGAGGGCTGGCGCACGATGGCGCGGCCCATGGCGACGCGCTGGCGCTGACCGCCCGAGAGGGCGCGCGGCTTGCGGTCGAGATAGGGGCGCAGCTCGAGCATCCGCGCCGCCTCGGCCACGCGCTCCTCGATCACGGCCTTGCTCTCGCCGCGGTTCTTGAGCCCGTAGGCCATGTTGTCGCGCACGCTCATGTGGGGGTAGAGCGCGTAGTTCTGGAACACCATGGCGATGTCGCGCTCGGCCGGGTCAAGCTGGTTGACCAGCCGCTCGCCGATGCGGATCTCGCCTTGGGTGATGGTCTCGAGCCCGGCCACCATGCGCAGCAGGGTGGACTTGCCGCAGCCCGAGGGGCCGACCAGCACGATGAACTCGCCGTCGCGGATCTCGATATTGACGTCGGCCACCGCTGCTTGGGCGCTGCCGCCATAGGTCTTGCCGACATTGGTCAGAGAGAGATGTGCCATTACTTGTCGCTTTCCGTCAGGCCCTTGATGAACATGCGCTGGAAGATCACCACCACCGCAACCGGGGGGACCATCGCCAGCACCGCAAGGGCAAAGGCTTCGTTGTAATCGGGGATCTGGCTGCCGACCCAGACCTGCAGGATCGACTTGATGCCACGCATGAGCGTGAAGAAGCTCTCGTCGGTGGTCATCAGCAGCGGCCAGAGATACTGGTTCCAGCCATAGATGAACATGATGATGAAGATCGCCGACATCATCGTCTTCGACAGCGGCACCAGCACGTCGATGAAGAACTTCACCGGGCCGGCGCCGTCGATGCGCGCCGCCTCGAGCAGCTCATCGGGGACCGAGCGGAAGAACTGCCGGAAGAAGAAGGTGCCGGTGGCCGAGGCCAGCAGCGGCACGATCAGGCCGGTATAGGTGTTCAGCAGGTGCAGCTCGGACATCACCTGGTAGGACGGCATGATGCGCACCTCGAGCGGCAGCAGCAGCGTCGCGAAGATGGCCCAGAAGATCAGCGTCGCAAAGCGGAAGCGGAAATAGACCAGCGCGTAGGCCGCCATCATCGACAGCACGATCTTCCCGACCGCGAAGCCCAGCCCCATGACCATCGAGTTGGTGAGCATCAGGAGCCCGGTCACGTCGCCGGTAAAGCCGCCGCGGCTGGTGAGCACCTTGGTGTAGGTCTCGGCGCCGTGGCTGCCGGGGGTGATGTAGAGGCCGTTCGAGTGGATGTCGATCGCGGCATGGGTGGAGGACATCAGCGCCATCACCACGGGCACGCAGAGAAACAGCGCGCCGAGGATCAGGATCAGGTGGTCGAGGGGTTTGATCTTCTGCATGGCCTTACCCGTAATGCACGCGGCGTTCGAGGAAGCGGAACTGCAGCACCGTGAGCAGCGCCACCACCACCATGAGGATCACCGACTGCGCCGAGGAGCCGCCGATGTCGTTGCCTTTGAACCCGTCGAGATAGACCTTGTAGACCAGCGTCATCGGGTTGTTGGCGGGCTTGTCCTTCACGATGACGTCGATGATCGGGAAGGTGTCGAACATCGTGTAGGTGATGTTGATGACCAGCAGGAAGAAGGCGGTGGGCGCGAGCAGCGGCAGGGTGATGTCGCAGAACCGGCGCCAGCCGGATTTCGCGTCGATCAGCGCCGCCTCGCGCACCGAGACCGGCACCGATTGCAGGCCCGACAGGAAGAAGATGAAGTTGTAGGGGATCTGCTTCCAGACCGAGATCACGATCAGGGCGCTGGCGGTGTCCCAGTAGTCGATCCCCACCCGCAGGTCGTGGCCGAACCAGGCGGCGATCTGGGTGAAGGGGCCCATATGCATGTCGAAGAACATCATGCCGATGAGGCCCGCCACCGGCGGCGCGATGGCGTAGACCGAGATCAGCAGCGTCTTGTAGGTCTCGGCGCCGCGGATCACCTTGTCGGCCTTGACCGCGAGCAGCAGTCCCAGCCCGAGCGACAGCGCCGTGACCACGACGCAGAAGAAGGCGGTGAAGGCGGCGGTGGACATGTAGCCGCGGCTGGTCAGCGCGTCGGTGTAGTTGTCGAGGCCCACGAAGGTGGCGCCAAAGCCGAACGGGTCCTCGAGATAGAAGGACGAGGTCACCGCCTGCACCGAGGGCCAGTAGAAGAAGATCACCACCACCGCGAGCTGCGGCAGCAGGAACATCCACGGCGTCAGCGGGCGGTCGAACTGGACGCGCTTGACGGGGTTGGCGGTCTCACCGGACCACCAGCGGCGGAGCCGGGTGAACAGCGTGCTGTCGGCCTCGGCGAGGGAAAGGGGGGTGTCGGTCACGGGCGTGTCCTGATCGGGGGCGAGTCGTCCCGGTTTGCGCCGGGCGCGGCAACAAGAGCGGCAACGGAAACGGGGGCCGGGCGCTTGGCCCGACCCCCAGATGCGGTCGATGCTGGCTTAGTTCGCGGTCTTGGCGAAGCGCGCGAGCAGGGCGTTGCCCTCTTCCTCGATGATCGAGAAGGCCTCGTCCACCGACACTTCGTCCGAGAAGATGCGGTTGAACTCGCGCTCCATCACCGAGCGGATCTGCGGGTAGAAGCCCATGCGGTAGCCCTTGGACCATTCGCCGCCTTCGAGCATCAGCTGCTGGATACCGACTTCGGCCACCGGCTGGTCGTCGTAGTAGCCTTCCGACTTGGCCAGCTCGTAGGCCGCTTCGGTGATCGGCACGTAGCCGGTGCTGCGGTGGTAGAAGAACTGGGTCTCGGGCGAGGTCAGGAAGGTGAAGAACTGCGCGGTGCAGGCGTTCTCTTCCTCGGGCTTGCCGGCCATGGCGAAGAGCGCCGCGCCGCCGATGAAGCTCTGGGTGCCGGCGCCTTCGATGCTGTCCCAGTAGGGCATGTAGACGGCGTCGAAGTCGAACTCAGCCGACTGCTGCAGGCCGCCGAAGGAGCCCGAGGAGCCGATCCACATGGCGGCTTCACCCTCTTCGAAGGGCTTGAGGTTGTCGGCCCAGCCGGCACCGTAGAAGCCGTAGAGATCTTCGTCGGCCCAGGCCTTGAGCTTCTCGAACATCATTTTCTGGTTGTCGTCGCTGACGAGGATCTCGGTGCCCTCGAAGCCGTCATAACCGTTGTTGTTGGTGGCGAACTGCTGGTTGTTCCGCGACTTGAAGTTCTCGACCATCATCCAGGTCAGCTGCGAGGCGGTCATCGGGATGTAGCCGGCATCGCGCAGGGCGGGGGCGATCTCTTCGAACTCTTCCCAGGTCTTCGGCGGCTCGACGCCTGCGGCCTCGAAGGCTTCGGTGTTGTAGTACAGGATCGGCGCCGAGGAGTTGAACGGCATGCCGATGAACTTGCCGTCGGCATCGGCGTAGAAGTTGCGCACGCCGGCGATGAAGGCCTCGCGGTCGAACTCTTCACCGGCACCGGTGATCAGGTCCTCGGCCGGAACGGTCGCGCCCTTGGCGGCGATGATGGTGGCGGCGCCGGCGTCGAACACCTGCAGGATGTTGGGCTGCTCGCCCGAGCGGAAGGCCGCGATGCCCGAGGACAGCGCCTCTTCATAGGTGCCGCGCGAGACCGGCGTCAGGTTGCACTGGTCCTGTGCGGCGTTGAACTGCTGCGCGATCTCGTTGATCACTTCGCCGTTGCGGCCACCCATGCCGTGCCACCAGCTGATGTCGGTCGCGGCGTAGGCGGTGGAGGCGGTCAGTGCCAGTGCGATGGCGGTCGATGCCGTCTTGATCATGTCCCAGGTCCTTCTTCGGGGGTTTGTTCGTTGCGCGACGGCTAGGGGCGCTCTGTGACAGTAGGGCTTAGGATTTGTGAAACTTTCGCGTCATTCGAATAGGTTGCGGCGTGGGGAACGGTCCGAAGTGCCTGCCGGACGCGCGATTCACCGAGACGGGACCTTGATCCGCCTTTAAACTGTCACCCTTCCAGAGGCATAAGGCGCCATGTTCGAAGACACTCCCATCCGTCCGACGGTTCGCGTCGTGATCCGCAAGGGCCCGCTGGTGCTGGTGCAGGTCAAGAGCCGCGAGGGCGGCCCGCACTACCTGACCCTTCCCGGCGGGCGGCAGGAGCCCGGCGAAAGCATGGCAGACTGCGCGCGGCGCGAATGTCTCGAAGAGATCGGCGTCGCCCCGGAGCTGGGTGACGTGCTGCACGTGGCCGACGTGTTCCGGACCCGCGAGGGTGGGCTGCGGCAGCTCTCCGAGGTCCTCTTCGCGGCCACCGTACCCGACAGCTACGTGCCCCGGCTCGGCAGCCATCCCGACAAGCGGCAGGTGGCGACCGACTGGGTTGACCCCACAGCATGCGGCGCCGACTTCCTGCCGCGCTACGATCTGGCGCTGATCGACCCCGACGCCCCCGTCTATCTCGGAGCCCTGCGCTGTGAAACGCCCTGACGCCGTCGAGGAAAACCTCTCCTTCCTGTTCGCCGAGCTCGACGGTCAGCTGGCGCGGCTGCTCGCTTATTTCGAGGCCCCGCGTCGCGAGACCGCCGAGGCATTGATCGCACGGGCCGGCTATTCGCAGAACCTCGCCTCGCGGGTGCGCAAGGCCTGCCTTGCGGGCATGATGCGCGGCAAGCCGAACGCCGCGCGCGACCTGCGCCTGCAGGGGGTCGACACCATCGCCCGCAACCTCGACCTGATCTCGCGCCTTGCCCGCCGCTCGGTCCGGCACGCGGGCAATATCGAGCGCACCAAGCTGCTGCGCGCCGACGCCTATCTCAAGCCGCTCGGCCGGGTGCGCAAGGCGGTGGCCCGTGTGCAGGAGGCGCGGGCTGCCGGCGACAGTCGCCTGGCGGTGCAGATCGGCGCGACGCGGGCCGAGCTTGGCGCCTTCCACGACCAGCTCTTCCGCACCTACACCCGCGACATGCAGGGCTCCAAGCACGCCGACGACCTCGCCCACGGGCTGCTGACCCTGAACGAGGTCACCCGCATGGGAGAGGCGCTCCAGACCATCAGCGAGGCGATCCTGTCGACCAATATCGGCCAGACCGTGCAGTTCGAGCGCTACTTCACCCTGCGCAGCGTCCTTGCGGGCGTCGGCAAGGAGGACGAGGAGATCAAGCTGCAGCCGCTGGCCGAGACCCGCTCGGGCAGCGCGATCTCGAGCGTCACCATGCGCGACGGCAATGGCCGCGCGGTGGACGCGGTGTTCAAGGATGGCGACCGGCGCAAGGTCAAGGAAGAGCGCGTCGGGGTGAAGAGCTGGAACTCGGTCTATCCCGGGCTCGCGCCCGAGATCCTGTCTTACGAGAAGCGCGGCGACAGCGCGGCGCTGCTGATCGAGCACCTCTCGGGGCAGACCTTCGAGGACATCGTGCTGGGCGGCAGCGCGGCCGAGCTCGACGCCGCGCAAACGGCGCTGCACCGCACGGTGCGCGACATCTGGCGCCAGACGCTCACCGATGAGCCCGCCGAGATGCGCGCCATGGAGCAGCTTGGCAAGCGGATGAGCGATGTCTACCGGTTGCATCCGAAATTCGCCACCGGCACCCAGCGCCTCAACGGTGCCACGCTCGAAAGCTTCGACGCGCTGGTCGCCGCCGCCGCCAGGCGCGAGGAGGCGCTCAAGGCGCCGTTCTCGGTCTATATTCACGGCGATTTCAACCTCGACAACATCATCTACGAGGCCGGCGAGAAGAAGGTGCGCTTCATCGACCTGCACCGCTCGCGCTATATGGATTACGTGCAGGACGTGTCGGTCTTCATGGTGTCGAATTACCGGTTGCAGGTGCTCGACGCGGGGACGCGCGGCCGCATTGCCTCGGTCGCGGTCGAGATGCACGACATGGCCGCCAAGTTCGCCCGGCGCCAGAAGGACAAGAGCTTCGAATACCGGTTGGCGCTGGGGCTGGCGCGAAGCTTTGCCAGCTCGACTCGCTTCATCGTCGACAAGAACCATGCGCGCCGCATGATGCTGCGCGCCCGCTACATTCTCGAAGCCGCGCTGGCCGTGCCCGAGGGCAAGGAAGCGCGGCTCAAACTGCCCATAAGGATGCTGTTCAGTGACTGACAAGATCGGGGTGATCGGAACCCCCGGAAAATGGTCGACCGAGGCGCTCGCGGATGCGATCGAGGCCCGCACCGGCTTTCGGCAGGTGATCGACATGGCGCGTGTGACGCTGGATCTCGAGGCCGGCACGCTGCTTTGCGACGGCGTCGATCTCTGCACGCTCGACGGTCTGGTGATCAAGAAGGTGGCCGAGACCTACAGCGCGCACGCGCTCGACCGGCTCGAGATGCTGCGCGTGGCCGAGGCCAAGGGCGTGAAGATCTTCAGCCCGGCCACGGCGATCCTGCGCCTGATGGACCGGCTGGCCTGCACCGTGACGCTGAACGCCGCCGGCGCGCCGATGCCGCCGACCACCATCACCGAGGATGAGACGGCGGCGCGCGCGGCTCTGGCGCGCTACGGGGCGGCGGTGTTCAAGCCGCTGTTCTCGACCAAGGCGCGCGGCATGGTTCTGCTGGAGGCAGACGCTCCCGATGCCGAGGCGCAGATCGCCGCCTTCAAGGCCGAGAATCCGGTGATGTATATCCAGAAGAAGGCCGACCTCTCGGGGCACGATCTGGGCATGGTCTTCCTTGGTGGCGAGTATATCTGCACCTATGCGCGGGTGAGCCAGACCGACAGCTGGAACACCACAATCCACTCGGGCGGCAAATACGCGCCCTACGAGCCCGACGCCGAGCTGATCGAGCTGGGCCGCCGTGCGCAGGCGCCGTTCGGGCTGACCTTCACCACCGTCGATATCGCGCTGACCCCGGACGGGCCGATCGTCTTCGAGGTCTCGGCCTTCGGCGGCTACCGCGGCGCGCAGGAGGGTTGCGGCATCGACGCCGCCGCGCTCGTGGCCGATCACGTGCTGGAACAGGTGCGCGCATGAGCCGGGCGCAGGACATTCTTTCGCAGCTTGATCTGTCACCGGCCGAGGCGGCGGAGCCGTTCCACCTGAAGGTCGGGCCGGTGGGCCTCAGCGTGTTTTGCCCCGGAGATCTGCGTGCCGAGCTGGTGGGCTATTTCCACGACGCACTGAGCGACACGCCGGGTGAAACGCGCGTGCACCTGCTGCCGGGGCAGGCGCTGCCCGCCGAGCCAGAGTGGCAGGACTGGGCGCGCGAGGCCGGCAAGGCCGGGCGCAAGGATGCGATTTACGGGCTCGGCGACGGGCGCCTGATCCGCAAGGTCCGCAGCGGCGTGACTTTCCTGCAGGCGCCGGGCATGGCGGTGGCCTTCGGCCCGCTCGAGCAGAACGTCAGCACGGTGATCAACTTCATCAACACGCAGGTACTTAACATCTGCCAGCGCGACGGCTGGCAGCTTTGCCACGCCGCGGCGGTGACCGGGCACGGCCGGACGCTGGCGATCTCGGGCCTCTCGGGCGGCGGCAAGTCGACCTCGATCCTGCGCATGATGGATCTGGAGGGCACCGCCTTCCTCTCCAACGACCGGGTGCTGGTCAGGGCAGGGCGCCCGCCGCAGGCGCTGGGCATCCCCAAGCAGCCGCGCATCAACCCGGGCACCATCCTCGGCAACCCGCGCCTGCACGGCATGCTCAGCCCCGCGCGCCGGGCCGAGCTTGCGGCGATGCCCGCCGCCGCGCTCTGGGATCTGGAAGAAAAGCACGATCTTCTCGTGAGCGAGGTCTACGGGGCGGGACGGGTGCGCTTCGACGCCCCGCTGACCGACTTCTGGGTGCTGAACTGGGCCCGTGATGCGGTCGAGCCAACGCGCGTTGCGCAGGTGGAGCTTGCCAGTCGGCCCGACCTTCTGGGCGCGATCATGAAGAGCCCGGGGCCATTCTACCAGCATCCCGACGGCCGGTTCGAGCCCAACGGCGCCACGCCGGAGCCGGGGCCCTACCTCGCAGCGCTGGACGGCGTTCGGGTCTGCGAGGTCTCGGGCCGGGTCGATTTCGACGCGCTCGCAGCCGAGGGGCGCCGGCTCTTCGATGTCTGAGCCGCTCATGCCCGAGAGCTACCACGCCATCATCCGCCACGGCGCCTATCACCAGCGCGAAGGCGCGCCGTCGGCCCGGCAGCCCTATGCGCTGACCGACGAGGGCCAGGCGCAGGCCCGGGCCTGCGGTGACGAGCTGGCGGCCATGATCGCCCAGCACGGTCTGCAACTCGCGCCCGTGATCCATTGCTCGCACCAGCTGCGGGCGTGGCAGACCGCCACGGAAATCGCTGACCGGCTGCGCGCGCATGGCCACGAGATCACTGAAATCCATGAGACCGGCGCGCTGGCCGAGCGCGGTCTGGGCTCTGCCGCCAACCTCACCGTGGCCGAGATCGAGGCGGTGCTGCGTGACGATCCGCGCCACGAGGCGCCGCCCGCGGGCTGGAAATCCGACAGCGACTACTGCCTGCCGCTCGAGGGCGCCGAAAGCCTGATGATGGCCGGCGCGCGCGTCGCCGGGCACCTTCGGGACAGCGCCGGGGCCGGGGCGGGGCGGCTGACCGTCCACGTGGGCCACGGCGCCTCGTTCCGGCACGCCGCACATCATCTCGGCCTGCTTGAAAAAGAAGATCTGGCAAAACTCTCGATGTTCCACGCCCGGGCGTTACTTCTCTGTTACAGGGGCCATGATAGCTGGTCCCGTTTCGCCGGTGCGTGGAAGGTCAGGACCCCGAAAGAGGACCCGATCGACTAGCGCCGGACCGTCAGGAAAGGGCCGCCAGTGGACCAGATCAGCCAGTCGACAGAGGCCGCAGGACCGCTGTTGCCGCCCGTTCACGATCCTCTCGGGCAGCTCTCCGACCTGCCGCGCGAACTGGCGCCGTGGCTCGACCGCCCGGTGCCTCAGATCTCGGACTGCCTCGCCCGCGCGCGCGATCACGGCGGTTGGCACTGGCCCGAGCAGCCGGTGATCTTCGTCTCCGACGCCCATGCCGACGCCGAGGGCTTCCTGCGCTCGCTGGTGGCTGCCGGAGTGATCCGGCGCGACGGCGGGGCGATCACGCTGACGCGGTTTGGCCAGAGCGCGCGGATCATCGTCGGCGGCGACAGCCTCGACAAGGGGCCGAGCAATCTCGACCTGCTCGACGCACTGGCGGCGCTGCGGGCCTCCGGGGCCCAGTTCGACCTGCTGGCAGGCAACCACGACCTGCGGATGCGCATGGCGGTAGATGCGGTGCGTGGCCCGCGCAGCGCCCTGCGCGAGCATCTCTTCGTGCGCATGGGGCGCAAGATCCTGCCCGCCCTGCGCGAGGTCTTCGATCGCTTCGTCACCTGCGACGATCTCGCCGCGCTGCCGGATGAGGCCGCCTGTGCCGCGCGCCTGATGCCCTCGAAGGGCTGGTCGAAGCGCTTTGCCAAAGCGGCGCGCGGGCAGCTTTCCGGCAAGGCGATCAAGAAGGAGATCACCAAGCTCGACGAGAAGCTGCGCAAGTTCGATCGCGAGCGCGCCAAGGTCGGCATGTCCCACCGCGAGCTTCTGGCGGCGGTGCTGAAATGCCATGACATCTTCTTCGTTCCCGGCGGTGCCTACGCGTGGTTCTACGACGAGATGGAGGTGGTCGCCCGCTGCGGCTCGCTGCTCTTCGTTCATGCCGGGCTTTGCGACGAGATGTGCCGCCTGCTGGTGCGCGGTGGCGCGGCGGAGGTCAATGCACGCTACCGCACCGAGGCCGAGACCGCCTCGCTGGGGTTCTATTTCGGGCCGCTCGCCAATCTCGTGCGGACCAAGTACCGCGCCTCGGACTGCACGCTGACGCAGACGGGTGTCGACCTGCTGCACCGCGACGGCATCCACATGATCGTGCAGGGCCACGTCAACAACCACAGCGGCCAGCACCTGCGCGCCAAGCGGGGCCTGCTGCATCTCGAGGGCGATATCACCCTCGACCGCGCCTCGCGCCGGCTCGAGGGGCTTGAGGGCATCGGCGCGGGCGCGACCTTGATCTTTCCGTCCGGAGATGTGATCGGTCTCAGCCGTGACCACCCCACCGCGAAGCACTTCGCGCCGGGCCGTCTCGTCTAGATCCGGAGGCCGCGCGCATGGGCAATTCCAAGACCAGCTTCAGGCATGACTCGCTGCAGGATGCCAAGACCCTCAAGTCGCTCCTGTCGTCGCTGTCGAAGGGCTTTTCGAAGGGCGAGCTGACGTTGAGCGACGATGACGATGAACTGGTGCTCGAGACCGGCGATTTGATGAACCTGCGCATCAAGGCCGAACGCGAGGACGGGCGCTGCGTGTTCAGCCTGCGCGTCACCTGGGCCGATCCGGCAGAAGCGCCGCACGCCAAGGGCACCCCGCGCATCGACGTCTGAGCAAAGCGCGCCCGTTGTGGGCGCGGGCCAGTCCAATCTTCAGAGAATGCAATACACCTCCTGCGGGGGAGGGGCTCTCGGCGATCCGGCCGGTGCCACCGCCTGTCCCGAGAGCATCTGCGCTCGAGCGGTTCTCGCCCGGTTTGCCGGCGCGGCGGCACCGCGGCGCATCCTGTTCATAAAAGACGGGCCCGGCATCGACATGCCGGGCCCGATCTCGTTCTGACAGATCATCGATCAGGGCCCCGAGCGTCACGGCGTGACGCTCCGGAGGCTGTCCGATCAGACGAACACGAAGTCTTCGTCGCGCGACACCAGGAACACCACGTCCTGATAGTCGGCGTCTCCGGTGTTCATCTTGTCCTCGACGCCCACGCGCAGCCCGCTGCCGTCGGCAACCGCGCCCGAGAGGAAGTGCTCGCGATCGTCGGCGCTGAACTCGGCACCCAGCGAGTGGTAGATGTCGAGATCCAGATCCACGCCGTTGTCCTGCAGCACCGGTTTGTCACCGGAGAAGTCGAACACCAGCTCGTCGCTGAGGCCGTCGACCATATCCTCGCCGTCGCGGACCACGAAGAAGGCGAGTTCGGCTCCCTCGTCGACGTTGTCGATCTGGTAGCTCGCACCGCCCGCCGGCGATTTCACATCCGCTTCGAGGATGGTGACGTTGGAGGCCGTGCCGGTCTCGCGGTCGTAGTAGTAGTAGCCGAGCGAGTTGTGGTAGCCGGCCTCGGAGCTGTCCAGTTCGATGGTGAAATCGGCCTGGCCGTTGCCGATGAGGTAGTCGTCGAAGGCGATGCCGTTGATCTGGTCCTCGGAGACTTCCTCTGCTTCGCGCAGGTCGGCGCCGTTGCCGAGCAGATCGCCGACAAAGGCCAGCTCGGTGGTGTTGCCGTCAGAGGCGCTGAGGAAGCGGCCGGTTTCGAGATCCGCGTCGACCTCGAAGGTGGTGCCGCCGAAGCTGACCTGCTGACCGTCGACGAGCAGATCGGCGGAGCTGTGGGCGCCGCCGAAGGTACGCTGGAAGCCCTCGGTCACACCGGCGAAGCTCTTGCTGCCGAGGCTGACCTTGGCGAGCACCGGGTCGTGGTCCGACGCGCTCTCGTCGGTGACCGCGAACTCGCTGTTCACGTGCACCGTGTCGAACTCTGCGTCGAGGCCAAGGTTGTTGGACACGAGGATGTGGTCGAGCGACTGCGAGTTGCCCTGGAAGCTGTAGCTGTAGCGCTCGTCTTCCGGAAGCGAGTTGGTCAGGTTGACCAGCCCCGATCCCTCGAGCTCCTCCAGCGGGCTGACGAACTCGAACTCGTTGAAGTCGCCCAGCACCACCACGTTGGCGGCGCCGTCCTCGGCCAGAAGCTCGTCGACGAAGCCCTGAACCTCGGCGCTCTGCGCCTGGCGCTCATCGACCGCACCGTTGACCGACGGATCTTCCTGCAGGTCGGCGAACTCCTGATCGATCCCCATGATCGGGGCGGAGCCGCTCTTGGAGGAGAAGTGGTTGTTGACCACCGTCACCTCCTCGTCGCCGAAGGCGAAGCTTGCCACCAGCGGCAGGCGCCCGCCCTCGAAGGCCGCGCCCGCGTCCTGGCTCGAGATCGTCCGCACGCTGCCGTCGACCACCGAGACGCGCTCGGGGTTGTAGAGATAGGCGGTGCGGATGTTGCCGCCGGGGATGCCGCCCGAGGTGTCGTCGCCGATGAAGGTGTTGTCGACATAGGCGTAGGTCGGACCGCCCGCCGCGGCGATGCTGTCGATCAGTTGCTGCAGAGTGTCGGAGGCCGAGGTGACGTCATCGGTGCCTTCGGCGCCGGTGTTGTCCTGGATCTCCTGCAGGCCGATGATGTCGGGCGTGTTGAGGTTGCTGACGATCTGGTTGGCGATCGCGTCGAAGCGGCCGTTGCCCAGGTCGTCGTCCACCGCGTTGTAGGTGCCCGGCAGGATGTTGGCCTCGTCCTCGATCACCGGATCGAGGTTGAGCACGTTGTAGCTGGCGATCAGCAGCTCGCCCTCTCTGGCGGTCAGGGTGCTGACCTCCGGCTCCAGCCCGGCCGAAACGACCTGGCTCAGGAAGTCCACGGTCGGGGTGATCTGGAAGTTGCCGTAGTCGTAGTTCATCACGCCGGTGACGTTGCCGAGGCTGTCGCCGGTGTTGATGGCCGAGAGGTCGAGATCGAGCAGGTCGTAATCGGGATCGATCTGGATGCGCTCGGGGTTGAAATCGCTCTCCGAGATGTTGAGCGTGCCGCGCTCGGACAGGCCCGAGGCGTTGGCCCCCATGTCGGTGACCGCGAAGAGCTCGTTATAGGCGTTGGTGCCGCTGACGGCGACCATGTCCTGCGCGGTGACCAGCATGCCCTCGAGGGCCTCGAAGGCATCAAGACCGTCGGTGTCGACGTCGAACTCGGCAAAGCTGTCGTCGTCGATCGACATGTCGGGCAGGATCACGCCGCCTTCGCCGATGATCGTGGCGGTGACCGGGCCAAGATCGGCGATGGTCTCGATCTGCGGGCTCACCAGCTGGGTGGTGGGCAGGTTGCCCGAAGCCGACCCGCCCGGGTAGTACTCGGCGACTTCGCCGGTCACCGCCACGCTGTCGCCGACCGCCACGGTGGGCTCGCTGCCCGAGTAGACGAAGATCGCGTCGGAGGTGGCCGCGTCGCCGTCACCGGTGGGATCCTGCAGGTAGAAGCCGTTGCCGTCGACCGCGGTGACCACGCCTTCCACCCGGACCTGCTGGCCAGAGTAGACATTGTAGACCGAGGCCTCGGCATTGGCGGCGAGGAACTCGGCGTCGGTCATGCTGCCGCGCACATAGGCCGAGACATGGCCCGCGCCCTGCACGTCGCCGATGGTGGTGTGCAGGGTGGCGACCTCGATCTCGTGTACCACGGTGGTCTTGCTGTCCTCGTTGGTGACGATGAGCAGCGGCTTGCCCGAGGGGCTGTCCTGCATCGAGACGAACTCGAGCCCTTCCGGCTCGCTGTCGGCTTCGTCGCTGATCAAGTTGACATAGGCCGGGTCGGTCGGGTCGGTGACGTCGAACACCGCCACCGCGCTGGCGCGCTCCAGCGCCACGAAGGCGAAGGTCTGGCTGCCGATCTGGCCCACGGTGACGTTCTCGGGCTCGGTGCCCTTGTTGTCCGAGCGGCCATCCGGGTAGATGCCCGCCGCGTCGGCGATCTCGGCCAACGCCGAGCCGCTGTCGAAGACGAGGTTGCCCTCGGCGTCGAAGATCGAGAACGAGCGGCCACCGTAGGAGTAGAGCGCGTCGTAATCGCCGTCACCGTCGGTGTCGCCGTCGATGCCGGAGATCTGCAGGCGGCCCATCACGGCGTTGTCCTGAAGCTCGGCGGCGTTGGGGAAGGCGGTTTCGTCGAGGGTCACGTCGGCAATGCGCACGTCGCTGTCGCGGGCGTCGCCCTCGTTGGCGGTGATGAAGTAGGCCTGACCGCCGACGGTGAAGCTTGTGAGGCCGTCGGGCATGCGCAGGCCCTTGACCGGCGCGGTGCCGAGGGTGAGCACGCCGTCTTCGTCATTGGTGTCGATCTCGTTGCCATCCAGCGCGTGATCGACGGCGCCGAGCCCCTCGATCGCGACGATCTCGCCGGTGGTCAGGTCGACCGTGGCGATGGCGTTGGCCTCCTGCAGGGTCACGAAGGCCTGGCTGCTGTCGGCCGACACCGCGATGTACTCGGGCTCGAGATCGAATTCCGGCGTCTTGCCCGGGAACAGGCGCACGCCCGCCGCGTCCAGAGTGGCCGCGTCGAAGCCCTCGAAGCCGTTGACATCAGCGGTCCAGGTGGCGGCATCCGCCGGGGTCACGTCGATGATCGAGATCGAGCCGGCCGGATCAATCGGATCGTCATTCTCGCCTTCATCGGCGGTGAGCACCTTGGTGCCGTCCGGCGTGAAGGTGACCATGTCGGGGCCGATGCCCACTTCGACGGTGGTGATCAGGCTGCCATCTGCGGTGTTGAAGAAGGCGGCGACACCGTTGGTCTGGTTGCCGTCCGCGTCCTCGACCTGCACCGCGGCCACCAGCACGCCGTTCTTGACGTCGACCGAGGTCACCGCCGAGGCACCGGGCACCAGCGCTGCGATGTCGAGGGTCTCGATTGCCGAGGCGGTCAGGTCGGAGGCGAGGGTGATCATCTCGACCGAGGTCTCGCCGCCGGCCACGAAGATCTTGTTGGTGGTCGGATCGAAGGCGGGGATCTCGGCGCCGCTCTCGGAGTCGACGCTCAGCTCGCTGCGGGTGAAGGTCAGCTGCTCGGTGGCGACGGGGCCTTGCGGCGCGCTGTCGACCGCGTCCACATCGATGATCCGGGTGTCGCCGGCGAGGCCGGTGTCGTCTTCCGCGTAAGCGGTGCCGCCGTTGGCAGGGTTGTAGACGTCGTCGAGATACTCGGCCAGCGCGTCCTGCTCGGTGCCGTCATCGGCAAAGGTCGCATCGCCGGTTGCACCGTCATTCTCGCCGTCGCCGTCGAGATCATAAAGGTCGACCCGGTCGGCGGCCGCAAGTGCGTCGAACGGGTAGCCGTCGCCGCCACCGGCAAGGTAGTTCAGCGTCACGATGCGGAAGCCCTCGCTCGCGTCGCCCACCAGAGCGCCGTCTGACATCAGCTCGGCGATCACCTCACCGGTCTCGGGATCGACGATGCTGGCGTCAACGATCCGCGACCCGGCCTCGTTGTCGGCATCGTAGGAGAACTGCAGGCCCGAGACCTGCGGGAAGCGTCCGCCGCCGATGTCGCCAAGCGCGTGCTCGAGCACATTGATCAGCTCCTGACGGGTGACGGTGACCAGCGACAGGCCGTTGTTGAAGGCCAGCGCCGCCTGGATGTCGTTCTGGCTGATGCCGCCCTCGGGCTTGACCACGTTGCCGTCGCCGTCGGTCACCTCGGAGTTGGCGCTGCGTACCGCTTCGGTGCCGCCGGCGGGAACGATGGTCTCGCCGATCGAGGCACGGATGCCGCCGCCGTTCTTGATCGAGACCACCACCGTCTCGTCCACCGCCTGGGCCGCGGCGAGGTTGGCATCCGCGGTGAGGTTGCCGAGATTGGTTTCCTGGGTGCGGACGCCGTCGGGATCGTCAACCGCGCCGGTGCCGGTGCGGTTGCCGTTCAGGAACACCTCGGAGACACCGAAGACGTTGCTTTCGGTGGCGACGATCTGCGCCTCGATGGCGTCGGCGATGTCCTGGATCTCGGGGTCGATCAGGCCCTCGGCCTCCAGCGCGGCGACACCTGCTTCATCGGTGGCATAGGCGCCCGAGATGGTCTCGTCGTAGCTTTCGGCGATGATGTTGCCGTCGGCGTCGAAGTCGATGACGAGGCGGCCGACATACTTGTAGGAGCCGTCGGTGTTGACCACCGCGGTGTTGGTCCCGCCGGCGTTCTCGACGAAGAGCGGGTACTGGCCCTGATCGCTGTCACCGGCGCGGGGCGTGTCGTCGTCGTCAAAGAGGCGGGTGTTGGAGCCGCCCGCAACGATGATGTCGACATCGGTCAGACGCTCGGCCAGGTCGAGCTCGATGCTGATCTGCTGCATGTGCGCCAGCAGAACCACCTTGTTCATCTCCGGATTGGCCGCGAGCAGGGTGTCGACCTCGGACTGGATCTCGGCGGCCAGCGCGTCGAGCTCGGCGTCGGTGGGCGTGCCGCTGGCCCATGCGGGATTGACCGTCACGTCGCCGGGGCTCGAGATCGTGGCGAGCGTCGGGGTGGTGGCGCCGACCACGCCGATCATCTCGCCATTGGTGTCGATCACCGTCGAGGAGGAGACCACGTTGGCCTGCGGTGCCTGGCCGCCCTCGGTGACCAGCCCCGCCATGTTGGCGTCGGTCGAAAAGTCCAGGTTGGTCGAGAGATAGGGCATGTCGGTGCCGGTGAAGTCGAGACCTTCCAGCGTGGAGCCGGTCAGGGCGGAGAAGTCACCCTCGGCGGAGCCGTCGATCAGGCTCGAGAGCAGCTCGGTGCCGTAGTCGAACTCGTGGTTGCCAAGCGCGATGGCCTGCACGCCCAGCTCGTTCTGGATCTGGATGTCGGCGATGCCGGCCGAGCCGAACACCGCCTCGGAGGCGTCGAAAAACAGGCCCGGGATGATCGCGTCGCCCGAGGACAGCACGAGGGTGTTGTCTGCGAGGCCATCCTCGCCGAGATCCTCGGCGCGCAGCGCGTTCAACACGGCGGAGAGGTTCGGGGCGTCGACCACGGCCGCGGCGGCGGCCTCCTGGTCGGTGAAGTGCAGCAGCTCGAGGGTGAAGTCGGCATCACCGGGCGCCGCAGGCGCCAGCGCGTCGGCGTTCGCCACGGAGCCGGGCGAGCCCACGTTGGGAACATTCGCCGCGTCTCCGCCCATGGCGTTGGTGGCCACGGCGCCGTCGGCGCCGGCCTGCGAGAAGGCCTGGGCGGCGACATCCCATGTCTGGCCGTCATTGGCATCGGTGTCGGGGTAGGCGGCGCTGTCGATCACGTCCCCTGCATCCACACCGTCGCCCGCGCGGTCGGCAAACAGGGTGACCGCGTCACCGCCGCCGCCAAGACCGGCCGCGCTGTCGATGGTGCCGATCTGTACGTTGCTGAGGTCGCGCACGTCGCCCCAGGCGGCCTCGAAGGCTGCAATATCGGTGCTGTCGACCAGAACGATGACCGACTCGCCCGGCGCGATGGCGGTCAGCCCGGTGATGGCATCCGCCGTCGTCGCATCCTCGGACTCGTCGTCGTAGAACAGGTCGGCATCCACGCCCTGCACCCAGGCGGTCGTGCCGATGTTCGTGATCTCGAACCAGTCGGAGGTCAGGTCGTTGCCGCTTTGGCCCGAGAAGATCTCGGAAATACGAAGGTCGAAAGCCATTGTCTTGCTCACCCTGTGATCATGCACAATTGAAAAGAGTCATTTCCGCGGCAGTTGGCATGGACCCATTGCAACCGTGAAGGTGAAATGCGTTAATTTACAAATATTTCATATGTTTAGGGTGATTTCAGGAAGGTGTCATCGGTCCGTCATCTTGCGTCACAAAACTGAGAGGTCGACGCATTAGGGTGTCTGGTTTTCCCAGCGAAGCTCTCCGGTTTTCCCGTTTCCCGGCAGGCATCGCGGCTCTGACCGGTATGGCTGCAAGCAGGCCGACAGGGTGGGCAGAATGTCGTTGGAGCGGCCGCCCTTACGCCGAGCAGCCGTGGAAGCGCCGCGCTTCGAAGGCGTCGAAGAGGTCCCGCGGTCCCATCTGCCCGCCCTTGAGCATCACCCGCATGCGATCCCTTTGCGGAGCGGCGTGGCTGGCGACGCAGATGCAGACGCCGGGGGCAAGCGTGTGTTCGAAGGCGAGTGCGTCGAACCCGAGCTGTGCGCAAATGCGGCTCGAGGTGTCGCCGCCGGCAAGGCCCAGATGCCCGACCTCGGCGCGCTCCAGCAAAGCTGCGACGAAGGCGGCGCATTGGTCGGCCAGCGCATCGGGGGAGAGCCCGTAGTTGGCATCGGGCAAGAGATGCACGAGCGTCGGGGTGCCGGCGCTCAGAAGCTCCCGGGCCGGTGCGATCAGGGCCCCCGACCGCAGTGCCTCGGGCGTGAGGGCCAGCTTCGTGTAGCTGCTGGCTTCGGCGACTTGCGTCGCCGTGGTCTGCGAGCGGCTGCCGGCGAAGAGCAAAATGTTGGTCGAGGCAGGAAGGAGCACCGCATTGGCGGGCTCCCGATGCGTCCCGGCGCCGAGGATTTCAGCGACGGAACTCGCGCCAACCAGAAGCTGCCGTCCACCGGCGAGGCGCAGGGCTTCGGCGATCCTCGGAAGGTCGTCCGCATGGGTGGCGTCGATCAGGGCCGGACCGGCGCGCAGGGTCTTTGCCACGTCCTCCGGGGTGCGGAGATCCGAGACCGAGTTCAGGGCGAGCCCGTCCAGTCCCTGCGCGGCAAGGTGTCGGCGCAGGTCGGCCTCCCGCATCGGGGTCACCGGGTGCCGGCTCATGATCGGATGGCGGTCGATGCGATGGGTCTCGCCGTCGGGTCCGCGGGCAAAGAGCGTGCCGAAGGCGCAATGGCGACCAAGGCTCGGCTGCCCGCCGATCACCGCCACCACATCCGGCGAGAAGCGGTCCGTTAACTCCTGCGTCACGGCGCCAATCGACCCCACCTCGGGCGCGGAGTCGAAGGTCGAGCAGACCTTGAAGTGGATCACCTGCGGAGCCTCCGCCGCGACCCGTGGCCAGAGGCGGGCGATCTCGTCCCGGGCGCGCGCGGGCGTCAGAGAGCGCAGATCCGTGGGCAGGCCGAGCGCCTCGAGCCCGTCGCTGCCTGCGGCGCCCAGCACCATGCGGGCGCGCATACCGGCCCGTTCATAGGTCGCAAGGCTGTCCGACGCGCCTGTGAAGTCGTCGCCGATGAAGACGATCCGCGCGCCCATCTCAGGGCGATCCGAAGAAGTCGAGCGCTGCGGCCAGCGCCGGGCGGTCGGCCGCGCCCTCGACCAGCGTTCCACCCGAGCGGAGCACCTCATATGCCTCGCGCAGCGAGGCGATGCCTGCGTCCGGTCCCTGCGGGTGGGCGAGGATGCCGCCACCACACATGAACATCAGGTCGGAGGACTGCGCCGCCGCCAGCGTCTGCGGCAGGGTGCCAGCCCACTGGCCCGACGAAAACGCGGGCATGACCCGGTCATCGGGGCCGTCCTTGCTGAGCGGTGCAAGGCAGGCGCGGGCGGCGTCGGTGACGTCCTCGGCGGTGTCGACGAACTTGCCGCCGATGCCGTGCACGTGCATGTGGTCGATCCCCGTCAGCCGGAACAGCGCGTGGTACGCCTGAAATCCCATGCCAAGCAGCGGATGGCGGCTCATGGCGCCAAAGCCGTTGCGATGGGCGTGGATGGCAAGCGGGGTGTGGGTGCGCAGGCTCTCCATGCCCGAGAGGCCGCACCAGTTGAGGCTGGCCATGACGCAGGAGCCGCCCTCGCGCGCCACCAGATCGGCATGGCGGCGCATGGCGTCGGTCTCGTCGGTGATGTTGAACGCCATCATCACCTTGCGCCCGGTGCGCTCCTGCCACTTGCGGATCACCGCCATCACGGCGGGCACCCGCTCGGCCAGCGGTGCGATGTCGGGGTTGGCGCAAACCTCGTCATCCTTGATGAAGTCGACCCCCGCGGCGCAAAGCTGATCGACCAGCGCCGCGATCTCGTCCGGTCGCATCCCGACATTGGGCTTGATGATCGTGCCGAAGATCGGTGTGTCGGTCACGCCGAGGCTTTCGCGCGTGCCGGCGATGCCCTGTGCCGGGAGTTCAAAACGCGTCCGATAGGCCGCCGGGATCTCGAGCGAGAGCAGCTTCAGCCCGGTGATCTCGCCGATATCGAAGAGGTTGCCCGACACTGTCGCCGCCAGCGTCGGCAGGTTTCGCCCGATATTGCCGGTCGGAAAGGCGATGCGGATGCGGGCGCGGCGGAACGGCCCGGCAGGCTGCTTGCGCGCGATGTAGGCCGAGTGCAGCGTCGGGGCATCCGCGTGGTCCAGCTCTTCGATCGAGAGCACCTCGGCGGCGGCGCGGGCGCGCAGCTCTTCGGTTTCTCCGGCGACGCG
>Ga0115013_10000669_pt1 | contig 20350 bp, 31 predicted proteins | sample SouAtlMetagenome_2_FD_88686 | JGI IMG/M metagenome (GOLD analysis project Ga0115013, IMG submission 88686) | Marine eukaryotic phytoplankton communities from Atlantic Ocean - South Atlantic ANT15 Metagenome | ecosystem: Environmental > Aquatic > Marine > Oceanic | place: South Atlantic Ocean...
ACCTGGATCATATATTTTGCCATTTCTAAGAACTTTTCTATTCGGATCAGGGTATGGAAAGTCTTGTAAAAGATTAATACCAATCAGCGGCCTTTTTCTCAGTGACTTATTTCTATTATTAGAATCAACTCTCAGCTTAAAGCCATCTGTGTCTTCAATAGTGACTTCTTCTATAAAGGCACAAAGTTGTTTATTGCATTCTTTCACGAAAACAATAGATCCTGAAGTTATCCAATAACCTTCAAATAAATTAATATTTTCATCACTGGTTAATAAGGAGCTAAAAATAGAAAAAACTATTAAAAAATTTTTATTATTTAAAGAGGTTGATATAAATTTCTTTGACATTAAAGATTAATTTTTCATTAATAATATCCACTCTCTGACCATAATAACAGCCTCTTCATGGGTCAAAGCTCTTCCAGATTCTGGCATCATGACTCCAGGATCCATCGATGCCATTCTATGCAGTAGTATTGATTCGTCTGGTTTACCTGGAACTATCGAATATTTAAGGCCCCCACTTCCTCTACCCGTAGCAACTGGCTTTTTATATTTTCCTAAATGAATATCTCTGGTTTCATTTAGATGAAGGTATAAACCTGTTGAGTTTGCATTTCCTGTTGGAGAGTGGCAATGTCCACAATTAATATCTAAATAAGATCTCACCCTATCGTTAATATCTTTATTTTCGTCTGTCCAATCAACAGGAGAGCTTAATTCTAGCGGATATTCATCAATGATCTCTCTATTCATCCAATAAACGAGCTGATTAAAATTTCCTTCTTTAAATTCTAAATCTTTATTTATATTTCTTGCCTTGGGTCCAATTGGAGTGATCTTATCATCTGCAGCATGGCATTCTTTACATTGATTGATGTTAGGAACTCTGTACCTTACCTTTTGCTCTTCGCCTGTAAAATCTGTCCATGCAACATTTATAGTTTTGCCTGCAACCTTTTTATAGGCTTCATTTTGTTCTTCGTTCCATGCATAGGAAACTGCCTCCCATCCATCCTCTTTTCTTAATAAAAGCCTTGTTTCTAGAAGCTGTTTTCCGGCAGAAGGGTCTCTCTCATCAGTAGGATAATAAAAGGTTTTAATTAAAGCCGACCCTGTAGGGAAATCAAAAACCCAATTTTCTTCATATTTTGCTTTCTTATTATTTGGTACATAAACCCATCTTTGTTTATAGGAATAATCTGAGAATAGTGTAGAAATTAGCTCGTATGGTATTACATTTTCGCTGGGGATCTGTGCAGATTCATCTAAAAAAAAATTGAATTCTGAGAGTTTGTTTGGAAAGCTATCTGCAACAATAAGACTATCATCCACCCCATACATTTTGGTGCATAACAAAAGCACTGTTACAAAATGAAATATTTTTTTCATAATCCTTATATGCCGTCTATATTAATTGGCTCCAGTGGATTAATGACCCCTTTAAACTCTTCTTTGTCTGTTCTAATAGGACTATTAAAGCCCAACATATATTTTATGGCGCTTATTGTTAAGAAGCTTGTCTCACTATTCTCATTTATTATTAGCTTCTCGTCATCAGGCTGCCCAAAAATCATCTGTGAAAATGGCGCTACTCCATCCCAAAAAATATCTGGCATATTGCCATTACTTATTTCAAATAGTGTTTTTGCTAACTCGCCCGTTTGAATATCTGGATCAAAACCACTGGGTCCATATGTATTATTATGGACTTGGATTCTTTTAGGATGCGGGTAATAGTTTGGATCATCAGTCTCATCTGAATATGAAACAATAGACAAGTTAACCGTACCATTGCCACTCATTAAATTATTAAATACTTCTACATCTGAGTTTGCCATTATAATTATTCCAGTCCCTCTAGGTACCTCACCAACAATATTTCCCTCTGGTGCAAAATTATCCGTGTCATTGTCTATAGATCTATTTTCAAAAACTCTTATGTGATGTCCGCCTTGTTGAGGAAGGTCTGGCAAGTCAAAAATAAGAATTCCCCCAGTGTTATGAGATGCAAGATTATTGTAAACATCTGCATAATATGAATTTTCTATCTCAATTCCTGCAACATTGTATTGAGCAATACTATTTCTAACAATTATATTTTTTGATTGGCCAACATATATTCCTGCATCTGAGGCGCCAATCGCTACGCAGCCATCAATTAGCACATCTTCTGACTCAACAGGATAAAAACCATAGGCTCCATTCGTGCTTTTCGGACCGCCAGTCCATTCAGTTCTGAGATTAATCATGTTTATGCCTTTAGCGCCAATAACTTTTAAGGCATCGCCTTTTGCGTCTAAGATTGCAAAATCTTTTAAAGTAACTTCGTCGGACGTTACAAGAAATCCTTGAGCGCCTGATTGTTGGTCTTGAAAGTCTAGAATAGTTTCATTCATACCTTCGCCAACTACAGTTACTTGATTTACATCTAGAGAAAGGCCATCTTCAAATTTGTAGTACCCTGACTTTATTAAAAGAACATCGCCCTCGCTCATTAAGATCATAGCCTCTTGAAGTCTTTCATGAGCATTTTCTCCTGGCTCAATAACAATTTCCTTTGCTATTGCCAACAATGAAGACGCCATTAAAGAAATAAACAAGAATGACTTAGAGAATAGTAAATATTTATTTTTTGATTTGATGTGCATGTCTCTCTTATCCCCTGTCTTTATTGTATTTCAATTTCTATTACATTTGAAACAATTAGGTCATGCTGTTGCCCGACTCCAGAAGAATTAACTGGTTTATGTTGGTAGTCGCCTAAAACAAGCTGAAGTGTATACTTTCCTGGTCGTAAACTTAGCTCAGCCTCAGTTTGTCCTCCACCAAAATGAAGAATATTTCTTTCGAAAGGTATAGGGGCATCTTTGTTATCAGCGACATTATAAGAATTATTTATAATTAAGTGGTGGTGCCCACTCACATAACAAGAATCTATTTTATCTACTTCAACACCAGCAGGACTAATCAAAATATTTTTAGACCCAAATTTTATCTTGAATTTGGGCTCGTTTGTTTTAAATCCATTGCTGGGTTCAATGAAAAATAATTCTTGTTCACTGCATTTCTCTTTGTTTTGCATGGAATCATTTTTTGTACAGTCTATTTCGTATTCGTGCCAGCTTTTATCAGTTGCTTTGTTTGGAAAAAAATAACATTTCTTGTCACCGCTTTCTATGAATTCTATATTTTTCTCAAATCCAGAGGGTACAGTTGCCCCTGATTCCAATACAAAACTTCCGTCTCTAAATAAAATATTATTCTCAACAAATATGGTTTCCTTCATTGCCCATCCTCTTACAGCCCTCTCAAGATCTCTCCATGCTCCTCTATTAAGGCTCATATGTTGAAGAGCAGAATTAACATAACTATAAGTAGCTTTTAAATTCTCAATCGAATCTGAAAAATGTATAGCGGGTGCCATATGTCCCTTATCCCATTCATTATTATAATAATCCTTATTGTCAGATGTATGGATGTCTGCCTCTTTGTAAAAATTCATGCCTTCTCTATCAACTATGTTGGGTCTATTTAATACAACATATGAGACTTTGGTTGGTTGCTCTAATTCAGAGCTATACCATGCTTTATAAACACCTTTATCAATTACTAAATAATCTGCAGCTGCTGAAATGGATAATAATAATAGAAATATTAGTTTAAACATCATTAATTTTTTGTCTTGGGTGGTCCAAAAAAACAATATAAAGCCTCATTTATGTTTCTTGCGCCCTTTATATTTTTAAACATCTCCTGCCACCCCATAAATGTTATCTTGGTTGGATTAAAAGTATTAACATTTTTTACAAGTCCGTATTCAACTTTTTCTATCTCTGGCTCAAAAGTACCAAACATTCTGTCCCATATTATCAAAAGGTTGCCATAATTTTTATCTATGTACTGAGCGTTTGATCCGTGATGTACCCTATGATGAGAGGGTGTATTAAATATCCATTCAATGGGTCCTAGTTTCCCGACTATCTGAGTGTGTCCAACTATGCCCCATAAAGTACTTATAACCCCAACAACGGCTATGATTGTTGGATCAAAACCAATTAATGGCAAAACCATAAAGAAAGGAATTTTTGATACTGGTCCAAACCAAGCCTGTCTAAATGAAACAGCGAAGTTCATCTCTTGGCTAGAATGATGACTCATATGAATAGCCCACAAAAAATTCACCCTATGTGAGATTCGATGATAAATGTAAAAAACTAGGTCTATCATTACAAATGTTAAAACCCAAACAGCCCATATAGGCATAAAGTCTTGTAAATTAATTAATTTAAATTGGAATAGATAAAAATGGAATGCCAAGGTTAAACCTTTAAGTGCAAACACCATTAAGATATTTCCTAAAAGAAGACCTATAGTGCATAAGGTATCATTTTTTTTGTAAAGATTTTTATTATGTGTACTTGAAAGCATCACTTCAATTAATATCATAGCCAATACAATTGGGGCACCAATTGCATACACTTCGTTAACTGTTAGCTCTGTCATATAAAGTTAATTAATAGCTATTTTCTGATTCTATTAAGACCTCTTCAGGTAATTCAAATGCATTGCGCTCTAAATTCCAGCTTTTAGAAACATCTTCAATGCCTAATTTACCATATAGGTGAGGAAATTTACCTGAACGGCCTCCCGTTTTTGTTTTTTCATAAACTATCTCAGGTTTAATATGTTTCTCATTAATTTTTAAAAGGACTGCTTTATCGTGAGTTTTAAAATATAAATAAAGGGTTAAGGCTAACTGGGTTGATGATGAAAAATGTATAAACCCATCACGTTCATCGAGATCTGTCATGATATGCCCGCTAGAAGAAGATAGTTGCCATTCTTCTTCAGTAAGCACTTTATATATATTGCCCATTAAGTTTCTATGACTCCTTTTATGCCTTCAATAGAAGTTAATATGCCCTGATGTACAGCTTCAGAAAATATTTCAGGGTCGATCTCAGTAATCCATGTTAAATTACAGCTGATTTCATCAATGGGCAAAATCTTCATTGTAGCCAAATGATGGTTTATTGGTGTTCTTGTTTTTATTGCAGAATATTGCAAAATCATATTTTCATGATCATTGATTAATATCTTTTCTTTAATCGTGCCCATACCTTCCATCTCAAAAAATCTGCAATCGCCCTCAACATTGATTTCTTTTACTGAGGGAACCCAGTCACATCTTGATATATCCGACAGAATGTTCCACAAGCTATCAGCCGAACAATTTAAAACAACCTCTTCTTTTAGAACTTTCATAAGTATATTATGTCTATAATTAGCATTACGAATCAAATTTAAAAGGATAGAAATGTTAGAAATATATCAATCTTCTCTTATAGGGTTATGGTTAATTTTAGCTACAATTGTCGTTCAAGCAATGGTCGCTGTGAGAATTCATAGAGGACAAGAGGGGGGTTATTTGCCTGGTGTTTTAAAAACTTCTCTTGATCATTCTTCGTTAGTTTTTAGAACTCACAGGACTTTTCAAAACTCACTAGAAAATATTATTCCTCTGTTAGGAATGGTTTTCATTGCAATGCTTTGTGATTATGGGGCCTTCAAATTATCGATAATTGTTTGGTTATATGCTGTTGCAAGAATTCTTCATATGATTCTTTATTACAAAATTGCCACAAAAAAGAATCCAAGCCCTAGAAGTATCTTTTGGGCTATTGGCTTTTTAACAAATGTTTATCTAATGATTGATCTTGGTATCTTTCTTATTTTCTAAAATGACTTAAAAAGCGTTTTTAATCCTGACATTAGTCCAGGGTTGCCATCAAAACATTTAATAGATTCATCTGCTCTATTCCATGAATCTGCAGATTTTGTAAAAAAGTTCGAATCAACTTTTACCCAACTTGAGTCATCCAAAGTACCAGCCTTTACAAACAAAATATGTGAAAGCTCTTTTGTATAACTCAAAACACCTGAACCACAGTTAGGACAGAAGCCTCTTCGGACATGGGAGCCAGAAGTTCCCTTGCTTTCGAAGTATTTTAATTCTCCATTTAAATCAACATATTTTTTTGCAATAAACAAAATGGTTGCCTTCCCAGATCCCGTTGTTCTTTGACAATCTTTACAATGGCAATGATGTCCTGAGATTATCTTATCTTTATTTAAGGAGTAAGTAACTTCTCCGCATTGGCATCTTCCAGTTTGTTGGTCTTTCATTATTTAATTTTAATCCCAGTCGCAAGTATATTTAATATCATAAGGCGAGAACCTATCATTATCCCAGGAGGGTCCGATTGATAAATATCCAACTAGCCCAGACCCGCCAATTATCATTGGTGGATTAGATGCTCCATCATTAAAAACTGACAGGCTTGAATATGAATTTCCGTAATCAGAGCTAGTATTAAAAATGCTACTTTGTGACCATGAGCTAGCATATGAAGATGAGTCATTAAAAATAGAATCAGTCATCCATCTTGGCCCAAGAACTCCCAAAAACTCACCATTACCACTTATAATTTTTGCTCCATCAAATTTATTACAATCCCATGAATTTACTTCACCGGAATGTAAATAAGACAAATTCAGTAAAAGTAATGACAAAAAAAATTTCTTCATAAGAATTATTCTACTTTATCGACAGGCCTGCGCATAATTTGTTGCCTGTTGGATCTCTTAAATAGGCTAAGTACATCTTAAATTTACCGTAATCTCGAACACCTGGAGAATCTTCTATTGAGGTTCCCCCACTTTCAATGCCTGCTTTATGCCATGCATCACCCTGCTCAATGCTTTCAATGTTAAAACCAATAGTTGCTCCATTTGATATAGTTGCAGGATTTCCATCAATAGGCTCTGATACACAGAAACTTGTTCCTGCTAAATTATAAAAATATCTTTTTTGTCCAGTTAGATTTGGATACATTTTTCCAGGCAATCCTCCTAGCACCTCAAAAATCTTGTCATAAAACACTCTTGATTCTTCTATATTGTTTGTTCCTACCATTACATGACTAAACATAATCTCTCCTTTTTATTGAAGCCAGTTAATAAGAAAGAAAGAGGTCGTAAGAGCAAAAAACCATAGCATTGTGGCTGAAGATATAGTTTTTACGTCTACCTCTTTCAATGAGTTTGGGCTAATTTGAGTTCCTATACAAAAAAGAGCCGCAATTAAAAACACTTTACTGAGATCATTTACAATTAATATAGTTTGCTTGTCTAGGCCTAGTTGTGTTCCTAAAAATATTGCTAAAATAAATAGAAAGACAAACAAAGGGAGCTTGGCTCTTTTTTTGTTTTCGTCTTTAAATAAAACTCCTAGAGCTATTATTAAAGGTATTAACCATAGAGTTCTCCCAAGTTTTAATGTAGCGGCTGTTTCAGCAGCACTCCCCCCAAATGAAAGTGCAGCTCCAATAACAGAGCTTGTATCATGTATTGCCATTGCCATCCAAGCACCAAAGCTTTCATCTGACATCTCTATACTGTTCCCGATCATTGGAAATATTGCAATTGCAATTGCATTAAAAATGAAGATTATTGAGAGTGACGTTAACAAATCTTTTGGTTTAGCTTTAATTAGAGGAGAAACTGCTGCTATGGCTGTCGCGCCACATATAGCTGTGCCCGAAGCAATTAATATAGAGAGTTTTGAGTCTATTTTAAAAATTTTTCCAATTAATACCCCTACAAAAAATGTAGAGACAACATAAATTGAGATATATGGAAAATATGTAGCAGTAAGTTGTACTGCATTTGATGCAGACATGGTTAAGCCAATAAGTATTATGCCTGCTTGAAGAAAAAGTGTTCCAGTCGATTTCTGAATTAATTCTTCTGATGGTCTAAAGATCAGGGTAAAGCCTGCGCCTAATATTAATGCGGCCAGCGGAGAGCCATAAAGTATTGCAATAAAAGCTAAAAATATTCCTGCTTTTAAACTCATGTTGCTATGTTTTGAATAAGCAAGGTTGGAACATTATGAGTGTGAGATTTTATTGTAGCTACCAATGTATTTTCCTTTATGCCTTCTTTGATTTCTGTTATCTCTACTCCCTCACCGAGAAGTCTTTTTCGCGCACTTTTAATTGAATCAACCTCCCATGCAATTCCCCACAAGCTATCTTTAGATTCTTTCTTGTCTCGGTCCTCCACTACTTCTATAGTTGTTTTATTTAATCTAAAAAATAATATTCTTCTATCCCAGTGCTCTATAACTTTGTCGAGCGCAAGTCTTATCTTAAAAATATCCTGATATATATCTATAAAACCATCCGCGTCATTTGTTTTTATAACCAGATGATCTAATTTATTTATTGAATCGCTTGAATATTCATCAAGCTTTCTCAAGGACCCTTCTGTATGCTCAATAATAAAAGAAAATATTCCACGAGATAGTTCTGGTGGTAAGAAAAAATTTTTCCATTTTCTTAATTCCTTTGAATCATTATTTTGACCTTCACCATCAGATATATCTGTAACTGCAAAACCTTTTTCTAGGAGCGACTTTGAAGCTTCTTCAATGCCATCAACTCCGAAAACTACTCCCATTAGTCCATCGCCATTTTCTTCTATTGCATTATTTACTATCATTGCTCCAAGGCCATCACCTTTTGCAGATAAAAGTTCCAGATATGTATTTTTGAGATTAAATATTACGTTGGTTGTACCGAGCTCCTTATGTTCTCCTCGCCATACAGGATGGATTCCAAAAAGTTTTTTATAGTTATTCTCTGCTTCGTTTAAATTTCTTACAGCAACAATTAGATGATCTAGCTTACTAATCATTTAAATTTATTTGGTAATTGAAGGTTTATATTTTCTTTGATTGAGTCTTCTTTTTATAAATACTACAAGGGCAACAATTGAAATCGGAAGCAAAAATCTTAATGGCTTTACAAGCAAGTCATAGTAATCTGGATAAAACTCTATAAAGACAATTGATATTAAAGAAATGCCGGCCATAATATAGAAAAAAGCAAACACCACATCTATCGTGGTCATCTTTAGAGGCTGCGGCCTTTCTGTAGAAAAATAAAGGGCAATGCTTGAGAGGAAAGCAAGATTTATGTTATTAAATGCAGTTTCTATCTGATCAGCTGGCACAAACAAAGTGTAATAAAGAAGGATATATAAGAAAAATAGTGGAATTCCTATTTTTAATAAAGTCATAGAGTTCTCTCTTTTCAGTTCCCAGCCTAATCTAATCTCTTCACCAACCTTGGGACTTTTATTGAGACTGCTGTTAAGTGCAACCCAGTTTTTCTTTCTATTGATTCCTGATTTTGAGTAAACCAACGACCAGCCATCAATTTTAAATTGGGTATCAATATATTGTTCAGGTATTGGCTGGATTTGTGAATTCTCATCAGTTCCAGAAACAGCGATATAAATAAACTGTTCATCAAAAGGATAGTTATCAGCGATAGGAGCAAAATCAAAGTTAGAAGTAATCGTATATCTTGATGAATATAGATCGCCATCCATATAAGACTCAAGTTTTCTGACCTCATGTTTAGGGTTTAATGAGCTCAAGTTGTTAAACTTAATCGAGTTTAGAGGCTCTTCGTTTCTGGATGTAATATCGATGAAAAACTCAGCACCAAAAATACCATCCTCTATCGAAACATTTGTAATTCTTTCTATATCAATATTAAAAGATATTACTGATTTGATTTTTTCTTCCTCGTTGAGTATTGAGAGTTGATTTTTAGCTAATGTTTTAACTGGGTTTGAGCCATCTTTTGAGGGCAGCGCTAATTTAACTAGAGCTCCTGTTTTAAGATTATTTTTATTGTTCTTAAATGACAGATCTTTTGATATTCCAATATAGATATCATTTTTACCATCTGTATAATTTAAGGATTCAATAATGCTCTTAACAGTTGCCTCTTTGGATGTAGGTTTAATTTTGTCTCTATCTGATATTTGTTTTAAAAGTAATGGGATTTCAAACTGCGAAAATCTTTGATTACATAATTGCTTCTCTTTTACTGAAAGTTTGATGCCTAAATCCTCTATGAGTGATTCCATAGATAGGTAAACATCAAAATTTGACTCTTCTCTGAGCATTATTGGATGCTTTGTTGTTCGATAGTCAAGATATGCTGCAGTAGCTGGGCCAGTTAGTATTGTTATGCCTGGATCATAGTTTTGAACGGTATTGATAATGGTTTGAACCATCGCTAAAGGAACGCCACCCAAATGAACCATATCTAAATCATTTGCTTTAGAGGAATGCAAGAAATTATCTATATGCTTTTGTAGTTTTTCTTTTTCAGCATGTTCTTCTTTGTCTATATCACATAAATATATACTTTCTTCTTCCAGTTCCTTTATTTTTTCCCAGTAATCACTTGAAGATGAGAAGTTGGCTATAAAAAATGTTCTCCCTGTAATTTCTAGTAATTTGCGATTTCTTAAAAAGTTATCAGCTTTTTTCTTTGTAGCATAGAGGAACACATTTGATCTCATGTCTATAACGTTTGATTTATTTAGATCAAGATTTGGCGGGACTAGCGTATCGTTAAAAATTATCATTTCCTTTGATGCTATTGATTCAAGATATTTAATTTTATATTTTGAGATTCCTCCAAAAGCGCCAGGCCCTCTCACAAAAGTATAATCACCTGTATCTACTATTTCTTTATATTGAAGCCAAGCTTTTTCATCAAGACCCGGAAGAGTGTGATTAATATTTACAAAATCTATTTGAATTGGGAGTCCACCAATGCCGCCATTTTGATTAATTAAATTTTCAATATACCCTACAGCCTTTTTTTCAAACTCAATTACTTTTGGAGCCATATCCCCAATTTTTTCAGACCTATACCACAATAGGAGTTTTATTTTTTTCAAATTTTATCCACTAATAAATTACATAATAACCATATATAAATTTTAATGCTTTAACAAGGCACGGCATATAAGGATGGATTTGGAATTATTTTTTTGAGGCAAATAGGCCTCTCATAAATGGAAGAACCCAAATTATTTTTAAGAAATGTCTGGGGAATAAGCGGCTCATTAAGTCATAAAAGCGAGCATCAAAACCAATAAGAATCCTTTTATTTTTTCTCTTGATATTTTTTAGAATTATCTTCGCTGCCTTTGAGGGGCTAGTTGGAGCGTTGTTTTTAAAAACTATACCTGCCTCTTCTTTGCTTGGAGCTTTACCAAAAAATGAATCCTCTTCAGGATCAAAACTCTTAAATCTTGATGAATTAACTATATTGGTTCCTATGTGACCAGGAAAAACACAATAAACCTCCACTGGTGATTCTGCTATCTGCATTTCCAATGAAAGTGATTCCGTAAATGCTTTAACTCCAAATTTTCCTACATTATAGATAGATTGTTTTGGAACGCTGAAAAGACCGAAAATTGATGATACATTTACTAAAGCTGCTTCTGGCCTTTTTTGTAAATGTGGAAGAAATTCCGAGCTCATTTGAATAACAGAGTTGAGCAAGATGTCCATTCCCCAATTCCAATCATCTTCATTGACCTCTTCAACTGATCCAATTACAGACACTCCAGCATTATTAAATACAAGGTCAATTTTATTATGAAGGCTCAAAATTTCATCTGGAAGATCCTTCACTTTATCTCTATCTCGAAGATCAAATGCATGAACAGAAACCGAGACATTCTTTTTTCTAACTAATGTGCAAGTCTCTTCAAGCGATTTATTATTCCAGTCAACCAAAGCTAGGTTGCATCCATGATTAGCAAGCTCTTCAGCCAACGCTCTGCCTATTCCTGATCCAGCGCCAGTTATTAATGCAACTTTATTAGTAAAATCTTTCAATCTGGAAAAGAGCTATTTTTTCTTCTATTTACTTCTTCATTTACCATTTTTGCGCAGTCGCTTGCTGCTGTTTCGAACAAAAAAGGAAGGATGGCATGCACAATTGCAGCAACGCCAGAAACAATCATCTTAAATCCATAATATGAGGCACAGCGCATATGCTGGAAATAAGTCTCACCATTTGATTCAGGGTGGTGAGTGAAAATTTTAGATAATTGTTTCAAGTTAAAATTTATTCTACAACAACAAGATTGTCATGGCGAACTTTGTATAAGGCATCTATTTCGGAAAATAATATACTTTTTTATAAGGATTATATTTCAATCTTGCATCAGGACGCTCATAAGAGTACTCCCCGGTATGGTGGTTATACTTTAGCTTGGTGTTAGAAAGTTCATAAGTGTATTGACGCGTGTGATGATTGTATTTTAGTTTTGAGCTTGGAAGCTCATATGTGTATTGACGCGTATGATGATTGTATTTTAGTTTTGAGCTTGGAAGCTCATATGTGTATTTTCTAGTATGGTGGTTGTATTTAAGTATTGAATCTGGGTGCGCATTTTCATATTCTCCAGAATGGTGATTATATTTTAAGTTTGCTTGGAGATTGTTTAAGGCAAGTATGGATAAAGTTATTAAATATAAATTCTTTTTACTTATCATCCGACTCAAGAATAACTATTTTATAGCCGCTCATTTCTAGGCAGCTTTGTACTTCTGCTGTACCTTTATACTTCTTATAAACTTCGCCCGCATACATAGTTGACGCTCCAGCAACAACAAGACCAACAGCAATTGGAACTGCTGAGACTGCTCCTGTAAGACCGGTTCCTATAGCCGCAGCTCCAGAAAGAAGCGCGGTTCCTCCGACTCCCTTTGATACACTATCTAGAGGTCTTGTGGCTTTTTTAGCATCTACAAGGCAGCCCTGGTATATTTCATCTAGATTTTCGTCAGAATTTGAAACAATAAAACTCAGCCCATCATAATCAACCGATTCTGCTGAGTCTTGCTTCAAGGGATTTAAAGATGTGCATGATGCTAAAACTAATATAAAAATTGGCAAGATTCTTTTCATTTTTTTTGCAATCCAATTATGGACATCGTCGCCAATATAACTAACATTAATATCACAAACTCTTTAGAGTCAGATAATGCGGAAACCAAGATAGCAGCAGCCCAAAGTATTGATTGTGCGATTGTAGTTTTTTTATCCATAACCTCTGCTCTTTAGTGTAAATAAAATAAAAGGGGCTATCTGCAAACAGCTCCATACATTCATAATTATATCCCCGCTGAAGACTAAAAAACACAAGGCATATGTAATGGGCGGAAATAGAGATAGTCTTTTGAAGAACGGGTTGAAGAAATTTAGGTACCCTTCTATATCAAACTTATCTTGCCTTTCTTTGTCCATGGTGTTGTAACCAGCGATTAGGTATCTTGCGTTATCTTTGTTTATTCCATATCCGATCGCCAGATATAGAACTGACATAAACAATACTGTGATCAACATAGTTACATTCATAACCTAAGGATAATCTATTTTAATAAAAAGATCTGGTGTAACGTTTACTTCTCATTTATATTATGATAAGTTTACGTTACATTTTTTTTAGGAGAGGTAAATGGTGATCGAGAAAAAAGACTTAACAATGTATTTGGGACTGGGAGTTAGCCTGCTAGGTGTAGTTTTATATGATCCATTAGGGTTGTTGTTTAAAGGCGCAGGATTGATGTTTATAGGGCTGGGTCTAGTTTGCATGTTTATTAGTTACAAGCAATTAGGTGAAATTGAAATGGTAAACAAAGCCGTCGAAGACTTTGAGAAAATTAGGAGAAGATGATGAATCCAGAAGTAGTAATACCATTAGTTGGAATAATGACAGGGATAATAGTGCCTGTATCTGTATTTATTTGGTTATATTTTGAAGGCAAGGATAAAAACAAAACAATATTAGAGATATCTAAAAATATCGATGACCCTTCAAAAATGCAAGACTTAATTAGTATGCTTGATGAAAGAAAAAAAGAACCAATTGATTATAGAAGAAGTGGTGTTGTTACTCTTTTCGTTGGGATTGGTCTCTTTCTTTTTGGTGTTTTCTTTATAGGGGCAATCTTAAAGGGTGTTGGAGCCTTGGTGGCCGCTATTGGTATTGGCCAAATTATTGCTGGCTATCTCTATCCAAATACTAGCGAAGAACTTACTAACGCAGTTGATGCATTCGAAAAAAAATGACTTATTTTAAAAGATTTTTAATTATTTTTATCTGCGGTATTGTACAAATATTTTATGCTGCATACCTTCTTTTAAATCTGTTTGGGTATAGCGCCGATTGGCACATAAGCAATCATGATATTTTTATGTTTATTCCTGGAATCCTGGTCTTTGTTAGCTCGGGGATTTTATGTGCGGCTTATTATCTCGGAGATAGAAAAACCAATAATATTTTATATGACGAATATACAGCTCTCCGATATTATAAGATTGCAGCTGTTGGATATGCTTTAAATGGTATAGGTATATTTATACTTTTTTCAATTCAAGACTGGTCTAATTGGAGTTTTCAAAATGCTAACAATATGATCTATCAAATTGCTGCTTTTGCATGGCTTACTTTTGGAATCCTCCTAACAATATTTTCTATGGGTGATTACAAAGAGCATAAAAATGGGTAAGCACCATCAAAAACTTTTAAATAATCTTGAAGAGCTAAGAAAATCAGCTGGTCTTACTCAGCAAGATTTGTCTGAGAGCGCGGAGGTTTCAAGAAAAAGTATCAACGCAATAGAAAACGGAATCTATGTGCCCTCCACTGTTCTAGCATTAAAGATTGCAAAAACCTTAGGATGCAAAGTAGAGGACATTTTTAAACTACCAAAATAAATTATTAAAAGGAGAGGCTTGTGAACAAATTGGTAATATTACTTATTACATGTATATCACTATCATCATGCGTTAGTGTGGATAGACCTTCAAATACCACTAATTACTATGAATATAATATGACGTTTGAACAGGCTTGTATTTTAAAAAACCACTATCAAAATCAAGGCGAGAATATACCATCATCTGTTCAAGCCGTTATAGATGAAAGCGAATCAGTTTGTGAAAAACAAGAAAAAAATTTTTGATCATTCCGGCAATTGGGTTGGTGTTGGTACAGCAATAGGAGTTGCCGTTTTTGCTACTACAAATGATCCAACATGGATCGGAGTTGGTGTTGCAATTGGTGCGGCACTTAGTTTGTCAAATAGGAAAAAAGATAGTGAAGAATAATAATTTTATGTTGTGGTTTGTAATCATTTTTATGATGTTTATGTATTGGTGGTTTCTTAATAGATGAAAAGTATGTTCTAAAAAGAGTACAATTGGGTGATGGATAAGTACTTAAATTCCATAAAAGAGCATCCCCTGTTTCAGATCTCTGTTACGGTTGTTATTTTATTTTCATCTCTAATAGTTGGCATAAGCACATATGATTTTGATGGCTGGTTTGTAAAATTTCTAGTTATCGGCGATATTTTTGTGACCGTCTTTTTTGTATTAGAGATATCTATTAGGTTCTTTGCAGAAAAAAATAAATTAGATTTCTTTAGAGATGGATGGAATATATTTGACTCCATTATTGTTATTTCATCTCTCATTCCAGCTGGAGCTGGAAGCTCGGTTATGGTTTTGCGGCTTTTAAGACTTGCAAGACTTTTAAGGGTTATATCTTTTATTCCAGAGCTGAGATTTGTTATTGAGGCTCTTATAGAATCGTTGAAAAAAAGCGTATATGTCTTAATTCTAATATTTATTTTGCTATACATTTATGGTGTGGCAGGAGTAATACTTTTTGAATCAATAGAAGGTGGAAGGTTTGAGGAACTTGGAGAGGCAATAATAACCTTGATACAGATTATGACACTTTCATCTTGGGAGACAGTAATGCTTCCAATAACAGACGTTTATCCTATGTCCTGGATGTATTTCGTTAGTTTTGTAATTTTTTCTTCAATAATTGTTCTAAACCTATTTGTTGCTATCCTCGTAGATGTTGTAGCAGAAAGAAGAAAAAGAATAGAGTTAGAAGAGCAAAATTCGAATGGTGATTAAAAATTTATTGTTGTAAGTTTATTTTTTCAGCCAGTTTCCTAAACTCTGATTCTAACTCTGCGCTTTCAAACGGAACAATATCTGGGATTTGCATATCCATAATTTGATCAAAACTTGATTGGGTATTACTAATTAAAGAAACTAAGTTTGCTGAATTCGAGGCTGTGATATAAGAAGAGTATGCAACCGAAATTTGCTCTTCTGTACTATCGAGCGCTGTTTGTAATCTTGACTTTTGTTCCTCAAGAATTGATATGTAATAATCAATTACTTCGATAGCATATTCTTCTGACTTAACATTATTTTCTAATATTTCTTTGTTTTGTTTTGATTTCGCCTTGCCTATTTGGCTCTTTGCAATATCAATTGATTTATAACTGTCTTCTTTAATCTCGGCTAGTTTTTTTAAATAATCATCGTCTATCTTTTTAATATATTCTCTTTGTGTATAGCCTAAAATCTCGCTTAAAATTGAATAAACGCCGTAGTACTTCGTTGTAGTATCGCCACTAAATGAGTTTTGTTTCATTAATTCGCCCAGAGTACTAGATATCTGTCTTGTCACATCAAAAATCGCTATAGATTTTGCCAGATCATCACCGTCAACCCTTGTGGTCATGACCCTAATTTGATCAATAGTTAGATCTATACCAAGCTTCCTCATCTTTATTCTAAGATCTTTCTCAAGACTCTTAATTAGCTCGTTATATCTAATAATAGTTATCTCTTTTTTAGATATTTCTTCTTGGATTTTCAACCTTTCTTCATCATTTGCAAAAATGCTTGCCTCGTTCAGGCTTACCTTTTCAGCTTCAAGAGCTTGAATGCCCACCCTTAATCTTCTTATTAATTCTGAATATGTTATTACTTCGCCATCGAAAACTATTTTTTCTATCTTGCTAAGAACTTTATCTATTTCTATTCCACAATCGGTAGATAAAAATATAAAGCTGGTACATGAGCCCGTTTGGTCTTTTTCTTTTAATTCACTATAGTTATCTAAATAATCTCTGATCCCATTTATCTTATTAACGGTATTTATTTTATTAGAATCAGTGTTCAGCAAATCGACCACCTCATCTTCTAATGTTGTTTTTCCGAGGGCTGAAGAAATAGATTGAGAAGAGTCATTAAAAAATTTATTACTCTTGTCTAACCATGAGTCGTCGTCATCAGCTTGTGAATAGGCATCAATAGAGAAAACATAAATTATGCAAAATATAATTAAAAATTTTGTAATTTTCATATTCCTCTTTATATATTGGTAAGGTCTATAGTCAACAATTTTGCCATAATTTTCTTAAAACAAGTTAAATGGAAACCTCTCGTTTAAAATAAATTTCATTATTGTCGTTTATACCAACCATTTCCCAGCCATCCTGACCAAGTTTATTAATCTCGATATTCATCATTACAAGTTTCCAATTTTCTTCCTTATGCTTCTCTTTAAAGTCTTCAGTCTCAGGATTTGAATACCCCATTGACGTTGAGTTGCTGTGATCAACTATCTTATATTCCCATTTTTTATGGCTCATAGTTTTCTCCTAAATTAAGTATTACTTAATTCTATACAAAGATTCTTTATTTTAAAAACTTCAAAGACTCTAAAAGAATAATTTTTATAGAGGTTTTGCCAGAAATTATTCTTATAAATTTGTTAAACAACCTCAGAATGTGGGATTAAAACAAAAGTTGGCGTTGACTTGCTCCACCGTGACAGTTTAAGTTTGAACAGAGAATAAGATTTTTGAACCTTTTATCAAACATTATATAAAACTTCTTATATTTTTCTTTCATTGCTATTCGTTGGGAATTAAGTAATTAAGCACATCATCCCAGTTCTTAAATTTTTCAGTCAAAAAATGGATGTGCTCACCCTTAAATTCTCCAGCACCATTTGCTGTTCTGTCATCTATTAAAAAATCTCCAGCATTTAGATTTTTATTGTGACTAAGTATCAGTCTTTTATGTGCTAAATCACCCAAATGCTTTTGAACCCAAAGTGCTTTGTCTGTCCATGCAGAGGGGTTGTTCCAAGGAGCAGTAGACAAAATATAAACATCGAAGTGTTTTGTAAGTTTTTCATATGCCTCAATTGCACCGTCGACGGGTTTCATCTTTGAAAATATTCCAGGCACATCATCTAAGTCATCTTTGAATGCCATCCTTTCTTCTTCTGTTAAGGCATCAATACCACTTTGGAAATTTACTAAGACTTTGTCCATATCTACATAAACAATTTTCATATTTGGTTCAATCATCACCTCTCCTATTAAATCTTATAAACTCTTTAATGACATGCATGCCAACTGTTAACCATGTCACTAAAACTATACTCCAAAATAAAGTCTTAATCATTTGAATTTACTGACTTGATAAATGGAGGTTTATATTTTTGTTTTATATAAATTTACTACAATTACTCCAATAATAATCAAAAACAATCCAATAATAGTCTGCCAGTTAAGTGTTTGTTTATAAAAGAAGTAACTTAGCATTGCTACTGAGAAAACACCCAATCCTGCCCATGATGCATAAATGATTGCAAGTGGCAATTTTTGAGACACTAGCGCCAAAAAATAAAAAGAAGCACCATAAGATACTAACAAAATTAAAGTTGGAAGTGGTTTTGTGAAATTTTGTGATGCAGGCAATAGCATTGTTCCAAGAACTTCAAATGCAATTGCAAAAAAAAGAATTATGTATAATTGCATGCTTTTATTAAGTCACTGTTCAAACCTACTCCATAGTAAAGGAGTGTTTTGGAACAGTGAATAAGATTCTCCTTTGTGCCTACTGACTTCCTCATTGCTTTTTTGTTGTCCAAAACTTGGCCATATTAGAAGTTGTGCTGTCTTTTAAAACAAAGTGATGATAAATGGCAGCAAGAATATGAATAACAATTAAAGCGATAATAGCGTTGGTGCAAAATTCATGTATCCCCCTAACTATCTTAAAAACATTATCATTATGATTCGCAAAAGCAAGATCATATGAATTAAATACCAATATTGGATCTGAGGCATAAGTGGCTGAAATTATTCCTGTTAACACCAAGGTGCCCATTAAAATATATAAACCATAATGACCTGCTTGTGCTGTCAAGACTTGCCATTTTGACATTGAATCAGGCAAGCTTGGAGCGCCATATTTATAACGTAAAATTATTCGTAAAATTAATAAAAAAGTAATAATTAGGCCCATAGTTGCATGATCTGCTCGAGATTCTAGTCGATCCCATAGCTGCATTTCTCCCCCAAATTTTTGAGCTACATTTAAATCAATCATAATTGCAATAGCCATTAACCAATGTATTATTTTTTGAGATTTTTGATAATCCATATTTGATTATTGGCTAATACTTATATGCTTATTAAACCAAACAAAGTAGATTAGACTAAATATAATCGCCACAGCAATGATGATGGGTCCAAATATTTCGAATAAAATAAAGGTCATTGTTCCTAAAAAAGCTATGCATCCAAATTCAAAATAACTGTCCAGATAGCCCTCTTTAAATGCTGCTTGCACAATTAAAAAGTTGACTGGTAGATAAAGTATGGCAGCGGTTATTGCCCCAGGGCTGAAGTCCGCAAAGTAAAAACTAAAGAAAATATGATAAAAAGCATTAATTACCTGAATCGCAAATAATATAAACAAAATGACATGTGCACTGGCTCTATTATTTTTGACCAAATGAAGAAGAGCAAACATAACAAGAATGCACGTTAATATAGATAAAATTGCTTCAGTTGATAAGGCGGCAGCTGAATGCTGAAAATATTGTAATTTCCACTCTATAAAATTAAATATAATGTGTTCTTCAAAATGATGAATGGCATAGACTAGTGGGCCAAGAACAATTAAATTTTTAAATTTATCCATGAATTATTGAACCTTATTTATTAAATATGGGGTTAACCTAACATAGAAATATTTTTTAATCATGGCTCATATCTTAATGGGCACATCATTACTTATAAATCGCGTGACTTACCTTTTCGTTTTCAGCAAAGGTTATCTCACAGCGAACCAAATTTAGGTGAAGCGAACTGCTGTGAGTAACTCGCTTGCCCTGTTCGGATTTTTCAATCTTGTAATCCGATAAATTAGCGGTATCGAGTTGTCTTACAACACTAGAATAAGAAACCCCTGATTTGAAGTTTCCGCACAGGTAATAAATTTCATTCCTTGCCGATAGCGCAAAGAATGAGTAAATCCCAAGCAGAAGCAGGAGCAGACCAACCAAAAGTGGTTTCAAGCTACTCCACCGTAACGGACTAAGTTTAGTCGGTCTTTTATTCTCCACTATCTCTGTGGTGTTTGAAAGAGGTGAAGTTTGGTTGCATGAATTACTCATGTTAATCCCATGACTCTCTTATTTTTTTTCTTTCTTCTTCTTGCTCGCCAGCATATTTTTTATGGTTGTCTTCGATTATTTGTTGGTAGTCATTTATATC
>Ga0115013_10000672_pt1 | contig 20261 bp, 17 predicted proteins | sample SouAtlMetagenome_2_FD_88686 | JGI IMG/M metagenome (GOLD analysis project Ga0115013, IMG submission 88686) | Marine eukaryotic phytoplankton communities from Atlantic Ocean - South Atlantic ANT15 Metagenome | ecosystem: Environmental > Aquatic > Marine > Oceanic | place: South Atlantic Ocean...
AACTTTCTTTAACTTTTATTTTGAATAACTCAGGGTTATCGGAAATCATCTTCTTCATCTCGTCATAAGTCATACCATATGGCGTATAACCTCCTAGCCAAGGATTGTGTAGACTTGTTTGATCACTTCCTAAATCGGGAATAATATTTTCATAATTTAATCTCTCCCATACATCAACGATATTCCCCATATAACCTAGAGAAACTGCTTCTTTATTTGCTAGGCAGGACCTTAGTCTAACAATTAATTTATCTAAATCATCGAATAATTCAGATAACCAACCTTGCTCATATCTTTTCCTAGCAGCATGAGAATTAGAATCTGCGATTACAGACACAGCACCAGTTATTACAGCGGCTTTAGCCTGTGCACCAGACATTCCTCCTAATCCAGAGGTGACGTAGAGCAAACCTCCTAATCCTTCTTTTGTATCAAAATTTAGATACTTTCTTGCTGCATTAAGTATTGTTAATGTTGTTCCATGGACAATCCCTTGAGGCCCTATATACATATACGAACCAGCAGTCATCTGTCCATACTGTGTGACACCTAAAGCATTCATTACTTCATAATTATCTTGGCTTGAATAATTAGGAATAGTCAACCCATTAGTAATTACAACACGTGGGCTATTTTTATTGGAAGGAAATAGCCCCAAAGGATGCCCAGAATACATCACTAATGTTTGATTCTCATTCATTTTTGATAAATAGTGCATAGTTATCCTATACTGAATCCAATTTTGAAAAACACTCCCATTTCCTCCGTAAGTAACTAATTCGTGTGGATATTGAGCAACTTCAGGATCAAGATTATTCTGAATCATGAGCATGATACAGGCGGCTTTCCTATCATTACTAGGATATTCAGATATTGGGCGCGCATACATATCATAATCTGGTCTGAAACGATACATGTAGATGTGACCAAAATCATTTAATTCGTTACTAAATTCAATCGCTAACTCTTCATGCCACTCTTCAGGAAAATATCTTAGCGAGTTAGCAATTGCTAATTTTTTCTGATTTTCGTTTAGTACATCGGGCCTTTTAGGAGCATGATCTACAGAATCATCTAATTCTTTTTTAGGTGGAAGTTCCATAGGGACTCCAAATTTAAACTCTTCAGAAAAATCAATCAAATCTCCATCCTCCCAGAAACAATTTCTCTAATTTGCATAATTAATTCTTTAGATTTCGTAAGTATTATTGTAGTATCTTCTTGAATCCTATCTAATTCTTTATTGTTCATTGAATCAACATTAATTTTTACATTTAATGAGGCTATATAAACAGCAGTATAGGCTAACTCAGAAGATGCTGCAAGGTCCGTAATTGCATTAAGATTTCCAAATCTAGCTAAATCGGGTAATAGAGATAATAATTTGAATCCTTCTTGAGCGATCTCAGAAGGAGTTTGAGCAGCTCCAATAGTAGATTCTAGTATGGCTAACTTCCTAGATTCAACTTCCACATCATTATTCCTAGGCATTCGATATGAAGCCATTACCTTATCAAATGCTAATGAATCATTCTCTGCCAAAAGAATAGATCTTTCTAACGATTCCGCACTAGAATTTATTATTAAATTAGAAATTTTATGCCCTTCCTGCCATTTTTCCTTGCCAATAGTCAATCTAGAAACCATTGCTGCTAGTGAATGAGCATGGGCCAGAGTTAGTGCTGCAACAGTGCCTCCTCCTGGAGTAGGTGATTCGGAACCAATTTTCTCCAATATTGACATGTATCCATCATTCATCATTTTCACCACGATTTTCTATTGCCCATTCAATAATACTAACATTAGGATTAAATTTTCTCAAATAATCCAAACCTAATCCTTCTGTTGCAGCCTCAACTAATTCTTCTTCGGAAGCATTCTCTGGATCTAAGCAGAACCATTTACCCGATTCTAGCATAGCACTCAATGGCACTAAACCTACTAGTTCGGAACCACAAGTTTCGACACCATGGTCATTAACTATGGATTTTACTGCCTCAAAAGCCTTATGCATCGAAGTTTCAGAAACATTTTGAAGATTCATTGAAACCTGAGATATTGATGAAGAAGGTAATGGAACACCCATCCCCTGAACATGTTCCAATAGACCCTTTATTCTCATTTTCTTCCCATCTCTTTTGATTATTCTACCTGATGTTCTCACCATTGATCCGGCTATCTTTGAAGCTTTTGCATCAGTTTCATTGACATTTACGTTGTAAGCAACAAGAATATTTCGTGCTCCGATTGCTACTGCTCCAAAACGACGTTCATTTTCCCCCCATTTACCAGACCATACGTCTGGCATTCGAGTACTCTCATTAATCCACTCGCCACCATTAAATCTTGATTCAAGACCTTCATACTCCATCTTTCTTAAAACGGAGACAGAAGATCTTTCTTCAGATGATGCAGCTTTTCCATAAAAGAAATGAGGGACTTTTTCACCTATTAATTTAGATAATTCTTTTGCTGAATTAATACAATGTTGCATAGAATTATCCGATAAAGGGACAAATGGGCATACATCAACAGCACCCATGCGAGGATGGTTTCCAGAATGCTCACTCATATCTATCAATTCTAATGATTTTAGTATAATTGCATAAGCCCCTTTTGTAACACTAACAGGATCACCAGCAATTGTGATTACCGTCCTATTGTAATCAGAATCTGGTTCACAACCTAGTACCTTAACTCCTTCGATCTTTTTCGCCGAATCAACAATTGAATTTATAATATCTAAATTCCTACCTTCACTAATATTTGGCACGCATTCAATTAGGATATTCTTCATTCAAACACCTAGCCATACAGACGATCTGGGCCATTATTCTTTACCCCTTTTCTCTTTGTGTCTATAGATGAGATTGCTTCCTTGAAATGAGACATTTTACACTTAGATACTCCTTCAGATATAGCTTTCATACCTACTTCAATAGTAATTGCTTTGATTTCTGCTCCGCTATATCCTTCTGTAATTATAGATAATTTTGAGAAGTCGACTCCCTTATCCAATGGCATTTTCTTAGCATGTACCTTGAATATAGCTTCTCGCCCTTCAATATTTGGTAATGGTATCTCAACAATTCTGTCGAACCTACCAGGTCTCAACAAAGCTTTATCCAATAATTCGGGGCGATTCGTTGCAGCAATAACTTTTACATCTTCTAGAGAATCGAAACCATCTAATTCTGATAGAAGTTGCATTAATGTTCGCTGAACTTCCCTATCTCCTGATGTAGAAGAGTCGAGTCTTTTAGACCCGATTGCATCAATTTCATCTATGAAAATAATACATGGAGACTTCTTTCTAGCGAGAGAAAATAATTCGCGAACCATTCTACCACCCTCTCCAATATATTTCTGAGCAAGTTCTGATCCTACTAAACCAAGAAAGGTTGCATTGGTATGACTAGCTACTGCTTTAGCAAGCATAGTTTTTCCAGTCCCTGGAGGGCCTGTAAGCAATACTCCTTTAGGTGGCTGGATACCGAATTTCTCGAAAGATTCTGGTTTCTCAAGTGATAGTTCGATAGCGTCTCTAATTTCTTTAATTTGCTCATCTAATCCTCCTAAATCTGAATATTTAATATTAGGTTTCTCTATTATCTCTGCTCCAGAGACCAATGGGTCAAATGCATCATCGAGTATATCTATTACAGCTAAAGTATCTTGGTTCATCGAAACACGTACTCCTGGGAGAATCTTCGAATTATCTATCCTAGGATTTTTTGATACTAAGAATATCGTACCATTAGAGCTTCTGACAACTACTTTTTCTCCTATGACATCTTGAATATTGCCTATGATATACGGTGGAGTTCGCAAACTCCTAATCTCTTCATCTAATCTATTGACTCTCTTTTTCAGTTGACTTAATTCATTCTCCAGAAACATCTTCTCAGTCATTAGTTGTTTAGCATCTTCAGACAATAAAGCATACTGCTCTTTCAGTTCACTGAGGGTCTTTTTTGATACCGAATCACTGCCAATATCTGTAGTTGTTTTATCTTTAGATGGTGAACCGGCGCGACTCGTCATAAGACTACCTAATGCATTATACATTTGACGCTTATTACCCGAAGCAGTCTTGTATCACACTATGCTCGCAGTTTCATGGCATCTTGCGAACTGTGTGGTAAGGAGAAAGTTCCCACCAGAAAAGCGCGTACAGCAGGCATTCAAGTAGATGCTTGTGGAAGATGTATTGAATCAATGAATCTACAAGTAGTTGATTTGCCGCAAAAATTTACAAAAATGATTTCTAAAAAGAAAAATACGGTTACTAGTAGAGGTATTGCTGGGAAAGATATTATGGCTAAAAAGGAAAAGGAATTAGCCTCGGACTTTCATAAAAGGATTATTGAAGGAAGGAAGAAAAAGGGCTGGGATCAAAGAACTTTTGCATCCAAAATGAATGAAAGGTTAAACATCGTTCAAAAAATTGAAAATGGAGGCAGACCAACAGATAAATTAATACAAAAAATTGAGAAAATACTGTCGATTGAACTCAATGTTGAAAGGAGTTCCGAACACACATCTACTGTAACAACAAAGAAAAGAAATATGACAATTGGGGATGCACTTGAAGATTTACTATCTCGGAGGGAGGATTTGTGAGGGATGTACCTCTACATATCATACATTTAGAACAAGATGATCCGAAAAAATGTACTGCAAGAAGGTTGCAAAAATTTGGTCATGCAATTCTCCATACTAATGTTAAGAAATCACCTAAGAGAGGCATTTTATTAGATCCGAAATCAGGAATATTATTAGGTCCTGATGATAAAAATAGCATAGATAGAGGAGCATCAATAGTGGCTTTAGATTGTTCATGGAAGCAAATTGATAGTTCACTAAAATATATCGAAAATAATACTAAATTAGAGGGACGGACATTACCTTGTGTTCTTGCAGCAAATCCTGTTTCATGGGGTAAACCAGGGAGATTATCGACTTCAGAAGCATTAGCGTTGAGTTTAGTTTTAATTGATAGATGGGAACAAGCTAAGAGTATAATGAAGCCTTTTAGATTTGGTGAAGCATTCTTCCAGTTAAACGCAGAACCTCTAGAAGCATATGCTGAGGCAAAAAGTAACTCAGAACTTGCCGAAATACAATGGGAATTTTTTGATAAGCCCGAGTCATCTGACTTGTGAACCAGTTGGCATATCAGAATCAAGAGTTAGGACTGAAACATTACCTTCTCCATCATCTGCAGCTAATATCATCCCTTCAGACATTATTCCTCGAAGTTTTCTAGGTTTTAGATTAGCAACAAAAATAACTTGTTTACCTAATAATTGTTCTTTCTCATAAATTCCTTTTAATCCTGCACAAACTGTTCTAGTGGATTCAGGACCATCTTCAATGGTAACAACATATAATTTATCCGCGTCTGGGTGATCATCAATTGCCACCACTTTTCCAGTCTTCATCTCCACCTTCATAAAATCTTCAAAATCGATATAATTCACATCCTGGTCATTAATTTCTTTATTATCTGTATCGGCACCCGCAATTAGTTTTTCCCTTTCCAATATTTGCTCAATATCTAATCTATTGAACAAGGGTTGCGGTTTATCAGCATTCCATGAAAATATATTATTAAAGTCAAAAGCATCTTCGTATAATATCTCATCCATATTAATTCCTTCACCCATCATAGACCATAATTTATCGGATTGGAATGGTAAAAATGGACGCAATGTTATAGCAAGACCTCTGCATATCTGCCAGCAGAATGCTAATGTAGACAAGGATTTAGATTTCTCAGGAGAATCCTCTAATTTCATATATTTCCAGGGCTCAGAATGTTGAATTAATCCATTACCTATCTGTGAGATATTCATTATTGATCTCAAAGCCTCTTTGAAGCGTTGTTTCTCCATAGAATTAATAGCACTGTTCAATAAATCCTGAATCTTATTTGTTGAATCTTTATTGTCCTCTTCATTGAAATACTGAGCTAATGGATTTTCACCATCTAAAGATTCTAATCTATGAGATAGGGTCATTACACGATGAATAAAATTTCCATAAGTTCCAATTAACTCATTATTTACTTTGTCTACATATTCTTCCCATCGGAAGTCAGTATCATGCCCTTCTGGCATATTTATAGATAAGAAATAACGAAGTGTGTCAGGATCATGATGTTGCAAGAAAGAAGGTAACCACACAGCATGCTTTCTACTTTTACTGAATTGTCCCCCTTGAAGCATTAAATATTCCATGGCAGGGACATTACTTTCCAATACTAATTCACCGGGTTGAATTAAACTACTAGGTTCGTTTCCTGAATTAGCAGAATTTAGCCCCATAATAATGGCTGGCCAGATAACAGTATGGAAAGGAATGTTGTCTTTACCCATGAAATAAATATGCCTTGGTTCTATACCTTCATCAGATTTTGTCCACCATTTTTTCCAATCATCATCATTAGTGGAATAATTTTCAGCCCAAATCTGTGAGCAGGTTAAGTAACCTTGAACAGCTTCAAACCAAACATAAATCCTCTTACTATCCCACTCCATACTGGATATTGGTAACTTAATGCCCCATTCCATATCTCTAGTAACTGCCCTCGGCCTCAAACCCATATCAAGCCAGTTTTTTGTCATAGCTCGAACATTCGGCTTCCATATTTTTTGCTTTGTCTGTGAATGTTTTTCGAGTTCATCCTGAAATTGATCAAGTTGGAAGAAAAAATGATCGGTGTCTCTAATTTCTATTTTAGCCTCAGGATCCATTTTAGAACGAGGATTCACTAATTCGCTTGATTCATAGGTTGAACCACATTCGTCACACTGATCCCCTCTAGCACCTTCTGAACCACATATTGGACATTCTCCTTCAACATATCTATCTGGAAGAAATTTTGTCATTCCATCAGCACTAATTGAGCAATATTGTTGCATTGTTTGTTGCTTAAGAAATCCTGAATCTTTCAATAATGAGAAATACTCTTGGACCAATTCTTTATGCCTTGGATCAGTAGTACGATTATACAATGCTCCTCCATATTCGATACCTCTTGAGTCGATGTTTTCCCCCCAAGAACATCCCAAATCAATTAATGCTTGGGTATTAATTTGATGGAATCTATCAACAATTTTTTGAGGTGAGACATTTTCTTCATCGGCAGTAACAGTAATTGGAGTCCCATGCTCATCTGAACCACTACACATGATGACCGAACGACCTCTAGACCTCTCATATCTATACTGAATATCAGCAGGTAAACAATTACCTGCTACATGACCTAAATGCAATGGACCATTTGCATACGGCCAAGCCATAAATATCGCTACACGCTCGATTTTCTTCATCTCCAATATACGTCTGTAGCAAATGCGTGAGGCACCATGTTTATGTCTTAATCGCTCTTGTTACGTCCCGAACCTAACCGCTTGTCATGCAGTTACAACACTAAAATCAACCTAAAAGTTCTCTAAGAGGCAATAAAAGTGGAACCTACTACATTAATTATTTTTTACGCATCGCTAGCATTAGGCGCTTCATTTCTATGTAGCATTCTAGAGGCTGTTTTACTTTCAACAACTCATGGCCACATAGTAGCACTAAAAGACACCCATCCGAAGATAAGTAAAACATGGAGTGTATTCAAAGATGATCCTGAGGGACCTCTAACTGCGATATTGACGCTCAATACTATTGCACATACAGTTGGTGCATTAGGAGTAGGCCACGAAGTAGAGAATGCTTACCAAGGCGAATACGTCATAGCAGTATCTGCATCCCTACTTACTATTGCAATCTTATTACTAAGTGAAATTTTACCTAAGACAATTGGGGCATTGTATTGGAGAAAGTTGACGGTTAGTTCAGCCAGAATCCTCAAAGTACTAATGTTTGTTTTATTACCAATAGTATATCCAATAGAAAAACTTCGTTCCATTTTCCCTACAGTGCATACTGAAGCTGTTACCAGAGATGAATTGTCTCATCTAGCAGATATTGCAGAAGAAAATCAAGTCATTGAAAGGGATGAAGAAAAAGTTATTCAAAATTTACTTAATTTAAGAGAGAAAACCGTGGCTTCAATAATGACTCCTCGGATAGTTATGGAAACTGCATCAAGTGATGAAACTGTAGCAATGATTAGAGAAAGAATACCAATTATGGTTCATGGCCGCATGCCAGTCACAATAAATCAAAATATTGATGAGATATATGGTATGGTTCTACGAAGTGAGATACTTAGGGAGGCAGCAGCGGATAATGATGATAAATTAATGAAAGATATTTCTAGGGATTTGCATTCGTGCAGAGATATTGATTCTGTTGATAAAGCACTAGATATTTTATTGGATAATAAAGAACAAATTCTGATTGTCAAAGATGAATTTGGAGGCACTGTAGGGTTAGTAACCATGGAAGACATTATTGAAACATTACTGGGTGTTGAGATTGTTGATGAAGATGATCAGGATGCAATAGAAGAAGGAAATCATCACGAAGACATGAGAGAGTTAGCAAAAATTAGAAAGGAAGAACTAGAATCAAACTAAGATCTTCCTAAAATGGTAATTCTTTACCGAGCCTAGAAGTCATTTCTAGATATCTATTTTCATGTTCAGTACCTGGAATATTTATCTTGAATTGCCAATATCTCCAAGCGGCAATTGACAAAGTAGCTAATTTATGTAAGTCGGGTAGTGACGATAATTCGTCCTTAGATAATTTTCTAATCGATTGATATCCATCTAAAATAGCGTGCCATCTTTCACTTACAGGTTCACCACCATCCCATCCGAAACCAACAAATGTCATCACTAGATCAAATGCTAGGATGCCATTGCATACTTCTTCAAAATCAAGAATCGAAATAGCACGATTATTATCTCCGATGACATTATCTGGGAATAAATCTCCATGAATAATCCCTCTTGGTAATTTATCTAGATTAAGGAATAAAGATTTAGATGATTTCAATTCAATAAGGAAATCATTCCAATCATTATTTGTATCAGCAATTAAGAATAATTTTTCAAATAATTTTTCACCCATAGAAAAGTCTGATTTTAAATTATTAGGCGGTTTTATTGTGTGCATTTTTGCTTGAATAACTCCGAGAGAGAATAATGATTCGTAATCATGCCCCAACCAATTACCATCTACAAATGGCAATAATGTCCAAGGAAGACCATCTTTCATAAAAATTAATTCTTCATTTTCGAACTCGATTGGTTTAGGAGTTGGAATACCCGAATCAACAAGATAGGATGTAATGTTTAGTAAGTAATTTACTTCGTCTTGACTTTGTTCATTCCAAATCTTAAGTACGAGTTTGGTTTGATCGTCCAGAACTAATATGTAATTCGAATTTGCCCAACCTCCAGGAAGTTTCTCTATCGAAATTAGATTTTTGAATCCAGCTTTATTAATGACCTCTGAAGCCTCCTCAAGAGTAACTTCTGTGTATGCCATAGATGGACTACATCTGTTATCTATATCGTATTATCGATTAGAGATATTCAAATCAAAGCATTAAATTATCTAAGCGTTATCATTTGTTTGTGGATATATCCGAAAGTGAACCCGAATTATCTCTTAATCAAATACTTAAAAAGAGAGAGAATCATATCAGCAAATCTCTTTCAATTGGTCATGGTAAAGCACTTCATATATCTAGAGGAGAAATGCAATACCTATATTCTAAGTCTGGAGAAAAATATCTAGATTTAGTGAATAATGTTTGTCATGTTGGACATTGTAACCCATATGTAGTTAATGCCGGACAAAAACAAATGGCTGAACTGAATACTAACACTAGATACATCTATGATGGTTTAACAGAATATATTGAGAGATTATCGAATACTTTACCAGAGGGGCTAGACTTTGGATTCTTAGTTAATTCAGGGAGTGAAGCAAATGAGCTTGCTATCAGATTGGCAAGAGCATACACAAGTAATCACGACATTGTAGTCATGGAAGGAGCATATCATGGCCATACAGGTATGTTAATTGATCTGAGCCCATATAAATTTAGGGGACCGGGAGGTAAGGGGACTTCAGAAGATTGGGTTCATGTTGCCCCTGTCCCAGACATATATCGGGATAATTCAAGAGATTATCTAAATGAGTTAGAAGATATTGTGAAAAAAGCTAATCCGATAGCAGGATTTATCGTAGAATCCATGCTTTCATGCGCAGGGCAAATACCGTTTCCGGAGGGTTATCTTTCTAAATCGTTTGAATTAATCCGTAATGTAGGGGGATTGTGTATTGCAGACGAGGTACAAGTTGGATTTGGAAGAATTGGAAGTCACATGTGGGCATTTGAGGAACATGGTGTCGTGCCAGATATTGTTGTAATGGGCAAACCAATTGGTAATGGCCACCCAATGGCTGCAGTATTCACAACAAAAGATATTGCTGCTTCGTTTAAGGAAATGGAGTTCTTTTCTACATTTGGAGGTAATCCTGTGTCCTGTGCAATAGGCATGGCAGTATTAGATGTAATAGAAAATGATAATCTCATTGAAAAATCTAAAATTATGGGGAATTTATTCATTGAAGGATTAACAGAATTAAAAAAACGCCATAAATTAATTGGTGATGTAAGAGGAAAAGGTCTATTTTTAGGAATTGAATTAGTTAAAGACCATTCATCACTGGAACCTGCGTCTAAAGAAGCAGAATTATTAGTAGAAGGTATGTTATCAAGAAATATTCTACTCAGTATAGATGGCCCAAGAAAAAATGTAATTAAAATTAAACCGCCATTAGTAATTTCAGAGGAAGATGTAAAAAGAACAATTCTTTCACTTGATGAAACGTTTATTGAAATAGAAAAATATTAGATTAGTTAGCTAATCTTCGAGCACAATCTTCAAGATTCTCATTTTCATTAACGAGTCCTCTAATATATTTAGGAATAATATGATTTGATTCTTCAAGATCGAATAAATCTCCAACCCATTCTACTTGAGTCACTGGTAATTCTGAACTCTCACCATATTCGTGTGCAGTCCAAATTGAGCAACCTGATTCATCCGAATCAATAACTTGGCGAAACCAAGGCAAAGGTATTTTTGAAATTACCATATTATTTCTTTTTAGAAATCTGACTATACAATCATCGTATACTACTCGCCAACCTGCCTCTTCTAACCAATTAATTGAAGTTTCATCTTCAGCCCCTGGTTGATACCAAATTAATGGTGGAGATTTTAAATTTCTTAATAATAATTCTTTAACAACTTTTTGTGCTCTTTCAGGTGCAAGAAATAATACTACAATTTCTATTTCAACACCCTCTTCTATTTGTGATCTTATTGGTATTCCTGATATTGTAGCACCAGCATCTCTGGGATGTACAGGTACAACTCTCCAACCTCTTTGAGAAATTTCCCCTACAGCTGTATGTGCGGTTCTTTCTTTATTGAGACTTGCACCTATAATATGTATACTATTGATATCAGATAATTTCTTACTTATATCATCTACTTTTAGCATATTAAAACATCCTGCACAAGAGAATCATAAAATGATTACTATATATGTTGTAAAAGATACCTACTTACATAAGATTGTTATTAATTTGAATACAGAAATATTAGAAATACATAACATAATATGCTGCGGATTTTATGTTACCTGTATGGCTGTAGATGTCGTTTGGTTCAAGCGAGATTTGAGGTGCAGAGATCATGCTCCTCTGCTATGTGCTTCGTTATCAGGAAGACCCGTTCTATGTTTATTCATGATTGAAACTCAAAGATTGAAACTCAAAGATACCTCGCCACTACATATAAATTGGGAATTAGATTGTGCAGTAGCATTATCGAAAGATATTAAAAAAATAGGTTTGGATATTCATTTTCACATAGGAGACGCAAGAGAGATATTGGAAGGAATACATTGTAAACATGGAATTTATAGGATTCTTAGTCACGAAGAAACGGGAAACTCATGGTCGTATGAAAGAGATAAAATGATTTCTAAATGGTGCCGTTCGAAAGATATTATTTGGGATGAGTACCCAAATAACGGAGTTATTAGGAAATTAAAAAATCGAGATTTATGGAAGAGGGAAAGAGATTCAAGAATGCGTATTCCAATTAATGAACCACCTTTATTTAGTAATGGTATAACATTTGATGAGAATATACCAAAAATGAATGATTTAGGTTTGGAAAATAGTGTTCGGAAAGATTGGCCGGAAACAGGTGAAAAGGCAGCAATGAAAAGACTAAATGAGTTTCTAGATAATGATAGTAAAAGATATAGTCAGTCAATTTCTAGTCCAATATTATCTATTAAACATGGTTCAAGACTTTCACCATACTTTACTACAGGGGTACTTTCTATGAGACGAGTAGTACAGAAAACAAATGAAAAAATAAATTTTATTAAAAAGAATAAAGAAACAATTGAACATCACAGCAGTTGGATTCGAAGTCTAAGTTCATTTCGGAGAAGATTAGCTTGGAGATGCCACTTTATTCAAAAGTTAGAGATGGAATCAAACCTTGATTTAGTGGCCCAGAATCCACTAATCGAAAAAAATATGGATAGAAGATTAGATCCATATCGATTTTATAGATGGGCAAATGGCAATACTGGTTGGCCATTTTTTGATGCATGCATGAGGCAGTTAAAGTCAACAGGTTGGATTAATTTTAGAATGAGAGCAATGATGATGTCTTGTGCATCTTACAATCTATGGTTACCTTGGAAAGAAACTGGAGAATACCTTGCTAAACTATTCTTAGATTATGAGCCAGGAATTCATTGGTCTCAAGTAGGAATGCAATCTGGCACTACGGGAATAAATACAATTAGGGCTTATTCAATGACTAAACAGGGAAAAGACCACGACCCTAATGGAGATTATATTAGGAAGTGGGTACCAGAATTATCGATGGTGCCTACTGATTATATTCATGAACCATGGAAAATGCCAGAAAAGATACAGAAATCTATAATGTGCCAAATAGGTAAAGATTATCCTGAACCAATATTAAATGAAATAGAAAGTAGGAAAGAAGGAATTAAAAAAAGTTATTCTGCGAGGAAAGGAGATGAAGTCAAGAAAATTAGTCAGCGAATTTTAAAGAAACATGGGAGTAGAAGTAAACCAAGGAAAAGAAGTGCTTCTAAATCTACTACAACCCAAAAAAAATTATTCTAATAATCACAGAAAATGAATTTTTACCGGCAACATTATTCATAAAAGGAATCAGCAGTTAATATGGAAAAGGAATCACGACTTTTCACACCTGTGTTATTGATAGGGTGTTCTATTGTATTAGTCGGGTTCGCTATTAGAGCATCATTTGGCGTTTTCCAGATACCAATTCAAGAAGAATTTGGTTGGCCAAGATCTGAGTTTAGTTTAGCAATAGCAATACAGAATCTTGCTTGGGGATTTGGGGCTCCTTTTTTCGGGGCATTTGCTGAAAAAATCGGAGATAAAAAAGCAATAATCTTAGGTGCGATATTATATTCACTAGGGCTTGTATTAACAACAGGAGCAAATACACCTATCGAAATACAACTTTATGAAATATTAGTTGGATTTGGAATCGCTGGTACTGGGTTTGGAGTTATCTTAGCTGTAGTTGGAAGAGCTAGTGCGCCTGAACATAGGGCCATGAGTCTAGCAATAGCAACTGCTTCAGGGTCTGCAGGTCAAATTGTAGGTCCAACAGTAGCAATAATATTATTGAAGACAATGACTTGGCAAAATGTTTTCTTAATTTTCGCAATTTCGATATTAGGAATATTACTTTTACTCCCATTTATGCGTTATCCTGAAAGAGCGTCGAAAGAAGAAATCGAAGAGTCTCTGAGTGAAATATTACTGATAGCTTTCAAAGACCCGACATATATGATGATATTCGTAGGATTTTTCTCTTGTGGTTACCAACTTGCATTCATAACTGCACATTTTCCAGCATTGGTTACAGAAATGAGTGCCCCTATCGATCCGGCAGGATGGTGTGGAGATCTAGGTATAGAAACAACGGCAGCACTCGGCGGGATGGCAATATCTGTAATCGGGGCTGCAAATATATTTGGCACATTAATGGCTGGTTGGGCAGGAAAAAGGTTTGGTAAGAAATGGTTACTATCCGGTATATATGCAGGGAGATCAATAGCTGCTGCTTGGTTTATTCTAACGCCAATTACTGCCAACACCGTCCTAATATTCTCTTTCGCAATGGGGTTTTTATGGCTAGCAACTGTGCCATTGACAAGTGGTTTAGTAGCACATATATATGGAATAAAATATATGGCCACATTATATGGAATTGTATTCTTTTCACATCAATTGGGAAGCTTTGTTGGAGTATACCTCGGCGGAGTTCTGTATGACATTTATGGAAGTTATACAACTGTCTGGTGGATTGGGATCGCAGTAGGAGTATTTTCTTCATTGATTCATTTACCTGTAAGGGAAGAACCAAGAGTCAATATTGTCAGTAATGAGTAATCTCATGGTTTATCGCATAACCAATGACTTAATTCCTCACGTCTGATTTTTGCCTCGTGTCCTGAATCAACAGGAAATTTCTCACTGTATAATGTGAATGAAAAATCAATATTATCCCCCAATAATTCACATAAGATAGGAATAGATTGAATTAGTTTGTCCTGAAGAATATTCCAATTCGCCCCATTATCCTCAACAATAATAGATGCTTGAATATCATTAGGGCCATTTACTAAAGCTGTACGGATACCAAACATTGAATCTAAAACTGGTTCAATTTGTTTAGGGTACAATGTTATGCCATTAGATAATTCAACTCTGTGTGTTTTTCTTCCAACCAGCCAAATTCTATTTTCATCATCTGTATATCCAAGATCTCCGGTTCTATGCCAGATGCTACCATCATTTTCGTCTAAAGCCCATGTTAGAGGCCCCCCGAATAATTCCTCATCATCACCTACTAATCGAGTATAAACAACAGATCCACTGACAGATATTTCCCCTATACTATCGCCAGATACATCTACGGCAGAAGAATTATCTAAGTCTCCGAATAATTCTTTGAATGTAAGAATTCTAATTCTAACTCCCTTAACTGCTGTCCCTAAACAGATACCTTTACCTGATTTAGTTTTAAACTCAGTTTGAAAGATATGCTTAGCCTGATTTTGGCAAAGAGGAAATCCTTCAGTAGCACCATAAACAAGATGAAAACCACCATTTTTTGGACGATTGGGAGATAAATGAGGTTCTATATTCCTAACAACTTCTGAGGGGACTGATTCACCGCCGACGTACAATCTTTCCAGAGTAGGAATCTTGGTTTCACTAATATTTTCAAGATAATTAGAAAGATTAATTGCTGAAGGAGGTGATAGGAAACATGCACTAATAGACCACTTATTTATTGCCTCAACTATCTCTTCCCCTGTAGTCTTTTTTGGTTTGTTTGTATGAAGTATTGATGTCATTCCAATTAAAGGGTGGGTAATTAAAGTTCCAGAGCGTCCAAAAAATATGTCATCACTACTAATCCCCTCAGATTCTAAGATTTTAATGTGTGAATGGAGCATGGCATGATTGTAAATTACACCTTTAGCGGGGCCAGTAGATCCAGTAGTATATTTTACAAATACTGATTCACCTAACCAATCGATATCGGAATCGATAATATACTCCGAATTATTATTCGGGTCAGAATAATAAGATTTTATTTCACTCATGGGCAAAATCTTTTGAGATGAGTTTCGTAATCTAAGAAACCAACTAAGGAATAAAATTTTACGACTACCAATCAAAGCATTAATCTTAGCACGACTTAATATCAATCTCAATTGTTTTCTCCCATTACGACTCTTGATATCTAAATTAGGTGGGAATAAGGGTATTACCCCGAGCTTAAACATCCCATAAATCAGAATAATAAAATCAATGCTAGGCCTAACCATCACTAGAGTTTTCATACCTCTTCTAAATCCTTTATTTTCGAGATAAAATGCGACTCTACTGCTTTTCTGATCTAATTCTTTGAATGATATTTCTTCATATTGCTTTGAATTGTTAAGTCGGAAAGCAAATGCGACCTTATCGGGATGGGATATAACTCTCTCAGAAAGAAGTGATAAAATATTCATACTTCACCTTTATGTTATTTTAATTAAGAAGGATTCTCAACTAGAAAATCTATGTAATCCAAAACATCTTGGAACTTTTCATCTGGTATTTCTTTGTATGATTGAGAAAATTTACTTTTCACGCAAATAGCTACGTGAGCATAGGGGTTTCTACCTCTTGGATGATTTCTAGAAGGAGGCAACTTACCAGATAATTTATCTCCTGCTTCCTGAATATATGCCCATATTGCTTTCGCATTATCATCATTCATTGTATCAACTCAGAAGGATTTGTGATTTCCGAGTCGATGCGACGCAGTTCGGATACGATTTCTTTCAGACTTTCTATCGATTCAGGTTTACCATTAGTATCTGTAATCACCACAAACTCAACATTCCTAGGCTTAGGAGAGAGTCTTGTTGGACTCACACGGTAACGGACATATTCTCTTTTAACAATGCGCAGAGAACCCTTACTGCCTAATATTCTCATCATCTCCTCAAGAGGTATATTTCCTTCAGTACTATAGCTGGTTAGAATAAACTTAGCTGTAATATTATCAATCAATTCCTGAAACTCTTGGGCAGCCTTACGTTGTGAATTGTACGCACTTCGTCGCTCTGTCCTCCAATCAAGTCTTATTGCGGATTTGGTTCCGCGAGTTATTTTCTTAGGAAAATTAGGCTTATCCCATAGAGTGACTGTGTTCAATACATGATAATTTGATCCATATGGATGCTGATTATAAGGAGGATCGAGATAAACGATATCTGGAATTTCTCCCAAAATATTTGTTAATTCGAGAACTAATTTACCTGCATCCTCACGAGTTGAAAAATTCTTCTTTCCATTATCGAAAGTCAATGCAGGCCTCAATTCAATATCGGAACAAATCCGATATTGTGCAGTGCCATTACTACCTCCCCAGCCTCTATGGAAGCCTTTGAAGACACCACTGGTATTACTGACATAGGAAACCGAGTATACGAATGATGCCATAAGATAACCGAACTCCTCGGAAGTAATTTTTTCATCATCAACCCAGGAAGAAATTAGTTCGCGCATTGCGTCTATTTTCATTCCATTCTTTCGCATGAAGAACAGTCGATCCTCTTCATGAATCAAATTATCATCATCTTCGGGACATAAGTGATTGGTGATATAACCTTCAATGGGTTCTACATCATTTAATATTTTGAATACATTATCACAACCACCAAGTTGGTCGAAATTAGGGGATTTATTATTCACGATTGTTCCAATAGCTATTTGTTCGGAATAAGGCTCCCAATCATTTGATAGAACTCTGAAACCTAATTTTTTTGCAAATCTTGCCACTACTGTACTTCCTGAAAATAAATCGACAAAAGATCCTCCTTCAACTCCAGTAATATCAATTGCTTGATGAATTATATCCAACAATTTTCTTTTGTTACCAATATATGGAATCAGTTGCGAAAAAACGTAATCATCAGTATCTCTAGCAGCGGTTTTCCTAAGGTGATGAAGTGTAACATCCTTCGAAAGCATCTGAATTCTAACCTTGGGAGCATAGAGGTTCTATAATAACAATGAGGGAGAGGGTTAAATGAAAAAAGTAAATTATTCATAATTAGGTATACGATGTGAGACCCAGCGTTTCCATACGGGAGGTATTAAACAAGGCCACCAACATGCATAATATCCCGATGGTAATTCAGGAGCCTCTGGATGTGGTTCTAGTTTCCAGAAGGGAACGCTCGCTTGTAAATGATGATGAGAATGCCGAGTAAGTTCCAGTAATGACCAACGTGACCAACGTGATTCAGTATTCCAAGAATGCATAGCTGTTTGACGCTCGTTTAAGTCCCTCCTCAGCCCCCAATGACGTATGTAGTTTACATATTCTAAGGTTAGAATCGCTAATAATGAAAGTATTATCCAACCAGATAAAAGTACTAAGCCATTTGAAAAAGATAGTAAAATGACCCCAACTAGTATTTGCATTAAAAATTGTTGAATTGCAGGATTTTTAAGTCCTCTTCTTCCTTTATTATTATGTACTCTACAGGCTGAAATGAATTGCCCCGGAATTGTCCTTAGCCAGAATAGCCAAACTCCCTCTTCCAATCTAGCACTAGCAGAATCTCTTTCAGTTGCCACCCATCTATGATGCACATGGTTATGCTCTGTAGTAAAATGTGAATAATTAACAGAAAATAGAAGAAGTCGTGCAAGAATCCAACCAGGACTTTTAGGTTTATGATGCCCTAGTTCATGAGCTGTCACTATTGCAGAAGCACCTGAACAGAGGCCAGTGGAAATTGCTGCAGTAATTACCCATAAATTAAGATCATTCTGTTCGAATGCAAACATGAAAAAAGTGCCAATTACAAAGAAATGCAATATTCCATGGACCCACAATAAAATTTCAAAGGGAGTACCTGAATCTCTCGGAGGACGTGGGACTTTACTTTTACCCAATAGAATGTCTAGAAGTGGACCAAAACCCCAAATAAAGATTACACCCATTGCAGTGAAAAAACCACCCATAAGATTGCCTGATATTACTAAAATAGGGCTTATTAAACCTAATAAGTGTAAAAACCAAGGTTCGGGCGATAACTTATTTTCTCCCATATATCAGTCAAAGCATAGTTATTTTTATGTTTTTCTAAAATATTAAGGCATTAATTTCTTTTCTTTGATACCAAACAAAAATCGTGTCACCCTACTTCGTCTTACCAATTCAAAGAATATCCAACATGTAATGACGACAAAAATAGTTGAAAAAATCACAGCAGGATAGTTCTTCATGCCTAAATAAGTAGAAAATCTGAGGCCTGCATAAGTCAATGGCATATGTACTATGTAGAAAGGATAAACTCCTTGGTTTAGATAAGACAAATGTCTACTAGGCTTATTTAGTAACTTAGAACCCCATGAGAAGATTGTTAGACACCAGAACCAGGAATGAAAACTATGAATTAGACAAGCTAAAATTGTCATCTTGTTGTGAAATATACTATTTCCTAACCAACCACCATCAACATAAGGAATACCAGAATCATGTTGTTGTAATCGTAACCAAATAAAAGCCATAGTGAAGAATAGAGTAATGACTGTGATTACTATGCGCTGGTTTGCAAGAAAATCATAATATTGTTCTTTAGCAATAATACAAATGTATCCAAATGCAAAGAATACGAAGAACCAAAACCACTCATATCCGACACCAATATAACCCGGAAACCAAGGTTTGAAAATTATTTCAGTAATACTCAGGATTAATGGCAGCGCCAATAAAATTCCTAGACTCATTGGAATAGAAAAGAAGGAACGGATAAAACGTACTAAATCTCCATCTGGATATTTACTGGAATAATGGAAAATAGGTGTCATTATCAATGAATATTGGAATAAATTCCAAAGGAACCAGAGGTGACCTAAAGCGATTAATTTACCGTAAATAGGTATCCAGAATACTAGAGATCTCCATATTATCCCCCATAAGAAATTTCCAATTGGATCACTACTTTGAGGATCAAGTATTAATGAGCCGATAAAACCCATTGTCCATGCTCCAAAAAACATTGGAATTAGCAGACGCTGACACCTTTCTTTAAGAAATAATTTCCAAGTCCGACTTTTGAAAGCAAATGCAGTACCCATACCTGAAATCATGAATAAAGCAGCAAGTCTCCATTGGTGCATCCAATGTAATATCATACTAGTTAATGAAACTGATTCGGTAGTGTAATCGTTATTTTCCTCTACAAATATTGCCCCATTGTCTTGATCTGAGATTTCATCAATATTAGGATTTATCTCTGCCCCATAAGTAGACCAGTAAACACCAATAGCGACATGGAATGGAATTAATAATCCGAAAAGAATTACTCGTAACCAATCAATATCATATCTACGAATATTGAAAGAGTTCATTGATTAATGCGGGAAGAGAAAAGCGTATGAAATTGACTGAGGGGAGATAATGAGAGGAAGATTATTGAGGATCAGAATCAAGTTTAGAAACACACAAATTAACCAAGAGGTCACCAAGGCAATAGAATGCGCCTACTAGAAGCGGAGGATTCCATGCAGTAAGACCTGTCCATGGAACTTCTGGTGACCACGTCCAATTCCCGAGATAGGTTCCCCAGAGTTCCATAGCTAATGCTGCCCATACCAT
>Ga0115013_10000674_pt1 | contig 20250 bp, 12 predicted proteins | sample SouAtlMetagenome_2_FD_88686 | JGI IMG/M metagenome (GOLD analysis project Ga0115013, IMG submission 88686) | Marine eukaryotic phytoplankton communities from Atlantic Ocean - South Atlantic ANT15 Metagenome | ecosystem: Environmental > Aquatic > Marine > Oceanic | place: South Atlantic Ocean...
ACAAACTTTTGTACCTTACATACACAAGACCGGAGACAACAAGATGGCTAAACAATTAAGTGGCGCGGGATTACGCGGCCAAGTTGCAGGAAAAACAGCACTGTCTACTGTAGGCGTATCAGGTTCTGGCCTGACATACCGTGGTTACGATGTAAAAGATTTAGCAGCCAGTTGCCAGTTTGAAGAAGTGGCTTATCTTATTTTAAAAGGTAAATTGCCTAATCAATCCGAGTTAGATGGATACAAAACCACACTTCGTAGTATGCGCGGATTACCCCAAGCCCTTAAAGATGTGCTAGAGCGTATTCCAAAAGACGCCCATCCTATGGATGTACTTCGTACGGGTTGTTCTATGTTGGGTAATCTTGAAATGGAAAACGATTTCAGTGAGCAGGGTCATGCTACCGACCGCATGCTGGCCTGCTTCCCAAGCATTATCTGTTACTGGTATCGCTTTACTCACGATGGCGTTCGTATTGATGTGGAAACCGATGACGATTCTATCGGTGGTCATTTCTTGCATATGCTACACGGCGAAAAACCACGTGAGCTACATGAACAAGTGATGCACGTTTCACTTATTTTGTACGCAGAGCACGAATTCAACGCATCTACCTTCACCGCTCGTGTGTGTGCCTCAACATTGTCTGATATGCACTCATGTGTCACTGGTGCTATTGGCTCACTTCGCGGTCCATTACATGGTGGGGCTAATGAAGCAGCCATGGAAATGATTGAAGGCTTTACCTCAGCCGACGACGCTGAAGAAAAAATGATGGCTATGCTATCGCGTAAAGACAAAATCATGGGCTTTGGTCATGCCATTTATTCTGAATCTGACCCACGCAACGAGATTATTAAAGGCTGGTCTGAAAAACTGGCAGCCGATGTGGGTGACAATGTGCTTTACCCTGTTTCTGTACGCTGTGAAGAAGTGATGTGGCGCGAGAAGAAGCTTTTCTGTAACGCTGATTTCTTCCATGCATCAGCCTACAACTTTATGGGTATTCCTACTAAGTTGTTTACCCCTATATTCGTAATGTCTCGCCTAACCGGCTGGGCAGCCCACGTGATGGAACAGCGCGCTGACAACCGCATTATTCGTCCGTCAGCGGAATATACAGGTGAAGATATTCGTGACGTACCTCCTATGTCTGCACGTAGTTAATGACTAAGGCTTAAAATCATGAGTAATATGACTTACGAATACCGTAAACCTCTGCCTGGCGCAGGAATCGATTTTTTCGATACCCGCGAGGCAGTGGAAGCCATTGAACCTGGCGCCTACGACAAACTTCCCTACACTTCTCGTGTGTTTGCTGAAAACTTAGTGCGCCGTTGTAACCCAGACGCACTAACAGAGTCACTCAAGCAGTTTATTTACCGCAAGAACGACTTAGATTTTCCGTGGTTTCCTGCCCGGGTGGTATGCCACGATATTTTAGGGCAAACCGCGTTAGTCGACTTAGCTGGTTTACGGGATGCCATTGCCGCAAAAGGCGGCGATCCGGCGAAAGTAAATCCTGTAGTGCCTACCCAGTTAATTGTCGATCACTCATTAGCCGTTGAACATGCGGGTTTTGAACCCGACGCGTTTGAAAAAAACCGCGCTATTGAAGACAGACGTAACGACGACCGTTTTCATTTTATCGACTGGACTAAATTAGCGTTTAAAAACGTGGATGTGATACCGCCAGGTAACGGCATCATGCACCAAATCAATTTAGAGCGGATGTCGCCGGTTATTCAGTCTCGCGATGGTGTAGCCTTTCCTGATACCTTGGTTGGCACCGACAGTCACACCCCGCATGTTGATGCGCTAGGCGTTATTGCTATTGGTGTGGGCGGCCTTGAAGCGGAAAGCGTTATGCTAGGGCGCGCCTCTTACATGCGCCTACCCGATATAGTGGGTGTCGAGCTTACGGGTAAACCACAGCCAAATATTACGGCTACCGATATTGTACTTGCCCTTACCGAGTTTTTACGTAAAGAGCGCGTGGTGTCTTCTTATTTGGAATTTTATGGCGAGGGAACCACTCACCTCACCCTTGGCGACCGCGCCACTATTTCAAACATGACACCCGAATATGGCGCTACCGCGGCCATGTTCTACATCGACCAACAAACTATCGATTATTTGCGTTTAACAGGCCGAGAAGAAAAGCAAATTGCGTTAGTTGAACAGTATGCCAAACACACTGGTTTATGGGCAGATTCATTAGCGAGTGCCGAATACGAGCGTGTTCTTACCTTTGATTTATCATCAGTTGGCCGCAACATGGCTGGCCCATCGAATCCACATGCTCGTTTAGCCACCAGCGATTTGGCACAGCGCGGTGTCGCCAGCGCATGGGAACAAGAAGAAGGCAAAATGCCTGATGGCGCAGTAATTATTGCTGCCATTACCAGTTGTACCAATACATCAAACCCTCGCAATGTAATTGCAGCAGGCTTAATTGCCCGCAATGCAAACCAGCGTGGTTTAACCCGCAAACCTTGGGTGAAAAGTTCATTAGCCCCTGGATCTAAAGCAGTAAAACTGTATTTAGAAGAGGCCGATTTAATGGGCGAACTAGAACAGTTAGGCTTTGGTGTAGTGGCCTTTGCCTGTACAACGTGTAACGGTATGAGCGGCGCGCTAGACCCTAAAATTCAGCAAGAAATTATAGACCGAGACTTATACGCCACAGCGGTACTTTCTGGTAACCGTAACTTCGATGGTCGTATTCACCCGTATGCGAAACAAGCCTTTTTGGCCTCACCGCCATTAGTGGTGGCGTACGCTATTGCGGGCACTGTCCGTTTTGATATTGAAAAAGACGTGTTAGGTATTGATAACGACGGTAACCCGGTCACGCTTAAAGATATTTGGCCAAGCGATGAAGAGATTGATGCCATTGTCGCGAAAAGCGTGAAACCAGAGCATTTTCGTAAAGTGTACGAGCCTATGTTCGACTTAAAAGTGAATACTGGCAGCGACATTAGCCCGCTATACGATTGGCGTGAAATGAGCACCTATATTCGCCGCCCACCTTATTGGGAAGGCGCGATGGATGCTGAACGTACCATGACGGGCATGCGTCCGCTGGCTATATTGGGCGATAACATTACTACCGATCATTTGTCGCCCTCTAACGCGATTATGGCGGCGAGTGCGGCAGGTGAGTATTTGGCGAAAATGGGATTGCCAGAAGAGGACTTTAACTCTTATGCCACCCACAGGGGCGATCATTTAACGGCGCTTCGCGCCACCCTTGCGAACCCGAAAGTGTTCAACGAGATGGTGCTTGAAAATGGCGAAGTGAAGCAAGGTTCGCTGGCTCGCATTGAGCCTGAAGGCAAAGTGGTTCGCATGTGGGAAGCCATTGAAGCCTATATGCAGCGCAGACAGCCACTAATTATTGTGGCGGGCGCCGACTATGGTCAGGGTTCTTCACGTGATTGGGCTGCTAAAGGTGTACGCCTAGCTGGGGTAGAAGTAATTGCAGCGGAAGGCTTCGAGCGCATTCACCGGACCAACTTGCTTGGCATGGGTGTATTACCCCTTGAGTTTAAACCGGGCACAACCCGTAAAACGCTTGAGCTTGATGGTACTGAAACCTACGACGTTAAAGGCGAACCTGCACCGGGTGCAACATTAACCTTGGTGGTAAATCGTACTAATGGTGAAACCCTCGACGTACCGGTAACTTGCCGTTTAGATACCGCTGAAGAGGTATCGATTTACAGCGCAGGCGGTGTACTTCAGCGTTTTGCCAAAGACTTCTTAGAAGCTGAAGCTACTTAGTTATCGCTGGGATAGGGGAAAGTAATGTCGGTACAGGGCACGCCGTAAATACGTCCCTGTAGGCTCCCAATTCGCATCCATGCGAATTGAGGGCCCTGAACCGACATCACCTTTCCCCTACCATTCTCCAACAACGTTAATTAGAAGATGAATTTAGGTGGTGGATTTAGAGGTTGTTCAGGATTTGAATGTTTACCTCCTCTAACTACAGTATGGATTGGTGTGTTTTGAGCGGGGCTTAATCGTTATCACTCTTAGTAAGCAACCATCGCAACCAGCCAATGCCACCAATCATCGTAAAAAACCATTGCCATCACTCAAAAAAGGAATAACCAATGAAGCATGCTCCTCAAATTCGTGTACCGGCTACTTATATGCGTGGTGGCACAAGTAAAGGTGTGTTCTTTAACGTATCTGATTTACCCGAAGCAGCTCAACAGCCTGGCCCTGCGCGAGATGCGCTATTATTGCGTGTAATTGGCAGCCCAGATCCTTACGGCAAGCAAACTGATGGCATGGGTGGCGCTACATCTAGCACCAGCAAAACCGTACTTATTAGTAAGAGCGAACACGACGGCTACGATGTTGACTACTTATTTGGTCAAGTCTCTATCGATAAGCCTTTTGTAGATTGGAGCGGTAACTGCGGTAACTTAACTGCCGCCGTGGGCGCATTTGCAATCAATAATGGACTGGTTGATGCCAGTAAAATTCCAGACAACGGCGTTGCCGTAGTAGATATTTGGCAAGCTAATATCAGCAAAGCCATTATTGCCAAGGTGCCTATTACTAATGGTGAAGTGCAAGAAACTGGCGACTTTGAGTTAGACGGAGTGACGTTTCCAGCCGCTGAAGTTGAAGTGGCTTTTGTCGATCCTGCCGATGGCGAGGGGGCGATATTTCCTACCGGCCGTTTAGTCGATACTCTTGAAGTGCCTGATGTAGGCTCTTTCAGCGCCACTATGATTAACGCGGGTATTCCTACTATCTTCATCAACGCGGAAGACATTGGCTACACGGGTACAGAACTGCAAGATGACATTAATAATGATGATGCCGCCCTTGCCAAATTTGAAGCTATTCGGGCTTATGGCGCAGTTAAAATGGGGCTAATCAACGACATTGGCGAAGCGGTCACACGCCAACACACCCCCAAAGTAGCTATGGTTGCGCCACCTAAAGGCTATAAGGCCTCTAGTGGTAAAGACATTTTGGGAAATGACATTGATGTACTCGTGCGCGCTATGTCTATGGGTAAACTGCACCACGCCATGATGGGCACGGCCGCTGTAGCCATTGCTGCAGCCGCAGCTATTCCCGGCACATTAGTGAACCTTGCTGCTGGCGGCACAGAACGTGAAGCGATAGTTTTCGGGCACCCATCTGGCACCTTGCGTGTAGGTGCAAAAGCTAGCTTCGAAAACGATAAATGGAACATTGAACAAGCGGTCATGAGCAGAAGCGCCCGTATTTTAATGGAAGGTTGGGTTCGCGTACCCCCAGAGCAGAATTAGTTGGCAGTACAAAATTTAACCCACTGAGGTGTAACAGCTTTTTTCGCTTATCGCGAAGGTAGACTTCAGTATAATATTGCGCTCCTAGGGGCGCATTGTTCCTACATTTTCGTTATTCTTGGCGTCTAGTTTCTAAGAGCCGATGTCGTCATGAATAAAGTATTGGTGGTAGAAGACAGCCTAACCGTCCGCAAAATTTTAAGTAAACTGTTGGAAGACAATCCTTACCTTACGCCAGTCCTTTGCAAAGATTTTGCCGAGGCTACTCGGGAACTTGAGAAAGGAAGCGATTTTCTTGCCTCCATCGTAGATTTGAATTTACCAGATGCCCCCAACGGTGAGAGCGTAGAACTCAGCTTATCGTACTCAATACCCACCTTGGTGTTAACGGGTAACTTTGATGAGTTTACGCGTTCGCAGCTTCTCGATTTAGGTGTACTTGATTATATAACCAAAGAATCACGTTATTCCTACAATCAGGTGATTAAGCTCATTGACCGCTTAAGAAAAAATCTCACCACCAAAGTAATCGTGGTTGAAGACTTTGTTAACAGTCGAAACTATATTTGTGGTCTGCTAAAAAAGTTTCATTTCCAAATACATGAGGCAAGTGATGGTAGAGAGGCACTTAACGTGCTTTCTGAACATCAAGATATCCGCATGGTAATTTCTGATCACCGTATGCCGAATATGGATGGATACGAACTGATCAAAGCCATAAGACACGAGCGTCGCATGCAAGACTTAATCTTTATTGGACTTTCCGGTACCAATGATGGCGTACTTTCCTCCAAATTTATTAAAAGTGGCGCAAATGACTTTCTTTCTAAACCTTTCTATCACGAAGAGTTTTTTTGCCGAGTGATGCAAAATTTAGAAGCACAGGAAATGATTCAAACCATCAGGCAGTCTGCCAATATCGACCCCCTTACTCAAGTTTACAACCGCCGCTACCTTATTGAGCAAGGTGGGGCAATACTAGCCCAAAACACACTCTTCTCTGGGGTAACGGTATGCATGATTGATATCGATAATTTTAAAGAAGTAAACGACAACCAGGGCCATAAAGCCGGAGATATGTTACTTCAAGAGTTTGCCACTCTATTAAAAGAACATTTTAGTGAAGACTTAGTGGTTCGCTATGGGGGTGAAGAGTTTACAGTGATATCTACCCGAGCGTTGAAGGAACACCTAGGGAACGTTTCGCAATTTATTAATCTTGTACGAAGCACACACTTTACGCAGCACCAATTAAACATAACGTGCAGCATTGGTATTTGCGCAGAAAAACACACTAACCTTGAGACGCAAATTGATATAGCCGACAAACGGCTTTATCAAGCTAAGCGTACTGGTAAAGATAGAATTGTTGCCAGTGACAGTTAACGCTACATCCTTCTGATGCGGTGACTAAAGAAACCACTCTCTTAAAGGTAGCGTCGCCGCGCCTACTGCAACAGGACTCCTAGTGACTTTCGCGCACACAATTTCAGGTAAGGGGCGCTTTGCGCCTCGTCTAAACTGCGCATAAACATCGATTCGGGGAATTACCTTTTCTGCCAGCTGGGTAGGGATATGCCCACCAATTATAATGGCTTGACTGTCGAGTAGCGCTGAACTTGCGGTGGCGACTAAATCAAAAGAATCCTGAACCTTGTAAATCCATTCATCTACCCCAGGCCAGTTAGGATCGAAGATTTCATTTAACTTATAAATTGAAGGCACGTCGACGCCATGCTTTGACAAGATTCGCTGTAGCAATTGCAAGTTAGGATGGCTGTAAAGCTTGGCTGGAAGCATGTCTCCGAGCTCGCCGGCGTTGCCATGCGTACCACGAATCATTTCGCCGTTGTTCACCAGCCCACCGCCAAACGCACTTGAAACAAACAAGTACACAAAATTCTTGTACTGTCTTCCTACTCCTGCAATACCCTCACCGGCTGCCGCGCCAGTACCATCGTTAACCACCCAAGTAGGCAGTTGAAAGGCTTCTGCAACAGTTTCTGCAATGTTAATATCCGCCCACTCTTCAATGGCATGGTGGGTATTCATTTTTCCATCGGTGGAACTGAAAAAGCCAGAGATCCCCACTCCAATACCTAAAATTCGGTCAGTAGGAATAGCGTGGGTATCAATCAATTCATTCGCCATTGCTACCGCTTTTCGCAATACCGATTCAATACCCATATCACCAAGCTCAAGAATTAAGGTATCGACAACCTCGCCAGTAAAATCCAGCACAGCTACCGAAATGGCATCAAGTAGTACCGATAAACCAAACGAATAGGCGAACTTTGGGTTTGGCGCTATGCCTGATGCACTTTTTCCTTTCGAAGATTTGGTTGCAGTGCTGCTTTCTCCTTTTTCTTCGTTAACTCGAAGTACGCCTTGCTCAATCAGTCCTTTCACAAGTCGTGACACGGTTTGCTGAGGAATTTGAGTCTGCTCTGCTATTTTACTTTGCGTGGTGTTCATGTTCCAAAACACTTCACGCACAATAGCGCGAGGGTTATCCGGTAATAATTTATCACCTTTGCTAACAGTAAAAGCCGATCGTAAAAGCTGATTATTTTTAATAGACGCAAGCATAATTAGCACTTCATTAACGTAGGAGGGCAAGGTATAAAACCGAATTATACCCTTGCCATGACACAGTTGCAGTTTTAAAAAACACAAATAACGCGAAAGTCGTTTACGTTGGTGCGAGTGGGCCCAATAATAATATGATCTTTTAAGCCATCAAAAAACGCAAAACTATTGTGCTGTTTGATAAGTTTTTTTAAGTCTAGCCCTTTTTCTGATGCGCGAGAAAGCGTACTTTCATCAATATAGCCTCCCGCTACATCTTTGCTGCCATCAACCCCATCGGTGTCAGCGGCAAGCGCACATATACCTGCTTGCTCTTGTAAGGCTTCGGCCAATACCATCAAATACTCTTGGTTTGGCCCGCCCTCGCCTTCTGTATCACCCAAGGTTACTGTAAGTTCGCCACCAGAAAACAATAAGCAGGTTTTACCTTTTCTTTTATAGTCTAACGCTATCTCAGCATGACGTTTTGCCACCTCGGCAGCTTCGCCAGTTTCAGCGTAGCTAATAACGTGCGTATTCCAGCCCTCGGTTTGTGCACTTTTAACCGCAGCATCTATTGCCGTATTCGCGTTGGCAACAATGTGATAATCACCACTTATTTTGGGCAACGGTGGGGCGTGCTTCAAATGTTCGGCAATACCACTGTCTTCATCCCAGCCATATTGTTCTAATATAGCAAGTGCTTCGTCAGGGGTTGAGTTATCTTGTACCGTTAAACCAGACGCAATAAAGGCGGGGTTATCACCCACAACATCCGATATCACCAAAGACGTGTTTTTACCTTTACTGGCTGCGGCTAACCGCCCTCCTTTAATTAATGAAACATGCTTTCGTACCGTGTTCATTTCTTCAATACTGGCACCACTTCGTAGTAAGAACTTATGTAGTATCAGTTTTTCTTCAAGAGTAACGCCCTTAGCCGGTGCACAGGCCAGCGCAGAGCCACCACCAGAGATAAGAAAAATAACCTGCTCGTTTTTCGGTACACGGCTAGCGATGTCCATTAAGGTATTAGCCGCTATAACACTGTTTTCATCGGGTACCGGATGAGAAGCACTCATAACCTTTATGTTCCCGGTTGAGCCCGTGGCTTCGTACCCATAACGGGTAACCACCGCACCGTAAGCATTGTTGCCAAAATAACGATAGGCCTCTTGAGCCATATCGGCGGCGGCTTTACCCGCGCCTAATATGCATACCCGCTCGTAAGGAGACAAAGCGGTAAAATAAGGACCAAGACACGCTTTAGGTTTACTTACATCTACCCCTGAAAGATAAAGCGAGGTTAAGAAATCTTTATTCATAGCACATCCTGTTAGCTAAAAAGTGATGGTAAAATCATGCAGGTTATCACCATGAAAGCGAAAAATGCGCTTAGTAAAATGATGTCTTTCCACGTTAAAATTGAATGGAAAGTTAATTTTTGCAGTGCTACCCCTTTTGGGTGATGTGTAGGCCACACAATGCTAGTAACCCACGCTACCGAACATGTCACCACAAACCCAATCACGTTCCACCAGAACCAGAACACATCGGGTACAAATAACCACACTATGATATTAGTGCCTACGCCAGCGATAAGTCCTAGGTTCACATGCCGTCCTTTAAGCGTTTGGCTTAATACTGCCAACAAGAACAGCGCTAAAATAGGGCCATAGAAAACCGATCCCACTTTATTGATAGCTTCAATAATAGTAGGCGCAATATTACCTGCGAACAGTGAAAGCACTAAGGTAATAGCGCCCCATACCAGCCCTGTAAACTTAGCCAAACGCAGGTAGTTAGAATGCTCTAAGTCTTTATTGGTAATGCGACAATAGTCTTCAACGGTAACCGCAGACAATGAATTAATGGCCGAACTAAGTGAAGACATAGCCGCTGACAATATGGCTACAATCAGCAAGCCGATAAGCCCGTGTGGCAAATAGTTAAGAATAAACGTGGGCATTAACCAATCAGGGTTATTGGCTGGAATTTTTTCAAAGAAATCTAAGTTTGTTAACGCTAGCGTACCGACAATAAGCCCTGAAAAGCAGTACAGCAAGGTGATCGGAAAACGTACTATGCCGTTTGCCACAATCATTTTTCTTAGGTCGTTTTCATTCCTAGCCGATAAAGCGCGCTGCGCCTGTGTTTGGTCACAGCCATAATAAGATGCATATAAAACAAGGCCACCAAATAGCATAGGTAGAAAGCCAAACCCATCACCATTGAAGCCGAATGACGTAAAGTTAATCGCCACTAAACGTTCTTTTGGCACCTCGGCGATAAGCACATCTAGCCCACCTAGAGCATTAAGGCCAATGGCGATACAAGCAATGGTGCCAAGCACTATAATAACCATTTGAATGGCATCAGCGTACACCACCGCTTTCATGCCGCCTTGAAGCGAGTAAAGCACGGTAATGATACCGGTCAATATTACCGCTTGCCAGGCTTCAATACCCATAGTGCCCTGTAGAATGATAGACACCGCATAAATCATTATTCCCGTGGCAAACGCACGGCTAAATTGAAACACAACGCTAATTAACACCCGCGTTGCGCGGCCAAAGCGTTGCTCAAGGTAATCATAAATACTAACCACGCCCGACTTATACAGTGTGGGCAAAACAGTACCTAGTAGCAATATCATCGCAATAGGAATTGCTAGCTCGTAGGAAAGCCAAATCATGCCCCCACCTTCACGCAACCCTACGAATGCAGGTGCAGAGATAAAACTAATAGCAGAAAGTTGAGTCGCCATGACTGAAAGAGTAAGGGGTTTCCAGCCTAATGAACGGCCGCCAAGAAAATAATCACCCTTGCTTTCTTGTTGTCGCATGGAAAAACCCATTACAAGCAAAGCACCCAAGTAGCCAACCACGACAATATAATCTAGTAAATTCATATGCGGTTCTTATTATGCGTTAGTAATAAAAAATGCTGATAGCGCCATACGGAACTATCAGCAATGGGGAGCGTCAACGTCGACTAAAAATCGTAACGTACACGCAGCGATACGCGGCGTGGTAAAATGGGACGACCTACAAAATAAGACTCGCCCGCCGTTTGGCTATTGCCAAGACGTGGAGATCCTTCTGTAACACCATCTGAATCAAACAAGTTCCAAACCGCGATACTGGTTCGAATGCGTTCGCCTTGTCCAAGCTCCCAGGTGTAACCTGTATCTAAACGGAACACATGGAAATCATCTAGCTCAACGGAGTTCGCATCATTGGTGAAGTTTTTTCCGTGGTAGTTGTGATAAAAAGAGATGTCCCAGTCATCTAGTGTGTAGCGCAGTGAAGAGTTGAACATGACTTTCGGCTTTCTGCGTAACTCGTTACCTACCACACTTGGATCAGATTCATACTCAGTGAACTCATGGTCGGTGTAGGTGAAGTTGGCATCGAAAATAAGGTCGTCAGTAATATTGTAGCTACCCACTACCTCAACCCCGTAAGCCTCGGTAGATTGGAAAACGGGCACTTCTACAGCAACGCCATTTTCATCATTTACAAAGTCGACTGAGCGGCGATCTTCAAGGTCGGTTTTAAACAGCGCTACCGTACCCACGAAATCGTTGAAGAAGAATTTGGCTCCAAGTTCCGCTTGCTTAACAATTTCACTTTCGTAAGTGCCTGGCTCACCGTTCGGATCGAACGCAACACCACGCAATTCTGGGAAGAAGAACCCTCGAGAATAGTTGGCGTACACATTGAAGTTGTCTGCCATTTTATACAATGCAGCAACTGAGTAAGCGATTTCAGAGTTAGACACGTTGCCATGTGTCAGGGCACCATTACCTGTGACGTTTTGCTGTAAATCGGTATAAAGAGAAGGGTCATCGTTTACAATTACTGTTTGGCTTCCTTCGCGTGTTATGGTGCCGTCAATATCTTCCCAGCGAATACCTACGTCAATAATCCAATCGTCGCTTTGCATTTGATCGGCAATATAGAATGCGGTTCTGCGAGCAGAAATAGTGGCATCAGAGAAGCTTATGCCTGGGCCTGTTACCCCGTTTTGACTAACAATAATGTCGTTGTTGTCGCTATCGGTGATGGTTAAATCAACCAATCTTGCTTGGTTGTTAAATTCACCTAAGTAACGGGTAATAACATTGTTGTCTTCTGCTTCTGAACTTGAAAAGAAGGTACCCACAGTAATGCTGTGAGAAAAGTCGCCTACATCTAGGTATTTCACAAGGTTAAGTTCAGATGAAAAGTCAGTAACCGGTCTGTCTCGGTCCAAAATACGGTTAGCAAATAACAAATCACCTTCAGGTAACGCAATATCAGTACCGGCATAGGTAAACTGCGCATCTTGAACATCGCCTAATCCACGGCTTGCTAAATACTCACTTTGCGTTTCGGGTACGTTGATAATACCGTCACCATCAAGGAATAGGTTAAATTGATGGTCGTAGCTGGCATACTTAGCACGAGCAAGCACGTTAAAGTCGTTGCCCAGCTCTTTTTGAAACTCCATAGAAATTGAGCCACCCTGAGTGGCCACACCTTCTTCAATGGGGGTTGTATATCTGCCGTTCGCGGTATCGTAGGATAAGCCAGAAGCATAAAAGGTTTGTGTCGATTCTACTTCGCTACCATCATTACCGGCTACGCGGTCTCGGCTTTGAGAATCCAGCGGTATAGGTAAAAAGAACTGCACTTCATCATCAATCGCTTGGCCGTAAATAGTGAAATAACCACTGCCATCATCAAATTCTTTGTGTAAGTTACCGCGAAGCTGATAACCCTCTGTAGGTAAACCAGTATCAATGGGGCCCTCATCGTAACGATAAAAACCTGATAGCGCGTAAAATAGCCCTTTTTCGTTAAGCGGGCCGCTAGTCGCAAAATCTATTCTTTTACGATTATTGTCTGATAGCTCAAGTTGCACTGTGCTTTCTGATTCTTCAGTGCCCTTTTTAGACAGGTAGTTAATGACACCAGCTACAGAACCTTGCCCAAACAAGTTAGATACACCGCCTCGCACAAACTCAACGCGTTCAATACCTAGGTCATTTCGATAGTAAACATCGTAAGCGGATGAGTTTAAGCCAAACGCACTCAATGTTGGCGACCCGTCATATAACAAAGGCGTAAATTGGAACTGACCTGAAGAAGGTAAACCGCGAACTTGTAAGTTAGTTGCTACTTCACCTCCACCACCTTCAACTTTAACGCCTGGAACATAACGCAGCACATCTGCTTGGCTACTCATCGAAAGCTTTGCCACTTCAGCCTCACCCAGTGAGGTTGTCGATTGCGGCGTTTCGGCAATTAGCCGCGCTCGGCTTGTCCCTGTTACGACAATCTGTTCGTAGTCGGCTTTATTCTTATCAACACTTTCTTCTTTGGTTTGCTGATTTGTATCTTGAGCTAATGCATTTCCTGCTAGTAGCGAAGAAATGGTAGTGGCTAGAAGTAGTTTGTTCACGGTGTATCTCCAATATGTTTTGGCATTTGGTGTTGCTAACGGCTTCCCACTTTGCCGTACATCACCTATTTATAATTAACTTCGCATTTACAATAAAACACATTTTTCTTACTTTCAACCCAAAATGGGTTTATTTTTTTGTCTATTGTGCAATAATCATCTTAATTAGAACTCAATATGGGTATTTAGATGACTACTATCGCCACACAAACTGACGACCAGTTAATTGCTGATGCAAAAGCTACGCTAATTAAGAACGACTTAGGTGGGTACACAGTGCCTACTCACGGCCTCTACCCTTTTCAGTGGAATTGGGACTCTGCCATTGTGGCGCTAGGCTGGCTTCCATTTGATGAACCTCGTGCATGGGAAGAAACCACTTCACTGTTAAGTGCTCAATGGAAAAACGGCATGGTGCCTCACGTTGTATTCCACCAACATTCTGATACCTATTTCCCTGGCCCTGATATTTGGGGTGTTAAAAATAACCCCGACAGTACATCGATTACTCAACCGCCGGTGCTGGCCACGGTTATTCGCCAATTATTCGAACAAACTAAAGATAGAGCGCTAGTCGACTCTCAAATATCGCAGATTGTTCAACAACTTATTGACTATCACTTATGGTGGTATAAGCAGCGCGATCCTGAATATACGGGACTAGTGGTAAGCTATCACCCATGGGAATCAGGCATGGATAACAGCCCAGCGTGGGATGATGCATTACGCGCTGTACCTAAAGTGGGTTGGGAATACACCCGCCGTGATATTAATCACATCGATGCATCTGAGCGTCCGCACAAAGAAGAGTACGACCGTTTTCTATACCTTGTAGATTTCTTCCGCAAAATGAATTTTGATGACACGCTGATTTATCAAGACTGCCCTTATCGTGTTAATGATGTGAGTATCATCTCGATTTTGCATCGCGGGACAAAGGATCTCCTTGCCCTATGCGAAACGCTAAATATCGATAACAAACAAACGGCCTATTTAGCCCATCGTATGGATTTAACCGAAGCGGCAATAGGTAAATTGTGGTCTGGCGAAACCAGTATGTTTCATAGCTTTGATACCCGCAGTGGCAAACTGTGCGGTGCAAGAACCAATGCTGGGTTACTGCCGTTTTTTGCAGGGCTGGTAAACGAAAACCTCACGCCAAAACTTATCGACGTACTTGATGACTGGCTTGCCGATCAACCCTTTGCTATATCGTCAACTCATCCTGAAGACCCTTGTTATGAGCCACAACGTTATTGGCGCGGACCTATTTGGTTACACATTAACTGGATGATTACGCTGGGGTTAGAAGACTACGGTTTCTTCAAGCAAGCTAAACAAGTGACCGATGCGAGCAGAAACCTTATTTACACTAGCGGGTTTAATGAGTCGTTCCATGCAGAAACAGGCGCAAGAAGTGGGGGAGCTGACTTTTCATGGACAGCGGCCATGGCACTTTATTGGCTTCTACCCAATCAAGAATAACAAGGTGAGGGAATAATGATGACTTCAGTGACAACGAATAAAACGCCTAGCGATCTCGGGTTTTCATCACCGGATTTTCTTAGCCAACATATAAAAAGTATTTTGGCATTTTACGAACCGAATGTTGATGCCCTATCTGGTGGCTTCCATCAAAATTTTTCTGATGATGGCAGTGTGTTTGACGAAAACACACGCCATCTGGTTAGCTCAACCAGATTTGTTTTCAATTACGCTCGCGCTTATTTAACTTTTGGTGATAGCCGGTATCTATCTAGAGTAGCGTCTGGAATTAAGTTTCTTCGGGAGTATCACTTAAACCCCGAAACCCAAGGCTATGCGTGGGTGTTAAATGTAGAGGGTGTTGAGCACAGCGTTAAAGATGCTACCAATCATTGTTATGGATTAGCCTTCGTAATGCTAGCCTACAGCTGGGCATATCGAGCTGGTATTACTGAGGCGAAATACTATTTAGACGAGACCTTCGCGTTAATGGACACCCACTTTTGGGATAAGGATTACGGGCTCTACAAAGACGAGTTTAACGCTGATTTTAGTATTTGCAGTGACTACCGTGGACAGAATGCAAATATGCATAGCTGCGAAGCGTTAATAGCGGCCTTTGAAGCCACTCAAGACCAGCGCTTTTTAAAACGCGCTTTACTGGTTGCCGAAAATATTACCTTACGCCAAGCAGCAAAAGCTGATAACCGTATATGGGAACATTACACTTCAAACTGGGAGGTTGATTGGGAGTACAACAAAAACGATCCTAAAAACCTATTCCGCCCATGGGGTTTTCAGCCTGGTCATCATACAGAATGGTCTAAACTGTTGTTACAGCTTAATCAGTATAGCCCTCAACCTTGGCTGGTCGAGCGAGCGCAAAGCCTGTTTGATGCTGTGATAGATATAAGTTGGGATAGCATAAATGGCGGTATAGCCTATGGGTTTGCGCCAGATAGCAGCGTTTGCGACAACGAAAAATATTTCTGGGTACAGGCAGAAAGTTTCGCCTGTGCGGCAAGGTTGGCTATCGTCACTCAAGATGATAAATACTGGGATTGGTACTATCGTATTTGGCAATACGCGTGGACGCATTTTGTCGATCATGAGTATGGGGCGTGGTTCAGAATTCTATCGCCTGAAAATGGCAAGTTAGAAACCACTAAAAGCCCAGTCGGGAAAACCGATTACCATACTATGGGTGCCTGCTACGATATAATGGACGCATTAACCTTTAATGCTCATAAATAGTAGATAGTAGATAGCTGATAGTAGCAGTATTACTTTTTAATACCTTGGATGCAGCGGCGCATCGCTTTTTATCAGCGTTGCCGCTACATCCAAGATTTTCGTTTCGATTCCACTTCAAACAACACGTTATTCGCCAACTCATTCGCATAGTCTTCAGGTAAAAACGGTACTGAAATAGCCCCTGATGCTAATACAAACTGCACCGTTGCCAGCTTTCGCCTTTTCATGAATACACTTTGCTTTACCACCACCTGCTGAACTTTGTAGGGTTCGAAGCATAAGTAATCCACGCCTATGCGCCCTCGCCTTACATAAATGTATTTATCATCACTTGCCACGCCCCAGCGCCACCATCTAAGCGCAATAACACCCAGCAGTAATACGCTAACAAAGGTCACCCCTGCGGTAATATCTAAATGCTCTATATAGATACCAAATCCAGCACCCACCACAAAAGGAATAGAAAGCCCTGCGATAACCCAATGTAAAATATACCGCTTGCTAATAGACTGGTAATCGCTACGGCGAATTTTACTTTCCGGCATAACCTCTTGGCTAAGCTCATCCGCCTCGTCTTCGGTAACAGAAGGTACAATAAGCCGGTTTGGCGACATTAGTTCATTGGTACTGTGCCCAATCGATGCATTTTGCTCGAAATACAAGTTCACACGCTTAAGTATTCTGTCTAGCCAATCTTGCTTCGCTGAAATAACCTGAATGCGAGATGCCCGCATACTCACTTCTTGTTTATTCAATAAACCACTTCTGCGAATGTACCTATCATCTTGGCGTGACAAGGTATAGTCGTAAAAGGTAAACAGAGCGCCGCCAATACTAATCAGTGCCACTACTGCCATGGCCATCATCAACATAACAAAAGCATACAAGCCGAACTGCCACCACGCTATAGTCTGTTCTCCCACAAGTTGATTTAACTGCAAGCCCTTTTCAGCCAACCATTCCGATAGATAGCCAAAGGCATTGTCATAAAAGGGGGCTGCAGCACCTAATAAAATCCATACTCGGTTGTTGGTAATGCCGTGGATCACGATATCGGTGATAGAGCGCCTATTAAGTATGGTTTCGCCATCTTCATTGGTTTCAGAATAGCGCTTGCTTGGGTCGCCCTCAACACAAGCTTGGCTGCTATTATTCGCATGCGCTCTAATATTTACATGACCGCTGTCATTTACATTGGCGCTGGTCTCGCGTTCTTGATGGCCATGCTCTTGGTGCTCGGCCAGCACTTGTTTTCTAAGGGCATGGGCATACACCAATGGAACCGCTACTATTTTCGCCTCTTCTCCTGCACTTCCAGCAGTATCTAGGATCACCAATGCGAAACCGAATGGGCGGTAGTAGAAAGGTAATTCAATTTTTACATTCTGAATACGCCAAAATGGCAGATTGGTATAACTTCGAGAAAATACCCCACTGTGAATTTCAACATGCTGATTGCTAACTCGAAAGCGGTACATGAAGAAGCTAACCACACCGCTTGAAAAGAAAATAATGAGGATAGCTGCAATACTTAACAAGGTGTTGGGGGATTGAATGTTATCGGTAATGTTGGCCGTTACTGCAATGGCGGGTACGGCATAAATAGCACCTTGTGCCATATTTTTAATGCTACGTAGGGTAAAATACGCAATAGCTATGGGTGACAGTCTGCGCCACTCTTCGCCGGTGTCAACCTTAACCGCTTGGGCGCCCTCGCTGCTTTTGGAAGGCTTCACCGTGTCTACTTCGGGGGAAGCCACTATTTTGCACTCACATCTTTATGATTGAGAATAAACTGCCTTAATCGTTCTGCTACTTCTACCTCTATACCTGGAATTTCAAATGTGTGGGTAGCACCACCAGCTGAAAATACCTGTAAAGAAGCTAGCCCGGCTAAACGAGCAATAGGCCCACGCTTTAATTCAACGTGTTGAACACGCAATATAGGCTGGCAAGACAACGACCTAAATACCAAGCCTGATTGCAAGCTTAAGTCTTGTTCTCGTAAGGCATATTTGATGAGCGGATCGGCAAAAAAGTGATAGGTCGTCCATAAACATCCCAGCACACAAATTCCCATCACAATAAACGGGTAAGCAATCACTAAGGGGTCTGGTAACACAAAGAACGACTGATACCGTAGCGCGCTAGCAACCATGATCAATACAAACGCACTGCAAAAAGCCAATGAGATGTTAATAACGCGGTAACGCGGAGAAATAGCTTCTAAGTTTAGTTGGTAAAGTTGCGGTATGTCTGATGCAGACGTGTTTTCATTAGTTGTTATAGCGTTTAGCTGAGCATTACTAAACGTTTCGTTTTCGGTTCCTAATGTCATTATGTCTACCCCTTGTAAACTCGCGAAATCGACTTCTAAATAAAAACGGGGCTTAACCAGCCCCGTTTTTTGTTAAACGATTTAATCGTCTACCCGCTGCTGATTAAGCCACTCCTGCAGTGCTTTCATGTCGTGCTGTACAGCCATTTGCAACTCTTCAACCCAATCGTGGACGTTCTGCCACCAGGTAGGGTGATCCCCTTGTTGAATTTGATTGGCAATACGTTGCACACGTGCAAGCCCTACAGAGCCTGCAGCCCCTTTAATCTTATGCGCTTGAGAGCACACTTCAGATTTTTCATCTGCACTTAGGCTTAACTGCAGAATTTCCATGTATTCAGGCATTTTTTCCTGAAACACTTTAACGCTTGCCCGCACCATATCATCGCCTATTGTATCCACTAACATCTGGAGCAAGTCCATATCTAAAATGTTACTTAATATTTTACTCGGCTCTGGTGGGCGCTCTACCTGCCCTTCAACTTCTAACGGTGCAGGTGGCGCATGGAATAACTCGTTAAACACCTCAATCACGCGAGACTTCTTAATGGGCTTGGCGATAATATCGTCCATGCCGTTCTGCAAATACTCTTCCCGCTTTTTAATCACGTTCGCAGTAAGTGCCACAATAGGCGTTTGCATCACTAAGTCTTCTTCATGCAGCGTACTGGCCACGTCGAAGCCGGTCATATCTGGTAATTGAATGTCTAACAGTATCAGGTCGTATTGGGTAGCTCGGGCTTTATCAATGGCTTCTTGCCCTGTCATGGCCACATCTACCTTTTGTCCCATTTTTTCTAGCAAGGCTTTGGCAACCATCACGTTAAGCTCAATATCTTCTACCAACAGAATATTCAAATCGGTAACTTGAAGCTGCGCCACTTGCATAGGCTTTTTCGATATCTCTACCGGTAGCTCTATTTCAAAGCGCGTACCTTTACCTACCACACTGGTAACTTTGATATTACCCTTCATCAAATCGACCATTTGCTTACAAATAGCCAATCCAATGCCAGTACCCGTAGCAGACTGGTGGTCAGGGTGATCAACCTGATAGTACATGGCGAAGATCTTTTCTATCTCTTCTTCAGGTATGCCTACCCCAGTATCTTCAATCACAAAGGTGACGAACGCTAAGTCATTTTCAGGTTTGGTGGCTTCAATCGATAAGCTTACGTGACCTTTTTGGGTAAACTTCACTGCGTTGAACAGGATATTCCACAAAATTTGGCGCAAGCGCGTACCGTCTACTTCAACCAACCTTGGAAGAGGCTCTTTAATCGTGGTTTTAAGCTCTAACTGTTTATCACCGGCTAACAGTCGAATAATACTGCTTAGCTCTTCGGTAAAATCTCGAAGCGATACGGTCTTCAAGCTCAGTTCAACTTTGTCTCTATCTAGCTTATCAAGGTCGATAATATCGTTGAAGATATTGCCAAGGGTGATAGCACTGGCATAAATAGTACTTACCCAGCTAAATTGCTCTTCGCTTAACTCGGTATCGCGAAGCATTCTACTTAAGCCAACAATACCGTTTAGCGGCGTACGTAGCTCGTGGCTAATCGTGGCGATAAAACGCGTTTTATCGGTACTGGCTTTCGCTGCTGCATTTTCTGCTTGTTTACGTTCAGTCATGTCTCGACCAAATGATAGCAAGCCTAAACGATTGCCTTCTTTATCGAAGAAAGGTACTCGCTTCATTTCGAAGTAGCGACGGCGGCCATCGGCAAAGCGCAGCCATAACTCTTCGGTGATACTGGCGTTAGTTTCCAGCACTTCGTGGTCGCTGGCGACTATTTGACGGGCTAGGTCTTCTTCATAAACATCAGTTGGCGTTAAACCAAGCAGTTCTTGCT
>Ga0115013_10000675_pt1 | contig 20236 bp, 21 predicted proteins | sample SouAtlMetagenome_2_FD_88686 | JGI IMG/M metagenome (GOLD analysis project Ga0115013, IMG submission 88686) | Marine eukaryotic phytoplankton communities from Atlantic Ocean - South Atlantic ANT15 Metagenome | ecosystem: Environmental > Aquatic > Marine > Oceanic | place: South Atlantic Ocean...
GTAAGATTAAAAAAGTGAAAAATTAACAAGTAGAACGATACAAGTCATGTTTCGTTTGAATATCTGGGGGACCACCCTCAAAGTTTTAAATTTTTGGTGCTTGATAGTGAACTAGTACTGTGAAGGAAAGGTGAAATAGAATTTGTGAAAATTGAAAAGATATTGAAATTTAATGCTAACAAGCTGTTGAAGCCTCATTTAAGGTGACAACGTACCTTTTGTATAATGGACCAACAAGTTTATTTTAGTGGCGAGCTTAATAGTAAAGTAGGCAAAAAAAAATTGAGTCTTAAAAGGCTTATTTAGTCTCTAGAATAAGACCCGAAACTAAGTGATCTAACCATGAACTGGTTGAATTTAAAGCGGCAACGCTTATTGGAGGACCGAACTCGTGTATGTGGAAAAATACTGAGATGATTTGTGGTTAGGAGTGAAAGGCTAAACAAACTTAGAGATAGCTGGTTTTCTGCGAAATCTATTTTAGTAGAGCGTTTAAAGTTCTTTGACTTGGGGTAGAGCTCTTGATAAGTAATGGGGATGAAAATCTTACTGAATTTATTAAAACTTCGAATACAGGCAAAAAGACTTTAAGCAGACAGACTTTGAGTGCTAAGATTCAGAGTCAAGAGGGAAACAGCCCAGACTAATAGTTAAGGTCCTTAAAAATGATTAAGTGAAAAAATTGTGAAGTAGCAGTGACACCCCACAGGTAAGCTTAGAAACAGCTAGCCTTTTAATAATACGTAATAGTTAATTGGTCTAGCTACTTTGCATCAAAATGTACAGGGACTTAAATCATTTACCGAAACTTTAGATTTAAATTAGATAAATTAAATAGTAGCAGAACGTTCTGTAAATTATAGAATGCTTATGGTAACATAAGCAGAAAAGATCAGAATTGACAATGTTGGTATGAGTAGCGATAAACAAAGTTTAAAACTTTGTCGCCTTAAGTCCTAGGTTTCCAAAACAAGGCTAATCCTTTTTGGTAAAGTTAATCGGTCTCTAAGAAAATGACGAAAGTCTACTTTGATGAGAGAAAAATTATATTTTTTTATTATTTATTAGTGACAAAGTACAAATATTATTTTTATTTTATGGTTAAAATAAAAGTTTTATAGTATTTTCAAGAAATAGCTTTTAAATTTTATTAAACCGTACTTAAACCGACACAGGTGGACTAATTTAGTAAATTAAGGCGCTTAAGAGAATTGCGTTGAAGGAACTCGGCAAAATGACTCTGTAACTTCGGGAGAAGGAGTGACTTTATAAGGGCAACCTTGTAAAGTTGTCACAAAATCGGGGGCAGCGACTGTTTACTAAAAACACAAGTCTCTGCTAATTTGTAAAAAGACGTATTGAGGCTGACGCCTGCCCAGTGCTGCAAGATTAAAGGGAAAGATCACTTGGTTTTTCCCCTAAACCCCAGTAAACGGCGGCTGTAACTCTGACGGTCCTAAGGTAGCGAAATTCCTTGGCGCTTAATTGGTGTCCTGCATGAATGGCGTAACGACTGCCCCACTGTCTCCAACGCAAACTTAGTGAAATTGAATTTTCCGTGAAGATTCGGAATACCTGCGGCTAGACGGAAAGACCCCGTGCACCTTTACTATAGTTATGTATTGTTATATGAGCTTTTATGTGTAGAATAAGTGGGAGTTGTTACTAAACCTTTACGCAAGTAAATTGTTTAAACGTTCAATGAAATACCACTCTTAAAAATTTTTATAACTAATAGTTAGACATTGCATAATGGGTAGTTTGACTGGGGCGGTCGCCTCCTAAAGAGTAACGGAGGCGTACAAAGGTAAGTTTGAGTTGAAATAGACCAACTTTAAAGCGTAATAGTTTATACTTGCTTGACTGTAAGATTGACAAATCAAACAGGGACGTAAGTCGGTTATAGTGATCCGATAATTCTGAGTGGAAATGGTTATCGCTCAACGAATAAAAGGTACGCCGGGGATAACAGGCTAATCATTCTCTAGAGACCCTATCGACGGAATGGTTTGGCACCTCGATGTTGGATTATCGCATCCTGGAGCTGTAAGTGGTTCCAAGGGTTTGGTTGTTCGCCAAGGAAGGCGGTACATGATCTGAGTTTAGAACGTCGTGAGACAGTTTGGTCCCTATCTACCGTAGGTGTTGAAAATTGAGAGGACTAGACCTTAGTACGAGAGGACCGGGAAAAGTGAATCTCTGGTGGATCGATTGTCAGACCAATGGCACAGTCGAGTAGCTAAATTCGTAATAAATAATCGCTGAATGCATCTAAGCGAGAAATTAACCTCAAAACAAGTTTTCATTTAAATGTAAAATATTATTACATAGATAGGCTTAAAGTGTAAGAGTTGTAAGATTTTTAGCTTATAAGTACTAAATTTAATTTATAAAAACTTTTTAATTTTTTTTGTTGTAAGTATATTGTTATTTAATAGATTTTAATTCGTAGTAACTTAAATTTTATATAGATATTTTAGGTTATAATTATATGAGTTTGATCCTGGCTCAGAATGAACGCTAGTAGTATGCTTTACACATGCAAGTCTAACGGATAAATATTCGTGGCGTACGGGTGAGGAAAACACAGAATGCTACCTTTTAGTTCAGCACAAAAATATTTAAATCTTTAAATGTTAAATTCTGAATATTTAAAAGTTTACATCTTTAAAGATGTATTCTGCTAAAAGATGGGTCTGTGTAAGATTAGGTAGTTGGTAAATTTAACAGCTTACCAAGCCGACGATCTTTAGTTGGTCTTAGCGGATGATCAACCACACTGGAACTGAAACAAGGTCCAGGCTGATTTTTCGGCCAGCAGTGAGGAATATTGGACAATGAACGAAAGTTTGATCCAGCAATACTATCTGAATGAAGACGGCTTTATAGTTGTAAAACTCTTTCGTTAAGAATGATAATGACATACTTAAAGAAGTTTAGTCCCGGCTAATACTCGTGCCAGCAGCCGCGGTAATACGGGAGGGGCAAGCGTTATTCGGCTTGACTGGGCGTAAAGGGTTCGTAGACGGTAAAATAAGTTACTTGTTAAACTTTAAAGCCCAACTTTAAATCAGCTTGTAAGACTGTTTTACTCGAGTTTTATACAGAAAAGTAGAATTTTATACGGAAGGGTAAAATCTAAAGATATATAAAGGAATGCCATTAGCGAAGGCGACTTTTTGGTAAAAACTGACGTTGAGGAACGAAAGTATGGGTAGCAAACAGGATTAGATACCCTGGTAGTCCATACTGTAAACTCTGAGTGCTGTAATTTAACATAAGTAAAAATGTCAGAATACTTATTTAGATTTTTAAGCTAACGCTATAAGCACTCCGCCTGAGGAGTACGATCGCAAGGTTGGAACTCAAAGGAATTGACGGGGGCTAATACTAGTGGTGGAGCATGTGGTTTAATGCGATAATCCGCGCAAAACCTTACCAGTTCTTGACTTAAAACGACTGTTAGTTTTACAATTTGTAAAATTAAAAATCTCGTTTGTACAGGTGTTGCACGACTGTCGTCAGTCCGTGTCTTGAGATGTTTGGTTAATTCCCTTAACGGGCGTAACTCTTGTCTTTAATTTACTTATTTTTTTAATGCTTTAAAGACACCGTCAATGAAAAATTGAAGGAAGGTGAGAACTAAGTCAAGTCAATGTGACCCTTATGAACTGGGCTACACATGTGCTACAATGAAAACTACAAAAAGTAACAAAAATATTTTAGTGTTTAGTTAATCTCCAAAAGTTTTCCTAGTTCGGATTGTAAACTGAAACTCGTTTACATGAAGCTGGAATCACTAGTAATCGCAAATCAGCATGTTGCGGTGAATATGTCAATTAGCCTTGTACACACCGCCCGTCACATGCAGAGAGCTGGTTTCACTTGAAGATTTAACTTTGTTTAGTCCATTGAGGGATCAGCAATTTGGATGAAGTCGTAACAAGGTAGCTGTACGGGAACGTGTAGCTGGAAAAAGCAAAAGATGGTAATGAGGTAAATAAGGTTCAATTCCTTTTTTTGTTAATTAAATTTTAACCTGAAATCTTATCAGAACTCAAGTGTATATTAAAAAGTTTTTTTAAATACTGATATTATCGGGAATCTTCTAAAAGTTTTTTAATTGTTTTTTTGGTAATTAAAAGTTAAAAGTTTTAAGTTATCCATGACTTATTTAAATTTAAGTTAAGAAAGAGATTAATGGCTTATAAAAGTTCTTTTTTATATGGGTTCGAATCCTACTCTTTTTCTAGATATATTATGTTTGAAATTAAAAATTTTTTTTCTAGAATTAATAACTCCGAGAATGAGGTATTTACTAAAAATCTTGACTTTAAAGATTCGTTTTCGCAAGATGTGCAAACTCTTAAAGCCTATAAGGATACTGTTGAGGACTATGGGTCAAGTAAAATGTCTTCTAATAAAGAAGGGTTACTTGAGGAATTAAAGAACTCTAGCGAGGTTGACGGCGAAATTAAATCGCTAATGGATGCTGTCGATAATATAGAGAGCAGCACTTTTGAACTAGCAAGTTCTGATACCGAGCATTATACTAACTGGTACAATTTAATCGATGCAGCTCCAGATATTCAGGTATATGGTCAAATCTTGTACTCATACTTCCTTTTACATGTTTTAGTCGCTGGTTTGATCTTACTGTTAGTTTTAATAGGTGTTGTTTATTTGACAAATAGTTATAAGCCCAAGTCAACTGAGCAAGCTTCTTTTAGACAGCTATCCAGAAGACCTAAATAAAAAATATATGAATATTTTGTCAGTTTAATATTTTTGTTTTAAAATTATTTTTAACTACTTGTAACTTTTTTCAATAGCTGAAAGTGAATAGCTTTCTGTTATTAAACGATGATAATTAATTATTTAGTTTATATATTTTCAGTTTTGTTATTATTTACTTCTTTTATGGTGATTTATGCGCAGCACCCTGTTTTTTCTCTTTTGTTTTTAATTTCTTCTTTTATGCTTTCTGCTTTTATTCTTTTCATTTTAGAATGTGAATTTTTAGCTTTACTTTTTATAACTATATATGTTGGAGCGATTGCGATTTTATTTTTGTTTGCAGTTATGATGCTAGAGACGAAGCTAACCAATTTATCAAAGAGTACAATGAAGTATATTCCTATTGGAGCGTTTCTTGGTGTTTTATTTTTGATTCCGTTAATTTACGAAATCATTGCTTTTTTTGAAAATGCTAATATTTTTAATTAAAGTAAATTTAAAAGTAGCTTGATAATTTGAATGTTTTGAAGAGCTCAGTTTATTGCTGAGAATCATAGGGCTGTAAGTCTAAGCATTTTTTTAATATTTATAGAAAAATGTATTAAAATCGTTAATATGTTTTTAGGCAGTTGAGTTTAAAAACTGATGTTTTAACGGTTAGTAAGAGATTCTAAAAAAAGATATTTATACGTGAACGGAAAATTAACATATGGCGCTTATACTTTAATTGCTTTAAAGTTTTTTACTGTATTTCCTGAGTACTTTATCGGGATTACTATTCTTTATTTACTTATTGTACTTACCTTACTTACTTACAATGTTTATGGATTATTACTACAAAAATCTATTAGTGAATGTTTAGCATTAGTTTTATTTATGTCATGTTATTTGATTTACAATGATGACCTTATTTGTTTAGGTATGGCTACAGATGTAAATCCTTATCTTTTAGGTGATCTTCCTTGGAAAAATTTTGAATCTTTTAATCATTCTATTAGAAATGATTTTTTAGCATTTTTTTATAAATTTTTGATATGTTTTTTTTCGGCTATTTATTTTTTAGTTATTTCGGATACATTAAAAGAACAGAAATTAATAGCATTCGAATATTTATTAATTATTTTACTTGCTATAGTAGGATTTATGTTAATGTGTAACAGTAATGATTTACTAACAGCTTATTTAACTATAGAGTTAGGAAGTCTTGCGGCTTATATTCTAGCATCTTTTAGAAAAACCTCAAGCTACTCAGTTGAAGCTGGAATTAAGTACTTTATTACTGGGGCCGTTTCGTCAGCTTTTTTTTTGTTTGGAAGTTCTATTCTTTACGGAGTTACAGGTTCCATACAATTTTTAAATTTTGATGAATTCTATTTAAGTTGTGATATGGAAGAAATCATGTTATTATACAAGAAACCTCTTCTATCATCTCCTGCAGACACTTATCCTATGGATTATCCTTACGTAGTTGCAGCAGTTGCTACTGTTATCGCTCAACTTCCTTTTTCAGAAAGTAGTTTGGTTGATAGTTTCCCTGAAATTGGGTTAATTTTTATTTTATTCAGTATTTTCATAAAGTTGTCTGTAGCACCATTTCATCTGTGGGCTTTAGATGTTTATGAGGGTTCTCCAACAAACTCAACTATTTTTTTTGCAGTTATTTCTAAGTTAAGTTTATTTGTGTTGTTAACTAGACTTTGTTATGGTAGTTTCATCGAATTTGCTGATTGTTGGGAGTTTTATACTCTTGTTGTAGGGGTTTTAAGTGTTTTCGTGGGTTCATTTGGAGGTTTGAGGCAACGTAAATTAAAAACGCTTATTGCATATAGCTCTACAAGTCACATGGGTTATTGCTTATTGGCTTTTACAACCAACTACTCAGGTCTTACAGCTTTATTTTTTTATATGACTGTGTATATGATTTCTGGTATAGGTATTTGGTCTATTATGCTAGCTTTAAGATTAAGACGAAGAACCAGTTTAAATAAGTATAATAAAGAATTAGGGAGTTTATCTTTATTAAGAAAAACCAACCCTTCGTTAACTTTTGCTTTTGCTTTAACGATGTTTTCTTTAGCAGGAATTCCTCCTATGGTAGGTTTCTTAGCTAAAATGCTTCTTTTTTTACCTATTGTTGGTTTAACTTACTATTCAGCAGCTCTAGTTAGTATTATGATTAGTGTGGTTTCTACATTTTATTATATACGAGTTATAAAAGTGTTATATTTTGAAAATGTATTGATTGGCGAGTTATACTATCCAACGTCAGGACCAAAAGTTATAGTTTTAAGTCTTTCAGTGTTTTCACTTATTTTCTTTTTTTTAAATCCTATGTTTTTATATTTATTAAACTATACAGCTATTCTTGAATTTCAATTGTATTTATAGTATTTTAAAGATGAAATAGTTCAGCGGTTAGAACGTTGGAATCATAATCCAAATGTCAGGGGTTCAAATCCCTTTTTCATTATATATTTTAGCACTTTTAGCTCAGTTGGATAGAGCAACAGTTTTCTAAACTGATGGTCATGGGTTCGAATCCTTTAAAGTGTAGTAGACAATATCAGTTTATGTTTTTCATTGATAATATTTTATTACTTACTTTGTTATTTCCTCTTATTGGAATTTTTATTTTACTGTTTGTACCTGCTCGTGAAGAAAAATTAATAAAAATTATTGCTTTCAATTCAGCTTGTTTTTCGTTTATAAGTTCTCTACTTGTTTGGGGAAGTTTTCAAAAGTCCACTGGTTATTTCCAATTTGTAGCTAAATACTATTGGTTTTTAGATCTTAATCTTAATTTTACTATGGGTATTGATGGTATATCACTATTTTTTCTTTTACTTTCAACGATGCTTATTCCGTTATGTATTTTAATTAGTTGGAATAGTGTTGGATACAATGTAAAAGAGTTTTTTATTGCTTTTTTGTTACTTGATTTTTTGTTAATTGGTACTTTTTGTGTTTTAGATTTATTGTTTTTTTATATTTTTTTCGAAAGTGTGTTAATACCAATGTATTTAATGGTAGGAATTTGGGGTTCTCGTGATCGAAAAATTTTGGCTGCTTATTACTTTTTTCTTTACACATTATTAGGATCTGTTTTAATGTTGCTTTCTATACTGTATATACAATTTCATGTTGGGACTTTAGATTATGAAACTCTTTTAACATTTTCATTTTCTGAGTTAGAGCAAAAGTTTTTATGGTTTACTTTTTTTTTAGCTTTTGCTTCTAAAGTACCAATGATGCCTGTTCACTTATGGTTACCTGAAGCCCACGTTGAAGCCCCTACAGCAGGATCGGTTATACTTGCAGGTGTGTTGTTGAAATTAGGAACATATGGTTTTATTCGTTTTTCTTTACCGCTGTTTCCTAAAGCTTCTTTTTTTTTTACTCCTTTAGTGTATACTGTTGCTGTAGTAGGAATTATTTATGCTTCGTTTACGGCTATAAGGCAAACGGATTTTAAACGAATAATTGCTTATACTTCTATTGCCCATATGAATTTAGTAATATTAGGAATTTTTAGTTTTAACTCTATAGGTATTGAAGGTGCGATTTTGCAAAGCTTAAGCCATGGTTTTGTTGCTAGTGCTCTGTTTCTAGTTATAGGTGTTGTTTATGATCGTTATCGAACCAGACTTGTTCAGTATTATGGAGGTTTGACTACTGTAATGCCGCTTTACATAGCTACTTTCTTATTTTTTACTATGGCAAACATCGCTTTTCCTGGAACGAGTAGTTTTGTTGGTGAATTTTTAATTCTTGCAGGTTCGTTTCAAGTTAATACAACTGTTACCTTTTTAGGTGCTACAGGAGTTATAATAAGTGGAGCTTACTCGTTATGGCTGTTTAATCGAATTGCATATGGTAATTTAAAAACTCAATACACAACAAAATTTATAGACCTGAGTCCTAGAGAGTTTGTTTTGTTCGTTCCTTTAGTGTTAGGTACTCTTGCAGTGGGTATATACCCAAACATTTTCTTAAGCTCTATACACATGAGCGTTAATTTTTTAATTGAATTGTTATATTTTTAAATTATGGTATATTTATTTGAGTCAGAACTTTCAGAAACAAAGTCGATTTTTTTTGTTTTATCTTCTATTTATGGACTTGGTAAAAAAACTTCTGTTTTTATTTGCAAAAAATTAGGTTTTTCTGTTAATTTAAAGATTAAAGATCTTTCTAGAGAACAATTAAATAGATTAACTTTAGTAATTGAATCTTTAGAATTAGAGTTAGGAAGTGAATTGAAAAAATTTAAGTCAATAGCTTTGAAAAGACTGATTTCTGTAAAATCATATAAAGGATTTAGAAGAAATCAAGGGTTTCCTGTAAGAGGTCAAAGGACTCACAGTAATGCTAAAACAGCTCGAAAAAGATATTAAAAATCTAAAATGTTAAATAAGCCTGTTTATTTGAAAACTTTTAGTAAAGATAGTGGATTTTCTCATAATTTACTATTTAAAGAACAATTTAAATATTTAAAAACAACTCATTCTTACCATTTAGTAGATCCAAGTCCTTGGCCGATAGTAGCATCTTTTGGGGCTTTTATGATGGTAACAGGACTTGTTCTTTATATGCATAAATTTGTAGGTGGTTGGGGTCTTTTTTCTACTGGATTTTCAATTATCTTGTATGTAATGTATACTTGGTGGAGAGATATTATTCGAGAGGCAACTTTTGAAGATACTCACAGTATTGTTGTTCAGAAAGGTTTACGTCTTGGTATGATTTTATTCATTGTTTCTGAGATTATGTTTTTTTTTGCTTTTTTCTGGGCATTCTTTCATTCTAGTGTAGCTCCAGCTTATAATATTGGAGGAGTTTGGCCTCCAAAAGCAATAACTACAATAAATACTTATACAATTCCTTTAACAAATACTTTTATATTACTGACTTCTGGTGCTACAGTTACATGGTCTCATCATGCACTATTAGCAAGAGCAAAAAAACATACCTTAGTTTCTTTAATTTTTACTTTGCTTCTTGCTTCTTTATTCACAGCTTTACAAGGTTTAGAGTATGTAAATGCGCCTTTTAACATAAGTGATGGTGTTTATGGGTCATGTTTTTATCTTACTACCGGTTTTCATGGTTTCCATGTTTTCGTTGGTACTATAGCAATATTTGTTTCATTTATTAGGATTATATTAAACCATTTTACAAACAAACATCATTTTGGATTTGAGTCTGCAATTTGGTATTGGCATTTTGTGGATGTTGTTTGGTTATTTTTATTTATAAATGTTTACTGGTGGAGTAGTAAATAAATTATTTTAGTATTTTTATTTTCTAGGGAATAATTAATTTTTTGATTATGATAGATTTAGTTACATCTTTTAAACGCTGTTTGATAGAAACAGAATATAGTTACTCTTTATTAAGAGTAGAATATGCAATCCTTTTATTATATTTAATCATTTCAGTTGCTTTAGCAGTAATAATTATTGGTGCTTCATATTTTCTAGTAAGACAAAATCCTGAGTCAGAAAAACTATCGGCATATGAGTGTGGTTTTGAGCCATATGACGATGCACGTCATACTTTTGACTTAAAGTTCTGTGTCATTGCTATATTGTTTATTGTTTTTGATATCGAAATTATGTTTTTAATTCCTTGGTGTGTGTCTATTTCTAAATTAGATTTATTAGGTTTTTGGTCAATGATTGACTTTTTACTAGAACTTTGTGTTGGATTTTTTTACGTGTGGTATGTTAGAGCATTAGACTGGCAATAATATGTATATTTTTATGAACCAATTATTAAATTTAAACTTTTCATCTTTTTTCTGGCGAGGTGACGCTTCAGTTATGTATCAGTGTGGTTTCCAAGATCCAGCTACGACTACAATGGAAGGTATTTACTTATTTAATATTCATTTATTATTTGTAATTATTGGTATCGTAGTTTTTGTTGCTTGGTTACTTTTTTTAATTTTAGTCAATTTTACAGAGTTAAATAATAGTAAGGTAGCTGATTTTACACATTCAAATGCCTTAGAAATTATTTGGACATCAATCCCAGCTTTTATTTTGCTAAGTTTAGCATCTCCTTCTTTTTCTTTACTTTATAGTTTAGACGAAATTTCTAATCCTGAGTTAACCTTAAAAATACTAGGTCATCAATGGTATTGGAGTTACGAAATTTCGGATTTTAACTCTTGTTCTAATACTTATAATTTAAAGTATTCTAGTTATATGCTTACTGATGAGTCTTTAAAAGAAAGTAGTCATTTTGGTTTCTTCCGTACTCTTGAAACCAATAAAAGAATTGCTTTACCAACAAACACTAATTTAAGATTGTTAATAACAGCTGTGGATGTTCTTCATAGTTGGACTATTCCATCATTTGGAGTTAAAGTTGATGCTTGTCCTGGAAGATTAAATCAAGCTAATTTATTTATAAAACGTTTTGGTGTTTTTTTTGGTCAATGTAGTGAAATTTGCGGTGTTAATCACGGTTTTATGCCTATAGTATTATTGGCAATGCCTTCTGTACAATATCACTATTTAATTATGAACAACTTAGAATTTAACTAACAAATTCTGTTTATGACAAGCCTATAGCTCAGCTGGTTAGAGCGTGTGCCTGATAAGTGCAAGGTCGGTAGTTCAATCCTACTTAGGCTTAATTTGCAAATGACTTTAAAAAAAAAAGATCTAGTAAGAAAAGTAAAAAATTTTACTTTAAATTTTGGACCCCAACACCCTGCAGCTCACGGAGTTCTTCGGTTACTACTTGAATTAAGTGGTGAAACTGTTATTAAAGCTACTCCTCATATAGGTTTGTTACACCGTGGAACTGAAAAATTAATTGAATATAAAAATTATTTACAAGCATTACCATATTTTGATAGATTAGATTATGTTTCTATGCTTGCTCAAGAACATTCGTATTGTTTAGCTATTGAAAGATTAGTAAATAGCAAAATACCAGTTAGAGCTAAATACATTCGAGTTATTTTTGCTGAAATAACTCGAATATTGAACCATTTATTAGCGGTAAGTTGCCATGCTATGGATGTAGGTGCTATTACTCCTATGATGTGGGCATTTGAGGAACGAGAGAAACTAATGGAATTCTATGAAAGAGTATCAGGAGCTCGGATGCATGCTGCGTATTTCAGACCTGGAGGTGTTCAATCTGATTTACCACTAGGACTATTAGCCGACATTTACGTTTTTACGGAGCAATTTATTAATAGAATATTAGAAATGCAAGAAATGTTGACTGAAAACCGAATTTGGAAACAAAGACTTGTTGACGTAGGAGTTGTTTCGGCAAGAGATGCTTTAGATTGGGGGTTTAGTGGTGTTATGCTACGTGGTTCAGGTATAAACTGGGATTTAAGAAAGAGTCAACCATATGAAATTTATGATGAAGTTGACTTTGATATTCCAGTAGGAGACAACGGAGATTGTTATGATAGATATTTGATAAGAATGGCTGAAATGAAACAGTCTTTAAGAATAATTTCTCAATGTTTGGACAAAATTCCTAATGGTTTGATTAAAACTGATGACAATAAATTATGCCCTCCATCAAGAACTGAAATGAAAGAGTCAATGGAAGCATTAATTCATCACTTTAAGATATATACTAGTGGTTTCTCTATTGCATCAAATGAAACTTATGTTGGTACAGAAGCGCCTAAGGGTGAGTTTGGTGTTTATTTGGTTTCGGATAATTCTAACAAACCTTATAGATGTAAAATTAAAGCTCCAGGGTTTGCTCACTTACAAGCACTGGAATATATGTCTAAAGATCACATGTTAGCTGATGTTGTAACAATTATAGGAACTCAAGATATTGTTTTCGGAGAAATTGATAGATAAGAAATAAATGAAATTCAAAAAGTTAAAATATATACAAGTACTCTCTAATGGCAGTTTAATTTTAAACAATCAAACTTTTTCCGGTTTAAGAACTTTCTCATTTTCTGAGAAAGATAATATAACTTTTTCTTTAAACTTTAGAAAAAGTGTTAATAATAAAAAACTTCCAGGGTATTTTTCAAATTATAAAAAGAAGTATTTATGTTACTAGCAGGCAAAAATTTAGTTAAAGTTTTACCAATCTTACGATTTGAACTCTTTAATCAAGAAAGTAGTTTTTTAATTCAAACAAACTTATTAAAAAAAATTCTAACAGTTTTAAAAAATCATTTTAAGTATCAATTTAAAGTGTTAACTTGTATATCAGGAGTTGATTATCCTGAAAAATTATATAGATTTCTTGTTGTTTATGAACTTCTTAGTGTAAAATATAATTCTAGAATAAGGATAAAAATTTTAGTAGATGAATTTATTCCGGTTGATTCAGTTGAAACTATATACTCAGCAGCTTCTTGGTGGGAGTCTGAAGTATGGGATATGTTAGGTATTTTTTTTTTAGACCAAAAAAATTTAACTAGATTGTTAACTGATTATGGTTTTCAAGGTTATCCTTTACGAAAAGATTTTCCTTTAAGTGGTTTTATTGAGATGAGATATAATTCTATTAAAAATAGAGTTGTATATGAAAATATTGAACTGGCACAAGAGTATAGAACCTTTGGCTCACCTTCTCCATGGGATAAATTTAGTAAAAATTAACATGAAAAAACTTTTTGGCAGAGATAAAAAAATTAGGTTAGATGTTCAAAAAAATGAAAAAAGTCATTTCGTTCTAACATCTATTTTTAAGAATTTAAATTTCCCACCTTTAGTTAGATGGAACTCATTTTCACAATTAAAAAAACTTAAAACTAATAATTCTAAAGTATCTTTGTCAAACCGTTGTTCACTAACTGTAAATAAAAAAAGGTTTAACAAATTTACTAAATTTTCAAGAAATGTATTTTTAAAATTTGTTCGAGCTGGTAAAATATATGGTTTTAAAAAATCAGTATGGTAATTTATTTTTTTAAAAAACATAATGGGTTCAGGTAATTTAACTGCTAATAATTCTATGTATGATTTTATTGTTCGATGGCTTTTTTCTACCAATCACAAAGACATAGGGACATTATATTTGATCTTCGCAGCAACATCTGCAATCGCAGGGACTGTTTTGTCTCTTTATATAAGAGCTGCTTTAGCGTATCCTAGTTCAACTTTTTTAGATTACAATTATCACCTGTATAATGTGATAGTGACCGGTCATGCGTTTTTAATGATTTTCTTCGTTGTTATGCCGGCTTTAATTGGGGGATTTGGGAATTGGTTTGTTCCATTAATGATTGGAGCTCCCGATATGGCATTCCCAAGAATGAATAATATCAGTTTTTGGTTATTGCCTCCATCTCTTCTTTTATTAATAGGTTCTGTTCTTTGTGAGGCTGGTGTTGGTACCGGTTGGACAGTTTACCCACCGTTATCTGGTATAACAGCTCACTCTGGAGGTGCTGTCGATTTAGCAATCTTCAGCCTTCACCTTTCAGGTGCTGCTTCTATTTTAGGGGCAATTAATTTTATTTGTACAATTACAAATATGAGATCAAAAAGTTTACCTTTTCATAGATTACCATTATTTGCTTGGGCAATCTATATAACTGCGTTTTTACTTTTATTATCACTTCCTGTTTTAGCAGGTGCTATTACAATGCTTTTAACCGATAGAAACTTTAATACAACTTTTTTTGACCCAGCAGGGGGAGGAGATCCAGTTCTTTATCAGCATCTTTTCTGGTTTTTTGGTCACCCTGAAGTATACATACTTATCTTACCAGGCTTTGGTATAATAAGTCATGTTATCATGAGTGCGGCTAAAAAACAAATATTTGGCTATTTAGGAATGGTTTATGCTATGTTCTCTATAGGAGTATTAGGTTTCATTGTATGGGCTCACCACATGTATACCGTGGGATTAGATATTGATACAAGAGCATACTTTACAGCGGCAACTATGATTATCGCTATACCAACTGGAATCAAAATTTTCAGCTGGCTAGCTACTTTATGGGGAAGCTCAGTAGAAATAAAAGCTCCTATTCTTTTTGCTCTTGGATTTATCTTTTTATTTACCGTTGGCGGGGTTACCGGAGTTGTATTAGCAAACTCTGGTATTGATATCGGTTTACACGATACTTACTATGTCACCGCTCATTTTCACTATGTGCTGTCGATGGGTGCCATCTTTTCTATTTTCGCAGGTGTTTACTATTGGTTTAATGACTTAACTGGATTATATTATTCTGAGTTTTTAAGCCAACTACATTTTTGGGTGTTTTTCGTAGGAGTGAATTTAACATTCTTCCCAATGCACTTTTTAGGTGTAGCAGGTATGCCTAGACGTATACCTGATTATCCAGATGCTTTCTATATTTTCAACAAAATAGCTTCTTGGGGTTCTTATGCATCTGCATTTTCTGTTTTAATATTTTTTTGGGTTATGGTTGACGCACTGCTTGCTAAAAGCAACAAAACTGCTTAAAGACCAGTAATTAGTTTAAATGGAATATAGCCAAGTGGAAAGGCGATCGTTTTTGGTACGATTATTCAAAGGTTCGAACCCTTTTATTCCAATTACCTATGTTAGCGGCACCTTTAGAACAATTTCAAATTTTGTCTTTAGTTCCTTTAAGATTATTTTATCTTGATTTTTCAATAACTAATTTTGTAATAATAAGTGGTCTTGCCATTTTTATCATCCTTAATTATATCACTTTTAGTAGTTCGAACAATAACTACTTGCAACAAAGTTTTTTTTATTTTTCGCCTAATTCTTGGCAACAGTTAATTGAATATGTGATGGAATTACCGTCTAATTTAGTTTCTAGTATTATATTGTCAAACAACGAAAGATTTTTTCCCGTAATATCAACGTTGTTTATGTTTATTCTTTTCAGTAACTTAATCGGACTAATCCCTTACACTTTTACTGCTACTAGCCATTTATTTGTAACATTTACATTGTCATTTTCAGTATTTATTGGTATAAACGTTGTAACATTTAAAAAATACAAGTTAAAAATGTTCGCACTATTTTTACCTGCTAATACACCTTTCGCTCTTGCTCTTCTACTAGTACCTATAGAATTTGTTTCATATATAGCTAAACCTATTAGTTTAGGAGTTCGACTGTTTATTAATCTAATGGCAGGTCACACTTTATTAAAAGTAATAATAGGATTTTCTTGGAGCATTCTTCTTGTAGAACAATTATCATCTATTGGACTTTTAGCACCTATGATCACTTTAGTTGTTTTATTCGGATTAGAACTTGCTGTAGCGTTAATCCAAACCTATGTATTTATAGTTTTAACATGTATTTACATACAAGATGCTAGTTAATAAACGAATTCATAAGAATGAAAATTTATCATTTAACAATCGTTTCAAAAAATAAGAAATCAATAGAAAAATCTATAAACTTTTTAACAAAAAATTTAAAATTGTTAAAGTTAAATGTAATAAGTAAAAACAACTCTGGTAAACCTAAAATTAAAAGGATGTCTGTATTAAAATCGCCTCACGTTAATAAAAAAGCTCAAGAACAATTTGAATTTAGATTGTTTTTAACCAAACTGATAGTTGAAACCACACAAAACTTTAAAATTTTAACATTAATAAAGAAAATTAAAAATATAGTATTTTCGGATGTAAAAATTAAAATAACCACTATTATAAAAACTAAAAAAACAAATCCCTTGGTAAACTCATCTTTCAATCTAAAAAGGAAAAATGAAACTACTAAATTTTTAACCTTTTTAGATTATTATGGGGAAATAAATTTAGTTTAAAAAATTATGTTCAGATAGCTCAGTTGGTTAGAGCGAAAGACTGAAAATCTTTAGGACGGCAGTTCAAGTCTGCCTCTGAACATTTAAAATAAATTAACTTTAATGAAAAACTACCTGTATAACATGTTTGCTAACATCAAAAACGGTCAACTTGCGAAAAGAAGTTATGTACTTCAAAAAAGAAAAAAAATATGTGAATCTTTTCTAAAAGTTTTATGGAAAGAAGGATTCATATTAGGGTACCAAACTGACCAAACGGATGAGAGTCAAATAAAAATTTTTCTAAAGTATAAAAACAAAACTCCGGTAATAAACTCAATAAGATTAATATCTAAACCAAGTCGTCGAATTTATTATACAATAAAACAAATATGGAAAATTGATTCTAACAAGTCCTTTATTATTCTTTCCACAAATAAAGGTATTAAGTCAATAACAGAATGCAAAAAATTAAAAATTGGCGGAGAACCTTTTATTTCTATAAATTAGCATGAAAAATTTAATTAAAATACCAAATCACGTAACTTTAATATACATGAAAGAAAAAAACATTCTAACTGCAATAGGACCTTTAGGCAAAAAATCGATTAAATTAAAAGTCAAGATTTTATTTTTAAAGGATAATAAAATAATAAAAATAAGTTCGTCTACCACCTCAAAAATGTCAAATAAAGACAAAAAAAACCTAAAAGCTATTAAAGGTACGACAAAAGCTGCTATTAAATGCTTGATAATCGAGATAACCACTCTTCTATATCAAAAATTAAAAATTATTGGTGTAGGTTACAGAGTGTTAGAGTCTGATAAAAGTAACCAAGATTTAATATCTTTAAAATTAGGTTATAGTCATCAAATATATTATAAAAAATTAAAAAACTTAAATATTTTCTGTCTAAAGCTAACAAAATTATTCATATTTGGAAATTCTTTTCAAGAAATTCGAAGTGAAGCATCTATAATAAGGTCTTTTAAAAAACCGGAACCTTATAAAGGAAAAGGAATCATTTACGAATATGAAAAAATTAAACTAAAAGAGGGAAAAAAAGTTTAAAAAATAAATGAAGCTTAAAAACTTAACAACTTACAAAACTAAGTTAACGACACTAAATTTAATAAACGCAAAGATTTTTAGTAAAGAAACAACATCGGAAAATGTTAGCATAGATCAAATAAAATATCAACTTAAAAAAGCCTTAAAAATTATATACAAATTTCACGTTAACGACAAAAAGATATTATTTATAGGAAAAGTTGATAATAAAGTATTAGATCAACTTAAAAACTCTAAACATGCGTGGTATAACGAATTAGGCGGAACAAAAGGTTTTATAACAAATAATCAACTAGATTTACAAAAAAGAAAAACTCAAAATAAATACAATCTAATGGTCATTTTGAATTCTAACAACTGCGATAAAGTTGTCGAAGAAAGTTATTCGGCCAAAATCCCAACAATCGTCATAAATACCCAGCTAAACATATTTGATTACAAATGTGATTACAAAATACCAGGAAACTTCAATTTTGCAAGAAGAATTACTAAAAATACTTTTTTTTATTCTTTACTTGAAGCTACTTTAAAAAGAGCTAATTATTTTAAAAATAAGCGTGTAAAATTTGAAAAACAAAACTATCTTTCAAAAAGGAAACCCATAGATTTCAGGAAAAAATCTATGAATTTTAAGAGGAAAAATTATGATTTTAAAAAAAAAAAAACAAATTAAACCTCTTTGTAAAACATTTATTCGACTGAGGGAAAATGTACAAAATAGAAAAAAAATATTAAAATTTAAAAAAGAAAAATGGAGAAACTTCATATATCATTTTAAAAGAAAGAGTAAATTTTATCGAAAATACAAATTTAAAGATCAAAACCTTTACTTAGTGTCAAAATTTCCGATTAAAGCGTTATCTTATAAACAAAGATTTAAAAATAACCTCTTAGCTTATAAGCGCTTAACACTCCATTACGGGGGTATATCAAAAAAACGATTAAAAAATCTTATAAATAACCCTAGATTGAAAAATAATCGCGAAGTGCTTTTGGCTGAATTTGAGAGAAGAATTGATACGGTATTGTTTAGATCTAAATTCTGTATTAGCATAAGAAACTCTAGACAGCTAATTTCTCATGGAAACGTTTCAGTAAACGGTAGAAAAGTAAAAACAAGCTCGTACGTTTTAAAACAAGGTGATCTTATCACTATCGACTCTAAAGCGTCTAAAACAATTGAAAATAACTTGGTCTATCAAATTTTAAACTCAAATATCTGGCCTCTTCCACCTAAATACTTGTATATCAATTATGAAACAATGGAAATCATTTTTGGGTGCATTAAAAATCAAAACGATATTATGTTCACTAACTTCGATTTCCACGTAAACTTGGAGAGGATATCTCAAAACTACAAATACCAATAATAAAAATCTTCAGTAGCTCAGTGGTAGAGCGAGTGGCTGTTAACCACCAGGACGTTGGTTCAAATCCAGCCTGAAGAGTTACTTAAAAAACATTGGTTCTAATTTAAATATTCTGTTGGAGATAATCGGACTTGAACCGATAACTTTATGCGTGCAAAGCATACACTCTACCAATTGAGTTATATCCCCTGTACCTTGAGTTTTATTAATGTTTAAAACTTAACTAGGTTACATACTAAACAGTCAAGTTCACTAGGAACAGAAAACGCGCTTAACTGCTTTTCTCTCATCTTCTTGGCTTCAAAAAATTTTGGTATCATAACTTTTATTGAAATATAGTAATAAACAAATAAAATAATTATAGAATAACAAATTAAAGGACATATAATTAAAGTATCGAACTGCGCCATAAGCTCGTTTGGTGGAATTGGTAGACACGTCAGACTTAAAATCTGATTCTTATAATAGAGTATCGGTTCAAGTCCGGTAACGAGTAAAAATAAAAATATAAAGTGCCAAAATGATGGAATTGGTAGACATGCTAGGTTTAGGTTCTAGTTCTTAAATGAGTAGGGGTTCAAGTCCCCTTTTTGGTAACTAAAATTCAGTCATATGCCAACATACAATCAAATTTGTCGATTTAAAAGAGAAAAAAAGAAAAAACTTAATAAAACACCTGCGTTGGAAAAATGCCCACAAAAAAAGGGAATGTGTGTGAAAATGGTTCTTCGAACACCCAAAAAACCGAACTCAGCTCTTCGAAAACTAGCAAAACTAAGATTAACTAACCAAAAAAGAGTTTATGGTTATATACCTGGTGAAGGGCACAATCTAAAAGAGTATTCAACAGTACTTATAAGAGGAGGTAGAGTTAAAGATTTACCTGGAGTTAAATATCACTTAGTGAGAGGTAAGCTTGATTTTTTAGGATTAAAGAATCGACGAACATCTAGGTCTAAATACGGAACCAAAAACCTAAGAAAATATATTTAAAACAAAAAATGATTAGAAACAAAATAATTAATCATCTAACTTTAAACGGAAATAAAAGAACCGGCGAAAAAGTTTTGATTGAAAGTATCAAAAAGATTCAAAAAGAATCAAAAAAATCTTTAAAAAAACTAATACAATTAGCTATAATAAATACAACTCCCGTCTTTAAAGTACATAAAATCTCGAACAAAAAACGAAAAAAAAAGAAAAATAAAGTGAAGGAAATTCCTGCCTTTATTTCAAACTCGAATGCTAGAGTTTCACTAGCTATTAAACTAATACTTTTAAGCTTAAAGAAAAAAAAAAAAAACGCATCAACAAAAAAAAAAAACGAGAAAATACAAAACTCTA
>Ga0115013_10000677_pt1 | contig 20177 bp, 16 predicted proteins | sample SouAtlMetagenome_2_FD_88686 | JGI IMG/M metagenome (GOLD analysis project Ga0115013, IMG submission 88686) | Marine eukaryotic phytoplankton communities from Atlantic Ocean - South Atlantic ANT15 Metagenome | ecosystem: Environmental > Aquatic > Marine > Oceanic | place: South Atlantic Ocean...
TGGCAGATTTGTAGTCGGCATGGTGGTTCCTCCGATCCACCACGCCCGCCGCGTCTTCAGCATCATGCCGACGGCCGAACATACGAAATCAGCCGCGCTGCGGTTCGATCACCGCGAACCGAGCCTGCCACGCCGCCGCATGACGGCTTCGAGCCCAACCTGCTTATACGTCAGGGCGCAGCGAACGTCCGTATTGATGCGCAGCAACGCCACGGGCGACACGCGCTGGAAGGTCCCCGGCGTGCTCGACTGGTCGACCGGCATCTACAACCCGCGCGTGGACGTGACGAAGGAGACGACGACGCTCTACGCCTCGGACCGCGACGTGTTCCTGTTCCTTGTCGACGATCTCAACCCGATCGAGGCGGGGCTGCTGCCCGACGGCTCGCCCGACCTCTATTCCCGGGGGTTCTATTGCTGGAACTCGGAGGTGGGCACCAAGACGCTCGGCATCGCCAGCTTCTACCTGCGCGCGGTCTGCCAGAACCGCAACCTCTGGGGCGTCGAGGACTTCCAGGAGATCACCATCCGGCACTCAAAATACGCCGCCTCCCGCTTCGCTCACGAGGCCGCCCCGGCGCTGAGCCGCTTCGCCGAATCCTCGCCGGCGCCCTTCATCGATGGCATCCGCACGGCGCGGGAGAAGATCGTCGCGCGGTCGGACGAGGACCGTCAGGACTTCCTGCGCAAGCGCGGGTTCTCGAAGGCCGAGACGGGGCGGATCGTCGAGACGGTCCTGGCCGAGGAAGGCCGCCCGCCGGAAAGCGTCTTCGACTTCGTCCAAGGGATCACCGCAGTCGCTCGCTCGAAGCCACAGCAGGACGCGCGGCTGGTGATGGAGGGGAAGGCGAAGGCGTTGCTGGCGCGGGTGGCATAACGACGCGGTGGTCGCTACTGCGGTCACCTCCTTGCGCCACACTGTCACAGTCCGCTTCGAGCTCGATCTGACCGATAACACATTAGTTGCCGAAATATTGCGCCTCTTGCACGGCGTGCCCGTCTTTTCGCAAAGAATTTCGGCGGAATAGATGCGGACTAGTAGTCAGGTAACCGCACATTTCAGCCGCAATTCAAGGCTATTCGGTAGCTTGGGCGCTCTGTTTCGAGCGCCCTCTCAATATACCTTGGTACCAGTTAGAGAAAATGAGAATCGCTGCTATTGCCACAAGCGAAGTGGCCACTGCCATTAAATCACCTTTCACGAAACCATCCCCAGACAATCTAAACGCTATGATGTAGACTACAAAAGATACGAGCAAAAAATACAAGAATTGAAGAATACGAAGCAGTCGAGATCTCACCGTTGTTCGAAGAAGCAGATGTACTGACCAGTTCGACCTTCTTGAATGATCCTCCACATTGAACTCGTCGAGGTCTCTCTGTAGCGCTTCAAGAATAGACTTATTAACACCGAAAACTATTACATCTATTTCCTTTTGACTTGAAGGATCCTCGCCAGTTATTTTCTGAATCTTTTCTAGCAGAGTGAGAACTCGCTCAGAGTAGTCAAGTCTATGACTTGAGTTGCGCCCGTAGCTAAGCGCACTGATGCTCGAGGCGATTACGCCGCCTATGGCGGTTCCGACAGCCAACAGGACCGGATTTAGTATTGTTTCAATCACTGGCGCAGCTTTCGAACGTACTCCGCTAGCGATGTCTCTGCGCTGTCAATCATTGCGAGCTCTTCGTCGAGAGCCTCAACTATACTCGCTATGTAGGCTTGATCTGGTATTGACCGACCTGGCGGGAACTCGATATTGCAAACAACGGCTCTCTTTCTTGCGTCAAGGGCAAAGACCAAATCAGCAAAAGCATCTTCAGCCGCGAAATAACTACCATTGCGTGACATTGTGCGTAGATCGATTAGTATCTCATCTGTCCGTCGAATGATATCCGGCAGCGCGTAGACCGCTTGACCATATTGCACTGAGCCGCTTGCTGAATTAGAAACATGCGCTTCTAGAATCTCCCTTAACCGGAGTTTTTCAATCTGCAATTCAAGCAAATTATGGCGTAGGGCTGTCAACTGAGAGAGTTCGGAGTAGCTAGGGGCGCTTGATGTGGGCACAAGCGTGCCAAAATAGTTCACCACTCGAATCCATGGTTGTCTTGAGCTTGGTGATGAAGAAAAGGTTTCCATCCACTCCAAACACTTTTGGAGCTGTGGTTGCTGGGCATGTAATGCATTGGAAGAGCCAATGGCGGCGCCAAGCAAAGAAATGCAGAAAATAGAACGTTTCGTGGCGTCACCCTTCAGAAGAGCAATGAACGATCGCTTCATTGAAATCAGCTCCTTCCTATCCGTACATCGAACATTCTTAGGTCATTGTATGCGCTGACCGCTTTTATTGTCGAGGTCAGAAGACCAACCGACGCGCTATCCAACACTTGCTTGGGCGATCATCGGTGCAAGGTTAGCGAGCGCCTGCTTCGTACCGCATTGCGGGCGCCGCTACATCCGCTCGACCAGTTCCACGCCTTCCAGGCGATGTGCGAGACGGATCGTGAACGAAAGCGGACATTTGTCGATCGGCAGCTTCGTCCGCCCTCCCGACCTTCGCCCATGACAGATGCTGCGCGATGCACGAATGGCCGCTTCGGTGACGATGCGGTACCGCATCGTCGGTCGCTTCGAACGGCAGGATCGGGCCGGCCGCTACCGACCGGTCCGACTTCTCAGAGCTCCACCGCCTCCGCGATGGCGAGCGCATCTTCGAGCTCGACACCGAGGTAGCGCACCGTGCTATCCATCTTCGTATGGCCGAGCAGGAGCTGCACTTCGCGGAGGTTGCCAGTTTTGCGATATATCTGCGCCACCTTGGTCCGCCGCATCGAGTGCGTGCCGTAGGCGCTCGGCTCGAGACCGATAGACGTCACCCAGTCCCGCACGAGGCGGGCGTATTGCCTTGTCGAAATATGCCGACGTTCGTGAAAGCGACCGGGCCAGAGATGCTTCGACCCGACCATCAGCGGAGCCTCGAGCCAAGCCGTGATGGCTTTTCGAGTCCCCTCGGTGATCTCGAAGCTAAACGGCATCTGGGTTTTGCTCTGGACGATCGAAGCGCGGTGCTTGACCTGTCCGGCCGCATAGACGTCAGCGACCTTCAGCTTCACCAAGTCGCATCCGCGCAACTTGCTGTCGATGGCGAGATTGAAGAGCGCCAGTTCGCGCATCCGCTGAGCGATCTCGAGGCGGACCCGGATCGCCCATACATGTTTCGGCTCAAGCGGACGCTTCTGGCCTGCGATGCGGCCCTTGTTCCAAGCGGGACGGCAGGCGCGGATGGCTGGCAGATTTGTAGTCGGCATGGTGGTTCCTCCGATCCACCACGCCCGCCACGTCTTCAGCATCATGCCGACGGCCGAACATACCAAATCAGCCGCGCTGCGGTTTGATCACCGCGAACCGAGCCTGCCACGCCGCCGCATGACGGCTTCGAGCCCAAACTGACCGGGGCCGTGTCGGAGCCTTGCTGCGGGTGCATTCGTCCGGATCCAGCCCTTTCACGAAATTCGCTCCGGCGACAGCGCCACCACAGGCATATCGGCTTGGTCAGTCAGGCTGGAGGCGGCCGAAAAGCTGGATAGCCTCCTGGCTTCCTCGTGCAAATGCCTGCTTGGGATGCGAACCTTTGCTTTCAACCCGCGCGTAGTCGCGCCAATCCTCGCGTTGGAACGAGTGCCAGAGGTGTTCGAGGTCAGAGCGTTTTTCGACTGCCAAGGCTCGATGGGTTTGGCTCAGGGGGCTGAAGCGAGTGCGAATTTGTTCCTCCCGAAATTGTTCTGAGAGGTGCCCATAGGTGTTGCTGACCGTGATCGTATTTGCGTGCCCGAGCTGCTTCGCAACGATTTCCAGAGGAACTCCGGCACGAACCAGATCACTCGCATAGGTGTGGCGTAAGCCATGGAAGACAAAAGCCTTGGGAAGACCCGCTTCAGAAACCGCCCGCCTGAAGAGGTTGCCGTGTTGGCGTCTCCAGACTTGTCCCATGTCAGAGTTGAAGACCGGGTCCCGGCCCTGCTTGCCTTCACAACATGAGAGAAAGAATGCCATGCCCTCGTCCGGAAGAAAGACGAACCTTGCCGCGCCTCTCTTGAAGGCTCCGACCCTGATCCCGAAGCCCTGCCGGCCGACATCCTCGACACGCAGCGCGCCCAGTTCACCCACGCGGCAGCCCGTGTAGAGCCCCGCAAGAACAAGTTTGCGCAGAGCGGGCGTACAAACCTCGAGCAATCGCCGGCATTCTTCGCGCGTCAGGAATATCGTGCGCGGAGAATGCGCCACCGGAATTCGATGGAGGCAACGCCAAGGCCTCTCCGACTGGATACGGCTGCTGTCCCACGCGTGCCGAAAGGCCATACGCAAGATGCTGAGCAGCGAGTTGAAGGTCCGCTTCCGTCTGCGTAACTCATCGACGGACAGTTCTCGCACCTCCTTGCGCGAGGAGTAGGGCATGAAGCCGAAACGCGGCGGCGTCTCAATCACCTGCTTGGCGAGCGCCAGAACGTCGGTCGCGTCGAAGTCTTCGAGCGGTAGATGCGCAAAGCTCGGGATAAGGTGGTAGTTGATTAGAACAAGGTTATTGTAGTGACCACCGGGAGAGCGCGCTAAGCGGGTCCAATCGGTGTAGTCGCGCAGCGCATGGCCGACCGTGTAGACATCCCCAATGGGGCAGATGTTGATTTCTCTTGTCCTGCCGATCGGCTTCGGCTCGTTCGAGATTTTCTGCATGTCAGACTGCGCAAACCAGACGAAAGCGCGCTCCACGGCGAGACCGAAAGCTACCTGCCCGCGCCCAAGGTCCAGGGCGGGCCCCAAGCACTTCTGGATATACCGCTTGTCCTTGGTCAGAATGCGAGCCGTCCAGTTGCAGATGCGACCGTCGGGTCGGTGAATGCCGATGTGCCTGCAACGGAGGAGAGAGTGCCAATAGGGTGCCTCGCGAAACCTGAGTGCCGTGATAGCCCCTTCATTGGCAAACGGGCAAGCTTCGATTGCGTCGAGAGCTGCGGGTGGAATTAGCTCGGAAGAGGTCGGCGGAGACATCATGTCGTGCATCCTTGGACACTCGTCAGCGATGCAAGTCTTACGCAGCTTGGCGAAGTCGTCCCGTCCAGAAACGACAACCTGCCGTCCAATTTTCGCTAGATCGCAGGCTGCTGCGTCACTTCAAGGGTGACTTGTCCTGCAAGGGTGACTCGTCCTGCTCTTCGGCGCGGCCCCAGCCCTCGGAAGCAGCCTCTTGCTCCACTCGTTCAAGGAAAAATCGTCTAGCCTTCTCAGTAAGCCCGTACCGGCTGATGTAATCGGACATCACGTCGCTCAAGGACACGGTGTTCTTCATTGTGACCCTCCTTCGTCTCAGCTCAGCCTATGGGGAAATGTTTAAGAGAAGGTTAATTCAATGCTCGCCGCCCGATGCACCCAACCTGCGCAAAGCCGTCGCTCTGAGCGTTCCGGCTGCGCCCGCAGCGAATGACCGAAAACGTCCGCCCTCCCGACCTTCGCCCATGACAGATGCTGCGCGATGCACGAATGGCCGCTTCGGTGACGTTGCGGTGCCGCATCGTCGGTCGCTTCGAACGGCAGGATTGGGCCGGTCTAGCATTCTGGGGTCAAATGGCGGCTTTTGGCTTGTCGCGGCTTGCAAATCTCCCGACGGTATATTGTACAGAATGTAATACATCCGTACGATTGGGCGCGAAAACCGCGGTTTTTCTGTGTTATCAGGTCGCTAAACTCCCGATCAATACGGCGCCAGCGTCTCCCGCATGTCGCGGAACTCGGCCAGCGCGCGCATAGTACGGCCTTCGTCAATGGTTGCCAGGTCGAGGATCACCGTGTTTGTCACCGTCATCGGCACCACAAGGCTTTGCGACTCGCCCGCCTCGCCGCGCGACACCGCGATGTGGCGATCGGGGGGCGGGTCCAGTGCGGCGCCGCGCTTATCGGTGAGCGCCAGCGTCGTCGCGCCGCGCACGGCGGCCACCTGCATGATCCGCGCAACCGCTTCCGGCAGCTTGCGAAAGTTGACCAGCCACATCACATCGTCGCCGGTCATTCCAGCGACCTGTTCCAGCCATTGATGCTGCATCAGGGACAGGTCGACCGCGTCGTACCCCGACCGGCGCAAGCGCAGCGCAACGAGGTGGCACAGTGTGGCGGCGTGACTTTGCCCGAACATGAAGATCCGCCGCGCGCCCAGCAGCGCTTCGGAAAAGCCGCGGATTTCGGCATCGGTCACGCTGGCGCGCAAGCTTTCCAGCGCCGTGATCTCGCTGTCCAGAACCGAGGACAGAAGCCCGCTGTCCCCCGCCTTGGCCAGCCGGGCGGCGATACGGGCAGTGGGGTCCTCGAACTCGCCCTTGCCCTCGACCAGCCGCTGCTGAAGGAAGGCCCGGAACTCCGGGTATCCCTTGAACCCCAGCCGCCGTGCCAGCCTCACCGCCGAGGCGGGATGCACCCCGGCGCGAAAGCTCACCTCTTTGCCGTTCTCCATCGCCGCGCGGATCGGATCGCGGACCATCACGCCAAGGATGCGGGCGTCCGCCTCGGTCAACTGGTCCGAGTGGCGGGTGATGAGGTCGTCCAGAAACGCGGAGTCGGGGTTTTGCATCGGCAGGAATGATCTCTCAAGCGGGCCTTGTCGTCCAGCTCGGCAGGGTGCCGCGTCAGACGCGCGCGCCAGTTTGCATGTCGAACAGATGTGCGGCGGCTGCGTCGTATTCCAGCCAGATCCGGTCACCCGGGGCGGGAAGCTCCTGCCCGCGGTGGGCAATGGCGGACATGACACCCGACTGCGTCTGGCAGTGCAACACGACCTCTGATCCGGTCATTTCTGTCAGGGTCAGCCGAGCCTCGATGGACGTGGCGCCCGGTTTCTCGCGGTGCAGCCGCAGCGTGTCGGGGCGCAGGCCCAGCTCGACCCCGCGTCGCCCGGTCCAGCCCGTGATCGTGTCGGAGGTAACGAAGTTCATCTTCGGCGTGCCAAGGAAAGACGCAACGAAGCGGTTCACCGGATGGTCGTAGATCGCAGCCGGTGTGTCGAACTGCTGCAGGTGGCCGTCCTTCATCACCGCGATCCGGTCGGCAAGCGACAGTGCCTCTGTCTGGTCGTGGGTCACGAAGACGATGGTGGCGCCCAGCTGCTGATGGATCGTCTTGATCTCGGTCCGCATCGCGTTGCGCAGGGCGTTGTCGAGGTTCGACAGCGGCTCGTCCATCAGGAAGGTCGAGGTGTCGCGCGCCATGGCGCGGCCCATCGCCACTCGCTGGCGCTGGCCGCCGGATAGCGCGCCGGGCTTGCGGTCGAGGTAGGGTGTCAGCTGAAGCGTCTCGGCCACCTCACGGGCGCGGGCCTCGCGCGTCTTGCGGGGGACCTTGCGGAGTTCCAGGCCGAAGGCGATGTTTTCCAGCACTGACATGTGCGGATACAGCGCGTAGTTCTGAAAGATCATCGCGATGTTGCGATCCTGCGGCGCAAGCGCGTTCGCGCGGCGACCGTCGATGATGATCTCGCCATCCTCGCAGCGTTCCAGCCCGGCAATCAGGCGCAGCAGGGTGGACTTGCCGCAGCCCGAAGGGCCGACGATGACAACGAATTCGCCGTCGCCGATGTCGAGGTCGACACCATGCAGGACCCGCGGGCCATTGGCATAGCTCTTGCGGATGTCGCGAAGGGTGATCGAGCTCATGCTGCCGTCTCCTTAAGGAATGCATCGCGGCGGGCGATGGCAAGGCTGGGGCGGTCGGTGGTGAACACCTTGGCGCCCAGACGCAGGGCGTGGTCGATCTGCGCGGCCGTATGGGCGGCCCAGCAGCCGAACTCCAGCCCCGTGCCCTGAAGGTGATCGCGCAGCGTTTCCGTGGCGGTGTCTACGTTGACGCCGATCTCGGGGATGCCATGACCCTTCGCCAGGTCCGCCACGGCGCTGGCACCAAGCTGGGTAAGCACCGGGGGGCTCACCAACCAAAGCAGGGGCCGGTCGGTGACATCGCGCAGTTCGTCGAGGGTTGGCAAGAGGAACGAGGTGAAGCCGGTTTTCGCCAGCATCCCGCAGCGTTCGATCTCGGCCACGACGCGGTGCGCGAAATCGGCATAGGCCACGCCGCCCGGTCCCGGCTTGATCTCGCAGCGCAGCGTGACGCGACTGTCTCTGTAGATGTCGCACAGCTCGGAAAGCGAGATCGGGTGCTGCCCGCCGGAATAGTCGATGACCGCGGCGCGCACTGCCGCCTCGGGCAGATCGCGGATCGCGCCCGTGCGGTCGGTGGTCCGGTCCAGCGTGGCGTCATGGTGTACCATGATCGCGCCGTCGGCGGTGGGATGGACGTCGAACTCCACCTCGTCCACGGCCATCGCGGCGGTGGTGCGGAAGCCGTGCGGCGTGCTGTCGCCGAATTCCAGCGTGCCACCCCGGTGCGAGGCGATACGGGTGACAAGGGAAAGATCAGTCATTGAGATGTCTTCTTGTTGGTGTTTCGGGGCCGCGCTCATTTCACCGCTCCCATCGTGATGCCGCGCACGAGGTGGCGCTCGACGAGGACGAAGCCCAGCAGGACCGGCAGGATGGTGATCGTCGATGCCGCCATGACCAGCGGCCAATCGATCACGTCCTCGCCCGGGTTCACGCGGTACAGCCGCGCCAGCCCGATTTGCAGGGTGAAGAGGTCGCTTTCGCTGATCGCGACCAGCGGCCAGATGTAGTTGTTCCACTCGGCGATGAACAATTGCAGCGCCATCGAGAAGATCGCCGGCTTCGAGATCGGCACGATCACCCGCCACAGCACTTTCAGTGGCGTCGCCCCGTCCATGTAGGCCGCCTCGTCCAGCGCGCGGGGGATTCCGCGGATGTACTGGCGCAGGAAGAAGGCGGCGAAGCCCGACGAGATCGCAGGCAGGATAAGGCCCGCATAGCTGTCCAGCATCCCGGCGCGCGCCAGCGTCAGATAATTCGGGATCAGCGTGATGTGGCTGGGGATCATCAGCGTCGCCACCACGGCACCGAACATCAGGTTGCCACCCCGGAATTCGAACCGGGCAAAGGCGAAGGCGGCCATCGTGGCGAACGAGATGCCCAGCAGCGTCACGATCCCCGACACGATCACCGAGTTCAGCAGATATCGGGCGAAGTTGTACTGCCCGACCGCCACGTCGTAGTTGCGCAGGGTGAAGTCGATCCCGCCGGAGTAATAGGCATCCGAAGTCTGGAAGCTCATCCAGATGGAATAGAGCACCGGCGACAGGAAGATGACGGCGGCCAGCAGCGTGAGGCCATTGATGAGCCAAAGGGCGTGGGCGGACGTTTCACGAGTCATAATGAACCCTCCGGCCGATCACGCGGGCCTTCACCAGGGCCAGCGCAATCAGAAGGATGAACAGCAGCACGGCCAGCGCAGACCCAGTGCCGATGTCGAACAGGGTAAAGCCCACGCGGTAGAGCATGTTGACGATCATGTCGGTCGCGCCCGCAGGACCGCCGCGTGTCATCACGTCGACGATGGTGAACACCTGGAACGCGTCGATCACCGAGATCACCAGCAGGAAATACGTGGTCGGCATCACCAGCGGGAAGGTCACGCGCCGGAACACATGGAACCGGCGACCGCCGTCCACCGCCGCCGCGTCGTAGTATTCCATCGAAATCGCCTGTAGCCCGGCGGTGTAGATGATGACGTCATAGCCGAGCTGTTTCCACGTGTTCACGAAGATGATGACGTACAGCGCAAGCTGCGGGTCCTGCATCCACGGCACCTTGTCGAAGCCCAGCAGGGCAATGAACCCATTGATCGCGCCGTAATCGGTCGAGAACACCCAGCTGAACACCACCGCGATTGACACGGTGGAGGTGACGGCGGGCAGGAAGATCGCGCCCCGCGAGATGCGCGACACCGCAGTCTCGCGGATCAGGAACGAGGCCACCGCCAGCGCCAGCGCCAGCCGCAGCGGCACCGAGATGAGCGCGAAGACCGCCGTGACCTTCAGCGAATTCCAGAAATCGCGCGTGGTCAGCAGCAGGCGGTAATTGTCGAGCCCGACCCACGGCTTGGTCGGCGACATGAAATCCCACTCGCGGAACGACAGGTTCACGCTTTGCAGGATCGGGTAGTAGGTGAAGACCGCCATGAAGCCCAGAAGGGGCAGCACGAACAGGTAGGGTGTCAGTTTGCGAAGCATATCGGGAAGAGTGCCTTGGGCGCGGGGACCACGGGACCGGACGGGAAAGGGGCCCCGTAGCGGGGCCCCTGACCGGTGGCTCGGGCGCGGTTACTGGCCCACGCGGCCCGCCTCGACGCGGGTGCGCTTGGCGAAGTCGGCAAGTGTGTCCTCGACGTCGCGCTGACCCAGCGCCATCGCCTGCCACATGTCGTACTCAGTGGCGCGCATCCAGGTCACGACCGGCGGGCGCGGACGGCCGCGGGCGACATCCAGCTGCTCGATCGACACCCGGATGCCCGGCTCGTTCTCAAGCGTCTCGGCTGCCAGCGGCTGGTCTGCGGTGTTGCGGTTGATCGGCATATAGCCGGTGCCCGCGAACCAGATCGCGTTCGATTCCGCCGACGCGGCGAAGCTGATGAACTCGTAAGCCGCGTCCTGCACTTCGGCGTCCGCCGTCGACAGGATACCGATGCCGGCGCCCCCGATCGGTGCGGCGCAGACCTTGTTGCAGGGCAGCGGGCGCACGATCAGATCATCGCCCAGCGACGCCTGGGACTGGCGGTAATCGCCGGTCGAATTCAGCATGATTCCGACCTTGCCCGCGAAGAACGCTTCGCGGCCGGTCTTCTCGTCGGTCACGTTGTCGGCCGAGGCGACTCCGTGCTCATGCACCAAAGACGCCATCCATTCATAGGCCTCGACGGTGTTCGGCGCATCGATCAGGACCTCGCCCGACACGCTGTCGATCAGGTCACTGTCATTGTCCATGATCAGGCCCCAGCGCGCGAACTGGCCGGGCGCCGCGATGCCATAGATGCCCTCGTCGCCCAACGCACCCTGGATCTTCTGCGCGGCGGCGAGGATCTCGTCATAGGTGGTCAGCGGCGTGTTCTCAGGCAGGCCTGCGCGCTCGAAGATGTTCTTGTTGACATAGGTGACCGGGGTCGAGCTGTTGAAGGGCACGATATAGTTCTTGCCTTCGTAGACGCCGACCTCGCGGGCGAAGTCGAACAGTTCGTCCTTGAGTGGATCGGCTTCGAGGTAATCTGTCAGGTCCATCAGCACGCCGCGATCGGCGAACAGGCCGTAGCGGGTGACTTCCATGATGACGGCATCGGGGCCACGGCCAGCGGGGATGGCGGCTTGCAGGCGAGCGACGATGTCATTGTAGTTGCCGACATGCTCGGCTTCGATGGTGATGCCGGGGTTGGCTTCTTCGAAGTTGGCGATGATCTCGGCCAGCGCGTCACCGGACGAGCCGCCGAAGCTGTGCCAGAATTCGACGGTGACCTCTGCCGCTGCAAGAGAGGTCGAGCCAAGCAGGGCAGCAAGGCCCATCCCGGCGACACGGGTAAGTTTTCTGTCCAAGGGGACCACCTTTTTGCAATTTGGGTTGCACGTTGTTTCGGTGGTCGGGATAGTCGCGCTATGTGACGGAAAATCGAACGATACGTTAAGATTTGTTGACGGCCCACCGGTGTTGGGGGGGCATCAGGTCTGGGCGACCGGTGCTCGGCGGGCTTTGGTCGAGGCGGAGAAGTCGACGAAAGTTCGGTTTCTGCAATCAAGTTTGCAGCTCTCCATTGGCCGGTTCGCCCCGACTTTCTTCCGTCCCGCGGCATGATACCGGCAGGGGGGGGGGCGTCGCAATCGCGCGACGAATTTCCGATGCAATCCGGACCCAGGCAAGTCGGAGTGGGCAGGTAACGGCAGCTTTGTCCGCGGAGCTGGCCTTGGCGTGCCAGATCTTGCTGCAGGATGCCACCGATGTCCGGTTTGGCGAAGCCGCGACGCAGCGCGGGCAGCCAGACGAATGACCGCAGTGGGCCGGAAACGCCGGTAAGCGAAGGCACGGCCACAGCAGCAGCCGCGTCTACTATCTGCGCGTCGCTGCCATTCGTCCAGGGCGCAGCGAAGGTCGGTTGTCCGCCCTCACAACTGGACCTCTATTAATCGTAGCGCAGATCGAGCGGTTGCCGCGAAGCGCCGCTTCATCCGCACTGCCACTTTTGGGGAGCTAGACCATGCGGCAAGATGTCAGGGATGACTGCTTTGCAGAAGGTTGCGGTGCAGCGACGCCCGTCTAGGCTAGTTGCTTGCGAGAGCGGGAGGCCCTGAAGGCGCGGCAGGCGGCTCTCTTTGGGCGAGGCGGCGGGCTGCACTGCACTATCGAGGATGTTCTGAAGGCGGGCTGCCTTATAGAGCTCGTTCAGGCGTGCGGACGGCCGCGCGACCGGTTTTGACGCGGCGGTCTGAACCGTCTTTCTCAACCGTACCCATGTGCCAGCCTGATTTCGCCTTTCTCGATGAGATCCCGTAGGTTCAAGAGGTGATCGGCGCGGTGGGTGCCGAACCGGCGGCGATCGCGTATTGCACCAGGCTTTGAACGGCTATTTGTTTTCGATCACTCCTCCGCCGCGGCGGTTCCGATTGTCAGTTCCTGCCGACAACAACAACCCCAACGCAAAGCCCCACATGTCCGAGTGTAGGCAAAGCCAGCCGCAACGTGGCGCGAAGGGACCCACGTGGCGGCTGGCCGGGAGGACCCATTACGTGGCAGGGAAGGCATGAACAACAAGCTGGAATGCCCTGAGCTCCGCTTCTTCGCGAGAAAAGCCCGCTTCGTACTCGAGGATGGCGGCGCGTTCCTCGAAAGCATCACGAGCGACCGGATCTAGGGCCATGAACTTTGCGACCTGCGACTCCCGCGACTTCTGCGACTCTTGCTGACGCTTGCGGCGGTTGGAGAGCATGAGTTCGGTGAGATCCCCGACTTCGTCGAGCAGGCTCTTCACTGGATTTGCGGTGGGCTCCTGTTTCGGCGCTGCGGGGCTTTCCTCAGGTGCGCCGACCTCTGCGCCCTGATCCAGCGAGATTTCGTCGAGGTCGAAGGAGAAGAAGTCAAACACGGTCGCTGAGCTCCCAAGCGTCATTCGAGTATTGGTTGCCGATTAGCGCGCCGCCCGTGCATTGCCGAATGCGGCCGTGCTGCTCCAAGATTGTCAGCAGCGCTGCTATGGTCTTGCTGTCGCGGAAGGAGGATGGGCCGTTTCTCACGAGGTCGCGGCGATTGAAGGGGCTATCGGGCCGTTTGACTTTTAGCCAGTCTAGTAGCTTCTGAGCCCGCGCCAGGTTCGGATCGACGAAGCCGGTGTCGAAGAGCCGCTGCGCCTCGTTCAGGTACCACACCGCCAGCGCAATGGCGTCTTCCATCATCGCCAAAGATATGCACTCGGCGGTCCCATCTGAATAGAGCGTCAGCACGCCGGCAAGGCGTGCGGCTTGTTCAGCAACCTTTGAAGCAAAGCCAGTGATATGGGAACAACTGCTGTACGGCGCCTGTTCGACCTCGACGCGATTGGCAAAGCGGATCAGCAAAGTACGAGCCTCCGCGGAAAGACGAAGGCGCCGCGGCATGACCTCGAGCCCATTGCTATGCCTTTCATCAGTGCGGCCGAGAAGCGCGGCGAGCCGCTGGTCATGCGCCTGCAGAGCGGTTCGCGCGATAGCCCGTTTCTCCTCTTCTTCGTCCGAAACGACAATCTCACGTGTCCCAATCCGGCTTTCAGGCCAAGCGATTAATGTGCGAGCAAGGAAGCCTTGGTCCTTGAGTGTCTCGTCACTCAAGACCGTCTCGGCGATCCGCGGCTGGATCATCATATGCAGCGATCCCCGACGGTTACGATATGTCGCTTGCGACACACTGGCCCGCGTCCTGTTCAGAGGCGCTGCATCCCAAAGCTTGGACAGCCCCGCGACCGTCTTAAGCTGGTTGTCCTTGTTCATACCTGCGCCGCCGAAGAACTGCCCACCCTCGTCGGCGAAGATGCCAACGGAAGGGTCTCCATCCTCAAAATGACGCAGAATACCCTCGAACGTCGGATCTGAAAGGAGCTTGATGGGCCGGATCGGCACGTCAGGCGGTTGCGGCGCGGCGGTCTCTATAACGGCTCCCTCGGACGTCGCCTCCTTGCGGGCTTTGCGCAGAAGGTCCTCGTAGATTGAAAGCTGGAAGTCATGTTCGGCCTTCTTGGCGCGGTAGCCGGGCTCTTCCTCTGCTTCCCAATCCTGTATCGCCTTGATCGCCAGCTTGTCGCAGCTGGATTTGCGCTCGCCAGAGGCGGCCACAGTCAATAGGAACAGGCTCAGAGGCGCATCACCGGCCAGGGTCTCCACGTCAGCAATGTGCTGCGTTGCGAGCGCCGCAGTGGCGAGGACTGATTGGAAAGCGATTTCGATCGGGGCATTCGTAAGCGTGGCAATCGCGTCTACGGGGCCTTTCAGAGGACCTATATTCTTACTTGGGAATGGCCTACCTGCTTTCTTTGGGCGGAGAAGCGGTTCGGGCTGAACTTGAGCAGGCGTTTTGAGGCTGGCGCAAATGCCCTGGTCTGTAACTTGGGTTGCAGACATGAGGGTGCCTTTGCCTATTTGCATAGACATTGTTGTCGTCCTTTCGGTCCGGCAGGCCGGACGCTGATGTCGCGGGGGATCGAGGCGTGGGCGGGCTTAGTATTGATCCGGTCGGTGCGTGTCTCCTAGGCGGTCGCTTCGATTCGGCGGGCAATGTTATTCGTGCCACCTATAACGACGTGGCTGTGCATCGCTCGTCAATACCTTGTCTCGAATGGGTGACCTGCCACAGGATAAACTGGAACTTACTAAAGCCTCAAAAGCATAGGCCCCCTCTAGCCTAGCCAGTGGAAGCGGGAATGGAGGATGTATTTTTTGCCGTGTTCTTTTTCGAGCGGGCTACCTTTACGTAGCCGAATACCATCCGCCTTTGGCGGCGGAACAGATTGTCTAGAAGGCGATTTTTTCTAAAGCCGTCCGGCGCATTTGCAGGCCGCCTCCGGAACCATAAACCGGCCGCGCATACTTATGTCCAAGAATATCAGCGCGTACGCGGTCATCGACACCGGCTTCAAGCAGCGCATCTTCGACATAATGGCGGAGGCTGTATGCCGTGTGTTGCGCCGTTTCCTTCAAACCGTTGTTGCCTAGGAACTTGTTCACGAGGCTCGACCAGGTGTTGGCCTTGTGCAGGTAGCGCTTCACACCACCGCGCGCGACGACCCTACGCGCTGCGGCCAATGACACGCCCAGGAGCGGTACCTCGCGTGCCGTATGGCGCTGCTTGAGCTCCCTCCCATTGGCCGCCACGCGAAGGAATGGGATGTCAGCATCGAGGCAGAAGTCGTCCAGCGGACAAGATAGGATTTCAGAGGGGCGCAACCCCGTGTTGACCATCATCAGGAGCGCATCGGCAGCTTCAGGGTTCAGCCGATCCAGAGCGCCCGCTGCAAGCAGCTTGGTCTCTATCCAGGTGCGAGAGAACGAGGGGCGCGTCACCAGCGGATCAACGGCCTTGTCAAAGCGCAGCTTTGCGAACGGATTCTCAAGGTCGCCATGCCCTTTCAGTTCGCACCACTCGCGAAAGAGCTGCGAAAGGTGCCCGAAATCTTTATTCGCCGTCTCGGCGCGTGTCTCGCCGGCTTCGATGCGACGCGCCCACCAATCACGGAAAGTCAGAGCGTCATCCCGTGTGATCTTGTCGATCCCAGCCTGCTTCAGACTTGGCACGGCTTTCTCGAAATGAGTAACGGCCCGTTCGCGAGGGAGACGCCACGAATGTCGCTGCCGCTCGGACTTGCGGAGGTGCTTTGTCTTCGTCAGCTCGACGTAGTCAGTTAAAACCTGACGCAGAGGCGGAAGAGCAACCTCGACGCCGCCGAGAAGCGCGTCGACGATCTTGGGCGACACCGGCTGCCCGATTGGTCCGGCTGCTTCTCGGAGGCGCGGAAGATTCTCCTCGAAGGACCTCTGCAACAAGATCCGCTCAGGGATATAGTCGAAGCCACGCGACGCCGCGACCTGCCGCGCGGCGGCATACTTCTCATAGGCCAGCGCCTCTTCGCCTTGGTCCAACAAATGCCACTCGGCACGCTTCAGCTCCTCAAGCTCAAACGCTTTGCGTTTCGCAACGCTAAGGTCTGCGGTCTTGAGAGCTTGGCGTACCTGTTTGATTGGCTGGCCGTTCCGCCCCACCACCTTGCCAACGAGATGCTTTGGTACGTTGAGTACGAAGTAGTAGCGCCCCCGATCCAGCGTCAGACCCATCCGCAAATCCTCCTCACTGTCCCACTGTTACGCGGGTTTTCATGCGGGATTCCATGCGAAAAGCTTGGCGCCATTAGGGCGAGTGCCCCTTCTGGGCATTGATATTATTCGGATTTTTCGGGATTCGCCGCTTCCATGCGGCCAGAATAATGGCGGAGACGAAGGGATTCGAACCCTCGAGACGGTTTCCCGCCTACTCCCTTAGCAGGGGAGCGCCTTCGACCACTCGGCCACGTCTCCGTCGACGCGTATAGCCAAGCGAAAGCGGGGAGTACAAGGCGAAATGTTGGAGGATACGAAATCTTTTCCTGAAGGCGCGTCTGCCGGGGCGGAGTGGCCTCGGGGCAAGGAGCCGCGGCTGCCCGGAACTGGGCGAGAGGGCCTGCATGGTGTGGCGGTGCGGCGCTTGCGCAGCAGTCGGCGAGAAGCACGGGCTGCAGCAGACCGCACCGTTGTGTGGCGCCGCGCGCCGGGCCATATCCGGAGCACAGCCCGCCCGCGCCGGCCTCCTTCGGCCCGCAGCGGTGCCCTTGCACGGAGACCCGCCCGATGTTCGATCCCGTCCGTCCCTTCGGAGCCCCCGGCAGCCATGTCGCGCAAGGCGGCAAGGCGATCTACGGCTCGCCGCTCGGCATCCTGATGCTCGAGGCCCGTTTCCCGCGCGTGCATGGAGACATGGGCAACGCCACGACCTGGCCGTTCCCGGTGCTCTACCACGTGGTGCGCGGGGCCAGCCCGGCCAAGGTGGTCTGCGGCCGGGCCGAGGGGCTGCTCGAGCCCTTCATCGCGGCCGCGCGGGATCTCGTCGATCTTGGCGCCGAGGGCATCACCACCAATTGCGGCTTCCTGTCGATCTACCAGCGCCAGCTCGCCGACGCCGTGCAGGTGCCGGTGGCGACCTCGTCGATGATGCAGGTGCCCTGGGTGCAGGCAACGCTGCCGCCGGGCCAGCGGGTGGGGATCGTCACGATCAACGCGGCCGGCATCACGCCGGCGCATCTCGAGGGCATCAATGTGCCGCTCGACACGCCGATTGCGGGCTGCGAGGGCGGCGACGAGCTGTTCCCGGTCATCATCAACGCCGCGCGGCCGCAGCTCGATCTCGCGAAGGCCTGTGCCGATGTGGTGGCGGCGGCGCAGGCCCTCGTCGCACGGCACCCGGAGCTTGGCGCGATCGTGCTGGAATGCACCAACATGGCGCCCTACAGTGCTGCGGTGCGCGCCGCCACCGGGTTGCCGGTCTACGACATCTACTCGATGACCACCTGGTTCCAGGCCGGGCTGCAGCCGCGCCGCTTCTGAGCCTGTGACCTTGTGATCCGGGCTCAGCCCATCCAGCGGCGCACCGGCGCGTTGGCCTCCTCGAGCGGCTGCGTCACGACATCGACCAGCGTCGGGCCGTCATGCGCGACCGCCTCGGCCAGCACCCGGTCGAGCTCGGCCGGGTCCTCGACGCGCCAGGATTTCACCCCATAGGCCGCGGCCACGGCGGCCTGATCGACGCGGTTGAAGTCGACATTGTAGTAGCGGCTGCCCTTGTCGGCCATCTGGCTGGCCTTGATCCAGCCGAAATTCGCGTTCGAGAACACCACGAAGGTGATCGGTGCACGGGCCCGGCAGACGGTCTCCAGTTCGCCCACGGTGAAGCCGAAGGAGCCGTCGCCCATCAATGCCACGGTTTTGCTCTGGGGCCGCCCATACCACGCGCCCAGCGAGGCCGAGAGCGAATAGCCAAGCGCTCCGTGGGCGCGGTTGGTGATGAAATAGCGCCCCGCCAGCGCCTGCCGATAATAGGCCGAGGCGTAGGGGCAGGAGGTGCCGGGATCGGACACCACGGTAGCGTCGGGCGGCAGGACCTTCATCAGCGCGGCGATGACACGCTCGGGGCGGATCGGGTGGTCGGTCTCGGCGGCGATGTGGTCGAAGATCTCGAACCTGCGGCGCTTGATGTCGGCCACCGCCGCGGCGCCCCCGAAGGTGGAGGCTCCGTGGTCGCGGCGGTCGAGCTCGGCATTGACCATCTCGAGCGCGAGCCGCAGGTCGCCCACCACGCCGACCTCGGTGGGCAGGTTGGCCCCGATCACCATCGGGTCGACGTCGAAATGCACGATGCGGGTGCCGGGGCTCGGGGCCTCCCAGCGCGAGGTCGTGGTGGAGCCGGCGCGGCAGCCCATGAACACCACCAGATCGGCGGCTTCCATCATTTCCCAGGTCTGGTCGGTGCCGCCGTTCGAGCCCACCACGCCAAGCGCGTTGGGGTGGCTGTCGGCGAGCGACCCTTGCCCCGAGATCGAGGTGGCGACGGCCACGTCGAGCCGGGTGGCGAGGCGGTCGAGCGCGGCCATGGCGCCCGAGACCACGATGCCGCCGCCGCAGACGATAAGCGGGGTTTTCGCCGAGAGGATCGCGTCCACCGCCGCCTCGACCGCCGCCGGGTCGGGGCCGGTGCGGTAGGCGGGGTAGGTGGCGAGCGCGGCATCGGCCCAGATCTCGGCCGGGTCGACCTGATCGTACTGGATGTCATAGGGCAGGCCCAGATGGGCGGCACCCGAGCGCCCGGTGGTCATGGCGCGGAAGGCGGCGCGGACCATGCGCGGGATGTGATCGGCGCGCTTGATCACGGTGTTCCACTTGGTCAGCGGGCGCATCAGCGCCTCCTGGTCGACCTCGGTGAGCGGGTATTTCCCGTAGCTCGCCACCGAGATATCGGTGGTGATGCCGAGCACCGCGTAGGAGCTCTCCGAGGCCTCGATCAGGCCCGGCAGAATGTAGGTGGCGCCGCCGCCCGAGGGGCCTTCGCAGACACCGGGCCGACCGGTGACGCGGGAATAGCCGTCGGCCATGTAGGTGGCGCTGCGCTCGTCGCGGGTGAGCACGTGCTCGATCTTGTGATCGAGCAGATGCATGGCATCGTAGAAGGGCAGGGTGGTGTCGCCGCAAAGCCCGAAGATGTGCCGCACGCCCTGCGCCTCGAGCATCCGCACCATCGCCTCGGCACCGTTCAGTCTGTTGTCCATGATCTGTCTCCTTGGTGGGCTGTGGCGCGGTTATCGCTATGTATTCCGATCTGTATACAGGTCTGCCTGCCCACCGGCAACGCGTGGTGGGGTCAGCTGCGGGCGCTGGTATAGACGTGCCCGTAGGCGGCCTTGACCGCGGCGAGGATGTCCTCCTTGCGATGGAGAATATGCACCCGCATGGCGGCCATCGCGGCCTCGGCATCGCGATCGCGCAGGTGGGCGAGCATGTCGCGGTGCTGGGCCTGGGTCTGGTCGCGGCGGCCCTCCATGGCGATCCAGCGGATCAGGTGCAGCCGGTCGTTGAGATTGGCGAGCATCTGGCGCAGCACTGCATTGCCGGACAGCGTGGCGATGCGGTCGTGGAAGCCGATATCGAGTTCGATCAGCCGGTCGACCGAGGCGTCTGGAGATTCCGCGCTGCTCTCGTCGAGGAAGGCGGCCAGTTCGTCGACCCCGGGATCGTCGGCCCGCGCACAGGCGAGGCGGATGGTGGCGCATTCGATTTCGAGCCGGGCCTCGAACAAGTCGAAGACCCGCTCGGGATCGAGCGGCGGCGCGGCGAAGCCCCGGTCGAGATGGAGCAGAAGCCCTTCGGCGGTCAGCCGGTTCAGCGCCTCGCGCAGGGGCGTTCTGCTGAGCGCGAGTTCGGCCGCCAGCGCCACCTCGTTGAGCTTTTCCCCCGGCAGGAAGGTGGCGCGCAACAGCCGCTCGCGAAGCTCGGTATAAGCACGCTGCGAAGAACTGGCGGGGGCGGGGTGCGGATGCATGGGGGGATCCTGACTGCTTATCTGTATGCAGGAAGGTATCCAGCGCATCGCGGCCAGGTCAACGGCTCGCCAGTGAGGACAAAATTCCCGTAAAGATTGTGCGGAACCAA
>Ga0115013_10000678_pt1 | contig 20176 bp, 13 predicted proteins | sample SouAtlMetagenome_2_FD_88686 | JGI IMG/M metagenome (GOLD analysis project Ga0115013, IMG submission 88686) | Marine eukaryotic phytoplankton communities from Atlantic Ocean - South Atlantic ANT15 Metagenome | ecosystem: Environmental > Aquatic > Marine > Oceanic | place: South Atlantic Ocean...
AGCGACGTGGCAAGAAGAAAAAGTCGAGCGATCGGGCCTGCGGGATGCGGCGATATTAAGTTGCTTTCGATGCCTTTAAAGTTATAATTGGAACCACATTTGATAGAACTTTTGTATTTTAAAAAAAAATAGAGTATATTTTTCCATCACGTCACTTTATGAACGAAGGAATGCGATTGATGCAGGGACAAACGGACAGAACGCTTTCTCATTAGAATTTTTCAAGTTGTGTCGTCATTCTTTTTGCATCTCTTCCATTTCGACACGAACGAGGCCAGCAACAATTGCATACAATCTTTTGAAGGAGGAACTGTTGCTGGTTCGATAGTCGCCAACACAAATCGCATGATTGCCAACCATTAAGCGTTGAGAGACAAAAAGAAGGCGTTTGCCATCTGACAATCTGCAAACAAACAGCGTCGGCATTGGGACAAGCCGGAAGAAGTAATATTCCAGGATGATTCTTTCTCGTCCAATAGCCAGGGCAACATTGCAAAATCTCTCATTAAGGATACATGTGAGGAACAAAGTTCTCCGAAAAAACCCACTAGCACAGCCACCTCTGAGGCTAGTAAGCACCTTAAGCACCTATACCTGTCCAAAGGATGCCTTTGGTCATGGTGCCGACAATCACTTGAATCCAAAATCCAATTATTCCAAATACCTCGAGGCATGGACTCTGAATGGATTGGTGTATGTGGATACGCTACTCAGGGAAGACGATCCACAGAATGATCGTCGGGTGGCCAAGATCCTTGTTGATTTCATAAAACGACTGGAAATCAATTCCGATCGGTTGCTGGATCTCCAGCAGCGGGTCGAAATATTTCACAACAGGCTTCGGAATCTTCAGAGCAACCAAAAAGATAGCACAACTAGAACAGCTCAAGAGGGAAAAAGCCTCCAAGTGCTGGTGCACATGCTGGAGGATGAACGAAAGACGCTCCGAAATCTCCAGAAATTGCATCTCGACACATGGAAAAAAGCCAAGGATCAGTACATGGCATGGAGTCCTGACGGGGACGAGAACATCGACAACGATGATGATTGCAAGGATCCAATCATGGTATTAAATCCCAAGCGGCGAAGGGCAAGGTGGAATGCATTAGTTTCGGTTGCCTCAGAGATTCAAGCTCGCCACGCCATGACCATCGAGCAAATGAGTGAGCTGGTCATTCGACTGAAGGCTCTCGGGAACGACAGAATCCCACAATTTATAGAGGCACGTGAATCCTTCGATGAAGATAGCAAGGATCTGTATCACACAGTTTGCGCATTCATGAGGTGCCGAATGACACAACAACTACTCTGTCAACATCTCATGGCACTTGGGAAAGATGCTTTGGGAACTAGCATTGCTAAGAAAATCGAGGCTAAGCGCAAGATCGACCTGGCAGCCGGTCTCGTAACGAGTTCCGACAGCAGTAATGGCAGAGTGATTGGTGCTATCAATCTTGACTCACCAGTGGCTCCTATTGTTCGATCCTCCGTGACGGAGGCTTCTCAGTTGTGTGAGGCAACCTTTTTGGTATCGCCCCCAGTTGCCTTTGTCTTGGCAAAAGAAAACTGCACCCACGACAATCAAGGTGACGAAAAGCACCAACACCATAACGACAACACGGTGAACAACCATGCAATTTATGAAGACGTCTCGGCAACCTTTGTACGGTCATGGCTGCAATATACATTGATAGAACTTCTGAAAAATGCCATGGCAGCGACCGTTGAATCGAACCCAGAGATTACCAAGGCGGCTTTGGACAGTGATAGCGATAGTGACAGTGACAGCGATTCAGACTCAGACTCAGAAGATGAGGTCCCGGAAGGTCTACAACCGCAGCTTCCCACTCTATACATAAATATTTTCGAGGACGATAGTGGAGAAAATGTTGTCATTGAAATCTACGATCAGGGAGGTGGAATTGGCGAGAGATTCGATCTCGAATCGCTCTTTCGATTTGCACAAAGGGATACTGTATGGGACCGTATGGACGAGCAACAAACCTATAGTCAGGTTCGAAGTCCACTAAAAGGCCTTGGGGTTGGCCTCAGTCTGAGTCGCTGGCACATGCGACACTTTGGAGGTGATATGACCTTGGAACGGCGCCCAGCAGGTGCAATTCGGGTCATAGACGATTCTTATCATAGTAGCAAGTGGCATGTCCTAGAAAAGGGCATGACTGTTACCATTAAGATTCCAAAAGATGTTGACATCCCACTAGTGATTTCCTAGCTGATAACTTAGGAATGAAATTCGAACAAAACACACAAAAATTGCAAAGGACAATGACGTGGCGATTTAATGGATGGCCACTTGATGCATCGTCACGGATATTTTAGAGGAAGATGAACAACAATTACATATCGCGTTGAAGCAATTATCGTTTATTCCTTGCATGGAGTTCCTGTACATTTTGAAAAATATAGTAAATCCCATCAAAGCAAGAACGAATCACAGCTCGATTTAGGACCATCGTCCAAACAGAGAGTGGTAGAGTGCTCTTTCTTTCTTTAGCTTCTACCAGGACACGGGCAACGTAATTGATTTCCATCAGATACTTCACAACGGCATTTTGAGACATCCAAAAACCTAAATCTCCATTCATGCGTATCCAGCAAAGTTCTGGGAAAGCATGATATAAGATTTTTGCAGCCTCTATCTCCTTTGGAATATTTGAGCTGAAATCGTTGAAAGGGCTGTACAGGGGTATTCCCAAGTCCAAGTGACGGAGTCTACTAACAGGAGTCGTCGCTAAGGAATTAGCATCGACAATTATTTCTGCAATTCGCTGAAAGCTCGTTATTGCATTATATCCAACACCTAACGTTGAAAGTTTCGGAAAGAATGAAATAGTATCAAAGAGGAACATGGCTAGATCATCCTCGCACGCCATCGTGTAGTTGCCCAGATAAAGTGTCTCTAGGTTTGTTTCTTCCTTTATATTGTGCATTATGGCACGGGGGCCAATGCTGGTGACTGAGTTCAACCCAACTGTCAACCTTTTCAAATTTGGAAGCTTCGAAACGGTTTCGTATAATCGAAAACACAAACAACCGGTTACAACGAGGACCTCTAACTTGTCGAGTAATCCCAATAGCTCAAAAACGCGCTGCTCGTGAAAGTTCCAATACAAGTTCCAATTCGGCGACCATCCGATAACTATATCGACAATGCGTCTTCCCTTCGTCTTGTAAATCATCAGTCGTTCGGGATACATGTAATTTATGAATGGATCCTTTTCTTTTTCAAAATTGAAGCCGTTAGGTAAATTTAAGACGTTAACACTTCCGATTTCTACGAGGATCGATAGCAGCGTCATGGCATCTTCCTCATCCACACAATTGCGGAATTGTTCGTCCACGAACCTACGATTTGAAATATAGGAACGAATTACTTCTTCCATCTTCACTGCTGCTATTCCTGTGAAATTAATGATGTTAAATATTTTGTATCGCGAGTTCCTACGTCATTTACGATTGAATTCATTGCGAGATGATCACTAGCCTTGCCTACATGCCAATCTCTCTTCTAGGGACAAAACTTATTGCATGTGTGATTCACGGAGTATTCACGATACCAATGTGATTGAGCATTTTTGCAGTCAACTCAGATTTTCAAGGAGAATCAAGTTTTATTAGATTTAAGATTGGAGCGCTCGTCACTTTAAGGTTTCATCGTGAAGAAAATATGTTACTGCCTATTGTACAGTAGAGATACGAATCCAAAACGCTTTGCAATATTGGATTTGTTACTGAGTACTTTCAGAATGAACTAAATTGTTGAGGATGAGTTGATGGACAATGAAATAAATTTATGATAAGAATGATGCTTCATTTTTTAAATTACTCTATATTGTTGTTCCCATTTCTAGTCGACAGTGGTCGGTTTATGTATTCATTATTGTGTCGATGTTCTGCTTTACAAGATATACTTCCAGCGGCTTAACTCATTTCAATGCCATTCTTTATGCTAGAACCAGGGTTTCTTTCAAGATGCCTGAATCGTTCATCGCCTCGAAATCCTCCCAATCCGCAAAAAACTCTGTTTGCTGATTGCCATCCACAAGGAAAAATTGTGGATATTTTGCTCGGATGCCGCTCACGCCAAACAATTCGTTTCGCTTCTCCTTGTTGGTAGCCATTGCCCCATCGACAGTTTCCATCTGATCAGGGCTGATACCAATTCCGTTGAGGATTGTGAATGCCCTATCTTGGCTTGTCCGTTGTTTGAGGGTTGGCATATAAGAGGAAATCAATACGAGCAATTTCCTATTACCAGAACCCTTGGTAGCTGTTGGTGTGCCGTATGTATTCTTTTGAGCATAGAGAGATGTTGTCTTCGTTGTCCCTTCTCGTTCCCTTCTATTCAAGGATTTTTTAATCTCCGTATTTTTCGGTTCCTGTCTATGCATGGCTGCATTCTCCCTTGACTTTCTCCGTTCTTTAGACGGGGGCGCAATACCTTTTGTCTTTTTCAATTCATGCCTGGTTGGAGTGACGGCGGAAGCTTTTGGGGATTCCATCGACTTAGTCTCTTTTGTTTTTGTTTTTCTTAATTTCATATTCCAGAATTTTTTACCAGAATCATTTGGCTTGGTCGGAGTGACTTCTACATCATTTCGGGAATCAGGGGGTGTTCTATTCTTTGTCTTTTTCAAAACAAAATTTTTAAATTCACTACCGGAATCCTTCGGCTGGGTTACTAATGTCTCTACATCCAGAGTTGTAGTATCCTTAGTCTTTCTCGTCACCAAATTTAAATATTTTTTGCCGGAATCCGACTTGGTCGGAGTGACATTGTGATCCTTGAGGGAATCTCTCGATTTTCGTCCTGATTTGGATCTCGATTTCGACCTCTTGCGGTCGCTCGACTTCGATCTTGACTTTTTTCTTGTACCAACTCCTGAATTTGATCTTCGACGGGTTGACTTGTCTTTCTCGGAATCCAAGGCTGCGGTTTCTTTTGTATTTTTCGGTTTCTGCTTGTCCTTTTTGTCAGAGGACCTCAAGCTTCGTCGACCCCTGCTTGATTTTGATCTAGATTTCGATCTAGACCTTGATGGAGATTTTGATTTTCTTATCGATCTCCGGGTTGATTTCACGTCATCGGAAGCTTTTGTAATTTTTGCTTTACTGTTATCTTTGGTTTTATCCTTCAGCACGCGTTTATCGGCGCGAGGAGATTCGTTCGGCAAGTTGAATTCCATCGAACCCAATCTCGGCGGAGCTGTGGAGTCTAAACTCAATCTCGCTCGTGCTGTTGAGTCTAAACCCCTTTTACTGATCCAATCGCCATCGCCGAACTTTTTTCGACGTGGAGATACAGTATATGAAAATTCTGTTGAGCTCATTCGTGACGTCGGGTCCGTGGAGTCGAGGCTCTTTCCTGTTATCCAACTGCTGTCGTCCCATTTCTTTCTGGAGCCACGACGGTCTCCAAAGACGGAGTTTGACCTTGTTGCAACTGCCATGATTTGGATGTGAAATATAGTGTAGTTTTCTTTTTATGAGCTTTCGTTGGAATATCGCTCTGGCAATGATGTTCGAAGCGTCTCAACCGTTTTCTTACTGTGTATGTAGTCATTTCTATTAACTTCTCACTTGAAGCTCTCGGAAACTAGTTCGTGAAACCTACCGCTGCCATAAAACTTGCATCCGTTGGCGACTATGTCTTGGTCTTATATGAGTCCCCCAATAGCCCATCATGTTTGTGAATATAGCCATCGCGGCTGACGAACCCCCAAGAACCTACCTTTCAAGATAGGTCTCATGTACATCTTCGCACATACTAACGCCTTGGTTCGTGGCTCTTGGTATTTAAGCGAGATTGGTAGGTTTTTTTTGAATCGATCCAGTCCCACTGATTTCAACTGAAAAAAGAACAAAATAGACGTCATTTTTTAATAATGGGAAGAATCATCTTCTTCCTTTCCAATGAAACAAAAAGAACGACGCAGATCAAAGAGAACCGCTGTCACATCATCTGTTTCAATGGATTGACTTCCTGAAAAGGTGCAATTTCACTGGCGTCGATCTTCTGTCACCTGCTTCGGTGGCATCGAGCGGATTTTGGCTGCTTGCTTCCTGCCAAGGCAATGGCAACGAAAAAAACTCGTCAACGATGTGCACTGTTGTTGTCTGGGGATTCGGTCACAGTATCGTTTACATAGACCTATTTGGAAAGCCATGGATAATTGGGTCAGTCCGCTGAAAACCTGCAAATTCTAAATTCAAAAGTTGAACATACAGTAAGCCGAAGTTCCTAGCATATCTCAAATTTGGCTTTTTGAGCGGGAATGCTCGAGCACAAGTCCTTGATATTTTTTGAAACAGATATCAATGAAAAGATTTCATCTTCTTGGAATATAGATCAGCCAGTCACTGGCAGCATCCATACAAGCACTACAGTATTGCACCCGGTTCCTTCGGGAATGGAATCTGCACAAATCTCAATAGCCAGCAATCGATAAGACGTTTGACATGCTTGGATACTATGGATACCATCATTTACCTAATTTGTTGAACGATTATTTAAAATGCTTTGATCCTATAAAGACCATTGTTTTCCTAAATTATTACAGGAGTAGAGTTTTTGCACTAGATACCCAGTCGTAACTTTGATGTTTACCGGTGCAATTCCACTATATATGGCAGATGCTGCGTTGTTCAATTCGGAAAAATATGAGTGAGAAGTACACTTCTTGTGTTCCGAATATCATGCACGCCCATTGTGCATATATAGTCAGGTATAATTGATTCTCCGACCTTGATAGATACAAAGATGCTGCGTTGAAACTTTCCACTTGTCGGTCTATCTTGAACTTCTCCTACGTTACGAGCTCCAATGCCTTTTCCACTTCACTGTAAACGTCTTTGGGACTCGGAACGTCTCCCGGGATTTTATCGTTCCATCGATATAGCACATCTCTGCCAGTCCCACCTAACACGATTGTTCCACCGTTTCGAAGTCCACCCTCGGGCAAGCTCTTCCAGTCGAGGTCTCCCTCTGTCGGTGCTAGAGCGGGAACCTTCTTGACGTATTCGATGAGCTTTGAAATTCCCAGAGTCCCCATAAGTGGAACGACCAATTTCGAGAATTCTAGACCCCGGAGCTGATTTATGCTGGTGATCTGGTCAAATCGCGTGAATCCCATTGTGTTCTTGTAGGAGTTGTGATCGTAATCGTCGACAAAGATTTGATCGCGTGGAACCTTGGGATTTTGCTCCAAAAAGACATTGAGCTTATCCACGCTGCCAATGGATACGAAAATAGGTCCATTGATATTACCATCACCACGAGATTTCATTTTAGATTGCTGGAAGTCTTTGCTGACCTGGAATTCCATCCATTGGTTTGCATAGCTCCAGCAGTAGACTCACGCGAGGTGTCTCAAGAATACCACAATTGTGGCATCGTTTTCGGCATTGCCAATGAAGTTCCCGAGTTTTACGGAGTTCCCATCGGCATTGGTTAGAATGGTCTCCCGTAAAAGATTTCCGATCGAGCCGTCTTTGGTTTGCAAAATTTCCTCGCTTCCGTCGAATTGTTGAGTAGCATCGCAGCTGCAGTCCTCGTTCGAATTCTTGGTGGCGGCAAAGTATCGTCGGTAATCACGAGACGGCAGAGTTGAATGAGACTGTAGAGTCTGAGAAGTCAAGTCGGGATGGTAAAAGGGTCGGGAAACCTGTCGGTGTTGGATATAATTCGATCCAGACGTCGAGAATGCTGCGGCAGCTCTCGTGGAAGCCGCCATGGCCATTGCTGCGCACACGGCACGGGTGTTGTGAAGAAGCTGTCGGCCCATTGCAATTCTTCCACCGTTGCCCTAAAATGCGCTTGTCTTGTAAAGTGTACTTTGACTCGATTCCAGGCCTTCGGATGTGCTTTTGAAAGTGAGCTGTCGTTGTTTCTGATTTCCTGAAATGCTGGAAAACTGAATCAATCATTTTTTTCCTCGTGCGTCACCTTGGCGGGAGCTGATCAAGTCCTTCACATAATTATTTTTCACGACTCGAAACAGGTTTTTTCTGGAGACAAGAACGTCTTCGAAAACGTCTTTTTGAAACCCACAGCAAAGTATATCGTGTTGCAACCACAACACAGAGCAAGACCCATTCATTTTCTTCGCTTTGTTGCAAACGATAACAATATCATTTGACTTTCCGCCTCCAGAACGAGAGAATTACGCTCAGCACAATGGTCAAGAAACCAAAACAACAGATAGGAATCATCGAAAAGTGGGTGAGCAACCGTGGATACGGGTTCATCAGACCGGTGTTAAATTTTTCCAAACCACAAAACGTGAATCAAAAAATATTTGTTCATTATTCAAACGTTGTGAACGGTGATTATAGAGGTTTGGAAGAGGGCACTAAGGTCACATATAAGACGACCGTGGACCCGAAGATTGGTAAAATAATGGCCTACGATGTGCAGGCCACCAACGACGGACACGCTCCCGAAAAACTCCCCAAGAAACAAAACAAGAAGCAAAACAAGAAAAGTTCGAGATCCAAGAAGAGTGTAAAGCAAAACCCGAAGAAAAATGGATACGAATCTCAAGAGTTTACGACTTACAATCCCTTTGGTTCGGTTCCCAATAATCGAAACGTGAATGTATATCAAAATCCCGAACTCAATAAATTCGAATCTCGTGAATTCACGGCTTATAACTCGTTTGGTTCAGTCCCCAACAATCGAAACGTGAGCCCTTGGCCTAGCATAAACGTAAACCAAAATCAAGATAACAAATCGTTCGAATCTCGAGAATTCGCGGCTTACAATTCTTTTGGTTCGGTAACCACGGAACGAAATGTATTCTCGGATGTTCGCGAGGACAGTTATACCGGCGGTTGGGGGACTGGGTCAGAACAAGATTATGTTGACGACCCAATGATCATTGACTGATTACCATCGCAATCATACATATTCTAAAAATCATCAAAAGTTCAATTGGAACTCAACAATAAAAAATACACTACATATAAAAGATTAGATTCAATAACTATTAATTTTGACGCTGTAATCTAATGTTATTTTATTAAGGAAGAGTAGTTAGGTTCTATCAGTTGTCGCTAGTGCATTTGCCTTTTATTGCTATTCATATAGGATTGCTTGTGTTTAACGATTCTCTAGGGCCTCACACAGGATCCGATTAGCCGTGCGTTCGAGCGTTGGCGATGCATCCAGGACACGATGGACGTTCAATCCTAACGAATCTAGGCTCTTGTCACCGATAATGTCATAGATCAACGTCGCATACTCCTCCAGGTCCACAGAATCCTCGGCCCCCAGATCTCTCAGGAACCCAAAGAACTCGCTCCGGAGTTTTGCAATCGATGGATTGGAGGATTCCGGCAACAGATCTTCGAGTGGCCGGTCTAGGAGGCTCTGGAGGAGTCGAGCATTGGCCGTCCCAAAAGCTCTTTGGTTCTGCTCCGAGAGGACAAAACCCGCCGCCCGGCTGGTAGCCACAGCAGTATAGCCCTTGATAAAATTTCGGATAGTCGGTCCCAGAGTTCGATCGAGCTGTGCTTTCAAGTCGTCGCGAATCTTGTTTCGAATCGGCCCAAGCACCGGGAGGTTCGAAATAATGTTACCAAATACGTCAATCGTTTGGAAAAATTCGTAAATTCCGTCGTCTGTGATTCAAGCAAAATCCAAAGGAGGCAAAAGTATAAGGCTTGGAAACCCAAAAGCGACATGAATCGTCATGAAAACAGCAAAATACTAGCAGTAATTTAGATGCTGCATCGTTTGTATCATTTTACTTACAAAGAGTTTGAGCGAACAAATCGTTGACGGCGTCGCTTTGCAAAAAGGCGTTCACGGTTTTGGGATCGCTGTACAAATCGATCTTTTGGATTCCCCGCAGCAATCGCTCCGTGGCTTCCTCGCCGAGCAATCCCCTCAGAGTCTTTTTGGTGGATCCGTCGGTTTGGATTAATTTTTCGACAATCCTGTCCCAGTTTTCCACAACGGCGCGCTCCAACGAATCGAGGAGGGACTGGTCGGCCGTCAGTTCGCGACAAATGGCAACGGTATCGTCTTTTGATACCAGGGAATCCAGTGGCTTGCCCTGGACCCAATCGATAAGGTTGCGAACATTTATCGATGACGACGTCGAAGAAGAGTAAAGTCTCGTGGTTGTGATTGTAGAAGGACCGGAACGATACGGCAAGGAAATTTGTGGGGATGGAAAGCTCGACTGACATGGACTTTGTATTGTAGAAAAAGGATATTGGTCACGGCGATGGTTCAACGCAGAAAGATCGGCTACAGGTGGATAGCTCAAATACACAGTATTCCTCGAATTAAGGCTTGTCTTGACAACAGAAAATCCCTGGACTCTGTTGGATTGTGGAAAATACGATGCTGCGGCTAATAGAAAAAACAGAAACCCCATCGTTCTAGTGAGTGCTCCATGTCCAGCGCGTAAGGCAATGATAATCTTTGGTGCTGATTCTATCATGTTCGGCTTTGATGCTGTTGTGTTTGCTTTGGGTTTGAAACTCTCTGCTTTTTACTAGGTGCCGTAGCTGTTTGTGCTTTCATCTTTTCCATTGGTTGGGTTTTGATGTTTCGTGTCGTTTTCCTTCACTTTTGATGGACGTGCGTGCGTATCCCTAACCCTAACACCATCTAGCTATCGAGTAAAATATAGATGACACAAATTGAAAGCGGAAATCTTCACTCGGTTATAGAAATTAGAGGTGTGTCAATGCAAAATTACAAATTGCTTGAGAGGTAGCTAAAAAAGCTATTAGATATTAGCAAGTTCTAGTTAGAGAGGTTACGGGGCCAAATTAGGACAGAGAGCTAAAATTGTTCGGCGCTCGAGAGAATCCCACAACCTATCAAATCGATCAATTTGAGATTGCTCGCAGTCGGCAATGTGAAGAGATTCAAAACTCTGATATCGTGCCGGGTACGACAAATTGTAGCTCCCAAACGTACAGTGCTTGGTCGTGATGATGGATTTGTCGTGTGTGTAGTTATACGCATATCTGCTAGTATCTGCTATCCGAACTTCCATACGGTGAAATGCTCTTCTGGCGACTCTTCCGTATTCGTCGAAAAACTCTTCGAGGCGGTTCAGGTTTTTGTTGTCCGGATGGAGAATGATCTGAATGTCTTTGTCTCCACCATGGTGAATGAGAAGGTCGATTGCGTAGGGATCCGTCAGCATGTAACAATACATCCGAACGGTCGAATCCACGGGTGCTTGAGCCAACATCCAGGAAATAGCACGCAATGGGTGGCGGGCGGGAATATCCGAGGGCTCCGTGTCTTCGGTTCTCGGATCCGAAAAGAACGAACGGCCGTCGGCAATATCGATTCCGTCGTGGAGAGTCTCCAGCCGCTGGTCAAACCAGCCGGTTCCCAAAACTTCGGGCGTTAAGGAATCGTAATACGCACGGACATCATCAGGTTCTTCGCATTTCCTCTTGGCCTTTAATCGAACGGAGTAACCAATATGGTCGTCATCGTCGTTGCGAGGGCTCATCGTGTCGTGCAACCACTTGCAACTGCGGGAGTCATGAGAACAAAGAAACACTGAGTATTTCGATTAGAGCCGCGTAAAAGATTTTGAGAGATGACACTTTGAGGGAGTGCCAATTGGGGGTGAATTATAAAGAAGTCACCCCATAAAACTTCACGAAAAACGGTATGCAGGTTTGAATTGGGGGAACATTCTGCGAAAAAATTTGGTAGCTATTGATATTTCTAACACATGAATCTCTCATACAGTAAAATTCAAAAAGCCAACAAACCGAAAGATAACTCAACAACAACTCCAAAATCATTACAGTCAGTCAACAACAACTAATACTACAAAAATCCGGCGAGTCACAATGCATCTATCTGTTCGATTGCTCCCCTCCCAAAGAGAGGAAGATTTCTCTCTCTCTGTAATTTCAAAGCTGATAGATTTTTCCGAGCGCGTGTTTGAAGCTCGGCACGTGGTTAATAATTCAAGCATCTGTTGGGACCAACTCCCCAGCTGCTATGCTCCAAAAATTACTTATGTTTCCCGCAGCTTAAAGCGGGTGTTTAATTAAAGCAATTACGTTAAGTGGCAGGGCTTCCAATGCGAAGGACCTCGCTGACGGTTCGAAAAATTATATGTGGGTTCGTTCGTGGGTTCGGGAACGTTCGGGAAAACAAAAGTCCTCTTTTAAGCTATATTCTTGGTTAATTATGGACTAAATTCTCTAGAGGTTCCGAGCGGTTCGCCCACGATAAAATCTTCTCTCTTCCGTTGAGAAACAAATGTGTCACGACGAGAACACTACGCAATCAACACAGCAAAGATCCAAAAATTATAGTAATTTTACGCGGTAATTTTCCTCGACATAAATCTTTTTTTCTTGCCTTTTGCTTCGTTTTGCTTTCTCTCGTTTCTTTTCAAACAGATATTCAAATCCAACCATGAAGCTTTTGCTACCACTCTCTTTGTGCCTCATCTTTCTTACCCAGAAGGTAGTTGGTAACTATTGTACCTATAGCTTCAACTACACTTGCTGGGAATACGGAAAACCTACGTGCTGCTTTGAAGACGACACGTCGAACTGTCCTGCCGAGCAACCCGCGTGCGACCCAGAGCCCAAGTACTGCTTGTACGGTATGAACTACACCTGCTACGAACAGGGAAAGCCCGATTGCTGCTTTGACGACAACATTGCATGTACCGTCGCCACTCCCGCCTGCAACAACACCAACTATTGCACTTGGGATGCAAACCCGAACTGCTACGAGACCGGACACCCAAGCTGCTGCTTGTTGGGATCTCCCGAGACTTGTCCGGATGATCCACCCGCTTGCGACATCAAAGTCGGTGAGAGCTACTGCACAAATGCGCCCAATACTGTCTGTTACGAAAGCGGTTGGCCAGCTTGTTGCGCGTCGGGGAATTGCCCCAAGAAGCAACCCGCTTGCGACAACGTAGTCGGAACCAGCTACTGCACATTTGCTCCCGATTATGACTGTTACAAAGGTGGTCATCCGTCATGTTGCCGTGCGGGGGGCAAGAATTGTCCCGAGGAGCAACCCCCATGCAACATTCAAGGAGGCAGCTTCTGCTCATATGCTCCCGATTATGACTGTTACTTAACCGGTTGGCCAAAATGTTGCGCGGTGGATAATTGCTCCTCCAAGGATCAGCCCCCTTGCGACAGACTGCTCGGAGGGAGCACTACAGATACGGCCAATGTGGCCGATCCAGCTGTTCTCGGAAGTGACTACTGTACGTACAGCTTTGACTATGATTGCTACACGGAAGGGAAGCCTGCATGCTGTTTGGACGATACCACCGAATGTCCCGAGGAGCAGCCCGCTTGTGACGTCAGTGGCAATACTACTCTGGTCGGAACCAGCTACTGCACATATGCTCCCGATTATGACTGTTGGGAAGGCGGTTGGCCAGCATGTTGCGGATCGGAGGATACCGAATGTCCCGAGGAGCAGCCCGCTTGTGACGCCAGTGGCAATACTACTCTGACTGGAACCAGCTACTGCACATATGCTCCTGATGAAAACTGTTGGGAAGGCGGTTGGCCAGAATGTTGCGGTTCGGAGGATACCGAATGTCCCGAGGAGCAGCCCGCTTGTAACGTTAGTGGCGCTTTTACCCGATCCTTTGCAATGGCATTTGCATCGATCTTGATGGTGGCCACTGGCATGTTGTTGTAAATCGTTGATTGTATTTATGTTCCCTAAGGATCCAACATCCTACGTACATGTTTGTGTGGGTATTGATAGATAGGTGAAGAAAAATCAGAAGACGGAAACAACTCTGCACTAGCTATCAATACAATTGTTTTGCATAATTATAATTATTTAAAAAACACAGATAATCTGTGTTTTTAATACCTATTATTTTAAAAATCTGTTGAAAAAAAGTAGCTAGGAATTCCGTCCAGTCCATCAAGGACGACAAGCTGATAGGAGATTCAGCTAGTGGCCCAGGCACTCTTTTTCCCCCTCTCCATGATTGCAGGTGCAGCTCTGGATTGCGCACCAGGGGCACAAGCTGCCTGGCTCCCCCCGCCCACAAAAATAAGAACAACCCTGCACGCGAGGGCGCATGACCTTTGCACGACCACAAGAACGAGCCAATTGGACGGGGTTACATGTCCGTAATTTATCAGCCAGTAATGGGGCCCATGAGGGGGGGACGCCCAGACCACCTTTTTTTATTATGTACAAGGGACGAGCGCTTCCCCTCAAAAAAGGGATCATTCAAAATGTTTTGGATGCCAAAGGACGACCTAGGTAATATGGGTCTCTCTAAGAAACTTTTAGCCTATCCTAATGTGGCGTCACCCTGGGGGGCACGGGTCGCCCCAAGAGGGCATGGGTCGCCCTAGCGCGGATCAAATCTTTAATCAAGGTGATCAAACCTCACATCCCCAGCAACACCAACGAGGGTGCGTCTCGTGATTGTTCCGGGAAACTGATTTTATGGCATCAGAAACACAAGAACTAGAATTTCTTTGCGCTTCAGAATCGCTATTTGTACGGTAGTACACAAACATGACCTGGCCCTGGGCTCCCTGGGTTCATCCCAAAACACTCCAAAAACTGCCAAACACACCACGACCGATCAGAGACGTTCTGAAAAACCTGTCCAAATATATTTTTGAGTGACTCGCGTGAATTAAATTGGCGCTATTAGAAAAGGAAGTGGCGCTATGGAACAAGGAAGAACGCGCTGTCCCAGTTGCAAGTGCGTTGATGTGGCTTGACCACGTCGACAGAAGGGTCATTTTTTTCCCGGGGATACTAAGTAAAAGAAGAATTACACTGACGCACGACAGCCACAAGTTGTGTTGTATACCAAAGCCGCGAGAATTAAATAAGAATCAAGTGCTTCTCATTTCTTCACGACGTGAGAACCAATCCAATTAACACCTTAAAGAATGAAATCTCATCGCTCTTTAAGTTTTTATTTAACGTTCTTTTAAAGAAGAATATAAACAGTTTTTAAAAGAATTTCTTTAGACCTAATAAATGACACAAAAGAGCAATGCTTTTGACAAGAAGAACACGTCGATTTTCTTTGTTTCCTCGTTACCACATTTGCAGCCATTAAACATCGTTGTTTCACTTGCAGAAGAAACTGTAAATTGACAGCGATCGGAAGAACGTGTACGGTTCTTACTGGGCTGATAAAAGCATCTGTTTTAAGAAATCGGCAAAAAAAGAACTAAATAACCAATGTCATGTTCACGATTAGTGGACGACAACGTCGACGATTTATTGAATGGCCGATGGAAGAAGAATATTGCTGACAATATCGAACAGCATTCTCATTATTTGACGCCTGAAAAAACGCTCCTAAAAGCATCAGGAAACAACGTTACGCCATTGTTGCCAAAAGGTGAGGTAGAGGCAGTGCCTTGCAGTGCTTCTGAAGGTATGGACCGTCGCCGTCATCAGCAAAGCCAAGAAGTTTATCCTTTCAATTGTAGTGCCGATGCTAGTAACGGTAATGGGAGCGAATCAAATGCTGTAGAAGCTATTGCAAACCCGGCTTCTTTACCACCACTTCATTTAAACAATAATGTTCTTTCGATGCCTAATCCGAATCAAAGTACAGACCATTCGCGTCCGCAGCGTCTAGATTCGGGTACTGGTAATTCGTCGGACGCTTCTAATAGAAACAATGCAGCTTGGCTTCAGCACATGATATTGAACCCTATTCATCCATTGCAAAATAACCCGCTTGGCGTGAATACTGGGAATAATGTCAATAGTGTTAACAATCAAGCGACTGCTTTAGCTCAACAGCAACAGCTTCGAAGGAACAGTCATAATGACGCTAATAATAATAATAGCAACACTAATCAGCTAGGAGGTGCAGCAGTGGGAGGAGCATCGTCAGTTGGCTCATCCTTATCTAGGCATCACCAGCAACAACAAGCACTCAAGGAATCGATGTTATCATCGACACAAAATCTTCAACAAGGATTTCAACTCAATCAGTTGCTTTCGTTACAACAACAGCAACAACAGCTCGCCTCTCGAATAAATTTACCTTCGGTGAGAGATACATCGCAGGAGCAGCAACTACTACAGCAGCAGCAACAACAACAACAGCTGCTACAACAGGGGATAGCAACGAGTAATAGCAACCAAATTGCCGCATTATCAACGGCTTTATCAGCGGCATCTACTGCCCAACAACAACAACTTCTTCTTATGGCGTTGATGCTTCAGCACCAGAACAACAACTCTAACAATACGAACATCAATATTGATACTGCTACACTGTCATCGGCTTTATCATCGCCCGAAGGCACGAGAATTGTCAATTCATTTCTCCTTGGACAACAGCTTCCGTCCCTCAAAGGGCAACAGCAGCAATCTGCTCAATTATATAATAATACAACTGCGAACTCTAACGCCGCGTCTTTGTCCTCAAGCCTTGGTGTTAACCTTCCACAAGAAAATCAATCCAACCAACAGAATCTCTTTTATTCTCCTCAACCACAACAACCAATGGGACTTTCCATGCCACCACCATTGTCTTTGGTGAATCCAACGTCATCGGAAACACCATTTACTGCCATGAATCCTCCGTTCCAAACTTCGGTAGATATTTCCTCCGACAGGATTGACAACCTTAATTCTGACAACAATCCTTCCGTCCTAACAGGAGATTCGTCATCCGTTATGGCAGCAGGCGACACGATAAATTTTCCCTCCACCGAGTCTTCCACCAAGAGCAAGAAAAAGTCCAAGGGCGGCAAAGCCGACAGTAACAAGCAAAACCCCGATTCACTTTTTCCGAGAGTCCTGTATTGCGAAACGGACGATGCCATTCTGGGCGAATACCAGACATTGCTGCGCCAACAACTCGAATTGTTCGAGGCCGACTCGCACGATGTTATCAACGGAACATTTCGACAAGGCAGGACAACTCCGATACAGCTTGGACAGATTGGTCTGCGTTGCAAACATTGTGCGACCGCTCCCTTATCCATTCGGACGAAAGGAAGCGTATATTGTAAGTGGACTATTTTTTTCGTTCTATCCATTGTAATACGAAGTCATATATCCTGATTGGTACTAGGCAAATGGTGTGATTATTCCAAAATTATTTTTAATCTCGACTCTTATTTTTCTCACATATTTTATTTTTTCCTAAATTTTCAGTCTCGCAAACCATCAAAGGAATGTATCAAATAGGACAAAATATGTCAAAGGTTCATTTATGCGAACGATGCACACGAATTCCACCAGATATTAAAAAGCGGATGATCGCTTTACGCAGGTAAGTGTTTTGTTGTTGGCTAGCTGAATAATTTCCTTTCTCTTTTATCGTTTATTTTAATGTTTTAAATTATCATATTTTTCACTCGCTCACTCACTTTCTTTTTTTTCTTTTCGACGCACCGCAATGATTACTCAAAAATTGTAGCCGACGGCATCGGGCATCCGGAGGAAGGGCTTACTGGATACGTCATTTGCGGGAAATAGGAATCTACGAAGACGGGACTGTACTTCGGGCCCGCCCAATGTCGGAGAGGAAGAAACCCCCCGAAGCTAAAAAGGAAGTAACAGGTGGTCCCTCCGCGAAAAAGTAATTCTCGCTGAATTACGCGTAGATTTTGATGTATGCACAAGAATACAGAACATCAAAAATCTATGATCAACGCAATGAATTTTTTTGGGATTCCATGTCTCGGGCAATGTAATTCAGTACGCTACTATTACACGCTACGCTACTATACTCTACAGAGAGAAGTGAACTGTATTACATGTCGCAATTTTTACCGCTCTATTTTGTAAAGCTACACGAGCATATCTTGGGGAAAACACCATGTAACAATAGATCCATTATTTTTATGTTACTGTTATCGAAAATACCTTGTTTTCGAAAAATACCTCTCGCTGCTGTACCTTGTGAGTACTCAATCCTCCAATCGCAGTGATCGCGACCATCTTGCGTCTCTCGGGCAGTATGGAAAACTGTTGTAAAAACTGTCTGCGTCGACTTCCGCGCGACTATTACTTCGTGTCGGTATGTATATCTGGACTTTCCAACGAACATCTCAAGCTTCGACGGTGATTAGAGAATTGAATTTGCTAGATTCATGGATGTTTCTGGAGCATCAAAACCCAAGCAATAAGCTTTATCTTGTCTCAAGTGCAATGCTTAGCTCCGGAATTATTCAATTGATTTGTTTCCCGCTGGGCCAACCCATCATTATTATATTCTCCGAGATGATGCTGGCTGGCACTTTCAAATAAGTAGTAACCGACAGGAAAGGACATTGTGTTACACAGGATTCCACCATAATAATAACAACACAAGAAAGAGCCTCAATAGAGCTGGCCGGTGGTGCCGGTGCTGTTGTTTAGACGATCATGATCCATCGTCTGCCGGTGTCGTCGATAGATTTTCGAGTGCTGTACATTTTATTGTATCGGCGACAAAAATAAGACGGTGGTTAGTTTATTGCATCCCATCAAAACTTGAATGGAGCTCCGTGTAGAAGGAACTCCACTTCCTGTGTTAAGAAATCTCTGTGTCTCGACCAATCCTTTCATACGCTTGTCTCAAAGTGGAAATCAACGAACTCGCATGCGTGAGCAAGGGCCTCACAAAAATAAGCCCTCGCAGAGTACTCAGCACAAATCCTTGTTGTAATATTATATTTTGCATTCTTCAAATCATGCTCCATTTGGTCGGTTGAGTTTAGGGCATACAGGCGAATCATCCGGCAAGGCATTCGATGCCTCGTGTAAATTTTTCGTGACCTTTCCAAGCCTTTTTCTAGTTCCGGCGTAGACCTTTGTGGGCCTGATGATATTTTCCAAAATCATATAGTTTGCATACCGATCCACTCTGCCTCTTTGCGTTCGGCATGTTCTCATCGAAATATATCTTCCAGACGCCAACGATTGGCAACGCTCCAAAAATTATTGTTCCTATTTCAATTACCATTTTGGCTCTCGGGTTGAAAAGACTAGAAGCTTGGATTATCCTTCCGTTTATGAATTAGTATTTGCTGTGAAGTGTGGCCCACAAATCCAGTCACTGCCACAAATACCTTTCTTAGTTTTGATGGTGGATCGAGCTCCGGAGGGAGCTTGATACGGTTGTTTTCATATCGGCGTTCATATTTTTTATGAGGAAAAGATTCATTTCTTGTTTTTACTCGATGTGCAACACTTTGCTTCGAGTGTAAAATTGGGGAGTTCAAGTCATAAGAACTGTTCGATCACAGACCTTTCAGACATATTATTCGTTGCCGTTTTGCTCTGGGACTGCTTTCACCAATAAAGTCCGAGGGTCGCAAAGTATAACTCACTCGGGTCGATTCCGGACACTAATCTAATTATTTCAACGTTCTCGTATTTCAATCCCTGGCCTGTGAGTCTCAACTGGTGCACCTATGCCCTCCACCGTGTCTTCACGTGTTTTTTTGAAGCATGCTCGACTTCATTGTCCAACTAGTGTTGCTATACATGGGAGTAGCAACTTTTGTCCGTATTTTTCCGGAACCAAAAGGTCAGCCGAGTCAGGGATTACTTTGACCACGAGATGAGAGGCGTCGAATTCCTCTTGAAAAATTATTAGAAAGGAAACAAACTAAGTAGCTGCTATTATTTTCATTCATCGATTCCAAAGAGAAATATTTTTGGTTGATTTTGTTGTTAAATTCCGGAAATTCGACTGAAGATCAAAATACCTAAAATTACGTGTAATACATCCGTAATGACGAAGCATGTTCTTCTCAGATCAACTTTAATCGGAAGAGTCATCTGAATGCTGAAAATGGATTGCAGTAAATTCCAAGGAATCGTTTTGAGAATGATGCAGGACGTGTAGGTACCACTCTTTGCCGACATTGATGACAGAGAATTTGAAATATACAATAGACCAACGAGAAGGGTATAACTTTCTAATAACAATCATGAGTATTGAGAAATAATAAATATTCTAGATTATACTGTTTTTTTGTTGGCATAATCCAGCAGTCGCAAGAAATCGCTTCGTTTGTTGTCTTCGCTTTCGTATTGCAACCAATTGGAAGGAGACCATTCAACCCCGGCGTTCGGTCCCTCAACAAGGTGTAACTGAAATGTATGCCGTTGTTTGTCACTAAAATTTGGCAAACTGAAATGATCGAGGGTCCCACAAAAGACTACAAGATCACCGGC
>Ga0115013_10000679_pt1 | contig 20176 bp, 11 predicted proteins | sample SouAtlMetagenome_2_FD_88686 | JGI IMG/M metagenome (GOLD analysis project Ga0115013, IMG submission 88686) | Marine eukaryotic phytoplankton communities from Atlantic Ocean - South Atlantic ANT15 Metagenome | ecosystem: Environmental > Aquatic > Marine > Oceanic | place: South Atlantic Ocean...
CTGCCCCTAGTTGGTGCATAGGCAGTCCCTGCCAAGGGCTCTTGCAATGGCCCACCCCCACCTAACACTACATTACCCAATCCAAACGTCCCCAGCATACCTCCAAACACTTGGTGTACCCTCCCCAAAACAGGATTGCTTTGGGGACCCCATGAGTTGCTAGGCTCCCTACCAACCCCCATACCCCCACAAAGACCTATAAACTCAGCTTTGGGTTACCACCGACGACGACCCGCAACAAAGCCCACTCAAGCCCAGTCGCTCTAGAGTTCGAACGACAAAACATTTCGATACAATCCAGATTACACTCACGAGCCACGTCTTTTCTTGGGAAAAGTCGATAGCGATTTGCCACATGTTTGTTTTGGATGTTTGTAAAATGGTAATTACAAACCCCTCTGTACCTTGCTGGGCTGGCCCCCTGGGGGGTTGGCCCTGGTTGCCCGGAGACCCATTTGCCAGACCCAGCAACCTGCAAGGTGAAATTGAAATCAATGGGCAACACAGGAGAGGTCTTGGTTTCAAAATTGTTGTTTGGTGACGACGGCTGTGCCTATGGAGCTCCTCCAGCCCAATGGTTGGGGGATTGCCAATGGTGCGGGATTGCCAGTTGGACGACTCATTCGACTCTCTGCTCCTGGCGATGTCTCTAACCGCTAAAAACGGGATCCTCGAGACCTTTTGTCGGCTAGGTCTTAACAGCTCGGTCGCGCTTCAAAAACTGCTCAATTTTTAATCTTCAGTTCCTCCTTCTTGATTTGCGTTATCGAAGCAAGGAATTGCAATAACCAGTCGTCATCGAAGCAAGGAATAATTGGAATACACTCTAATCCTCCTCATATATTGCTTTCGTTCTATGGATACACTAATGTAACGAATCATCACACGATGAACGAACAAAAGCGATGTTTGAGTTTCGGATGCGAAGAAGATCATCTGTCGGTCGAATGGTCAGTCGCCGCCAAACGAAGTCGTTGTGCCACGAACGAAGAAGATGGTGATAGCAACTTTACCGCTCCAACGATGGCTTCATCATCTTTATCGAGTGATTATTCATCGTCGTCTTCCTATTCATCGTTACCGCCCTCAAAACTGGTGCCACTCAACAAGGGGTGCCATCAGAAGACTCTGATGGTTCAACAAAAACCAGCCACGATTATTTCGACATCCAAATTAGGAAGCGAGGAAACATCGGCTTCAAATGCCAGAAATGGCGCAAGCCAGCAGAATAGATCACAACCCATCCAAATCGAGCCAATTCAAGAAGTCAAGATACCCAAAGAACTCCGAGACCATTGCTCCGCCGGAAGCTATTGGGTGACACCGACAACGAAAAAGCGGCGTCGATCTTGCGGTGTTAGCCATCGTACCAAGACGCTGAGCTTGGATGGCCTTGTCGTGACGGAAGCAAGTAAATCCAGAAGAACTAGATCCAGAACTAGATCCAGAACGAGCATCAACACAGATAAGAAAACGTTGGATCGAGAAACAGATGATAGCACTAGACCGAACTCAGATGATTGTAGCGACGCTAACAGCAACGCTAACAGCAACGCTAACAGCAACGCTAACAGCAACGCTAACAGCGACGCTAACAGCAACGCTAACAGCGACGCTAACAAGGTGAAGATTATTGGAATACCGAAACAGTTCAGCAATAATGTCAGCATTGTAATCGGGGAAACAAAAGCAAATGTAGACAGCAGCACAAAGACAACGTTATCGAATCCATCACCCAACACTAATGACAACATCTGCCAATGGGATAAACAACAACGCGTGGGGAACAATAATAATTTCGTGAGCAGCCAATTAAAGGCTCTTCAAGATCACTGTAGAGAAGGTCCGTATTGGGCGGAACCATCACAACGACGCCGACAACGACGCCGAGATGTGTGTCCGAAAAAGCACACTTATGCAGAAGCAGGATTGGGAAAGAGAACCCGACAGTCAGCCTTCGCCAACAGTAACGAGGTGGCTCATTGCAGAGAATACAACAACAAAAACAACCGTATCAACTTGGACAACTCAAATGAAAGAGCTGATACAAATACCAACACAAATATCAATAACGGAAGAAGACTCGGCATTACACAGAATCAAAAGCTTGATCAAAAGCTTGAGAAGGAAGAAGTAACCCGCCCTGAATACAACAACAAGAACAACCATATCAACTTGGACAACTCAAATGATAGCGCTGATGCAAATACCAACACAAATATCAATAACGGAAAAAGACTCGTCATTACACAAGATCTTAATCAAAATATTGAGAAGGAAGAAGTAACCCGCCCTGAACACAACAACTGTATCAACTTGGACAACTCAAATGATAGGACTGATACAAATATGAACAAAGAAAAAAGACTAGGCATTACACATAATCAAAATCTTGATCAAAATCTAGAGGGGGAAGAAGTAACCCGCCCTTCGCCTCACATTCCACATGAGATTCGAAATGCTGTCTGCGACAATGCATGCGTCGACAACACCACGAAGAAGTCACTCTCTACCAACCATTTGCACAACTCAAATGATAGAGCTGATACAAATATCAACGATGGAAAAGGACTTAGCATTACGGATGATGAGCCTCGAGACAGCAGTACCGAGTCTAGTCAACAAAGAGTTGTATTTCGAGCCGTAGAAGGATCAAACCAGCCAATCAATCGGTACACATTGGATCTTATATCGCTGGTCTGCAATAACTTTTACAACACCACGCAACAAGATAGAAGTAAACACAGTCTCTTAGTTTACCAGCAGGTTCATCGAATTTTAGACCATCCCCTTTTTGGTCACACAATAGAAACAGAATCGGAAAAGGAGCGATTGATGAGGCTTCAGGTAAATCGACTGTATTGCGAATGTATTGCGCCTGTCGAGATCGAAACTTGCTCACAATCTTGATTTTTGTATTTTGCTTTTTTGTATCTAGTTTCGACAACGTTTTGCATCGGCAACATCCATCGGAATTTCGCCTGTTGTATTTGCTAAGAAACTCTTGGGGTTATGGGGAGGAATATTAGAAGAAACAGTACCAACTGAAAACACAGAAAGCCGCGTTGGAACAATTGAAGAGCGACATCAGCCCGAGCACAAAGCCAAAACAATTTGCAAACAACGAAAGAAACGGGAAACAAAGAAGAAGGATCCCAAAAAGAGCTGTCGGTGGGAACTCTGGGAACATCTGGAATTTCTTCGGGGGCTCCGTGTCCACGGAAAGGGTCACTGGCAAGAAATCGCAGAAAATATTGCAACCAGGTGCGTGTCATTGTCGCAAAGATGCTTCCGTCTCGTGATGATAGTAGTTGTTTTGATTCCTCACTCGTGCTATACCTTTCACGCTATTGTCTTTTTCTCGCTATTTTCTTTGTGCGATTGATTAAATTGCTTTTCCGTAGAACTACCGTTCAGGTAAAAAGTCATGGGCAGGTCATGCTGAGGAAGCAGAAAAAAGGAATCAATATATTTGAACCACTCGATAATCCCAATTGTGATGACAAGACACATCCTCCTCCTCCGATGATGTAGAAGGATCCTTTTTGAGGGATTGAATGTCTTGACAGTTAGACTACCCGTGAAGTGCAACATGACTACATTCTCGTCGTGGATTGGGAAAAGATGTGTCATGCCACCACCACCAAACGTATTTTCATACTTTACCAGCTTTCTTTAGTACGTGGTTCCAAACCACAGATCCGAAAATATTTACAAATCTTTTAGAACTTTTTTCTTTTAAAAGTAGATTGCGTCTGGCATCGGATCATCCTATAGATTTCTACTTCGCCGCCATTGCGTGGGGCAGTGCGTGCCCACGTGGAGTAGTTGAAAGCCAAAATGACGCACACAACACTTTCTCTTTCCCTTCAGCGTGTATATGAGCTCAGCAGTGGTCATGCACGATGTTTTGGGATTTGAACATGACAACTCTCTGGTGGATGACGTGTTGCCAAACGAATGTAAGCTATTAGTATCGTTGATGAACATAAATGCTGAAATGTGATAGATAGATAGTGAATTGATATTAATTTACATGCAACTCTATATTTTTGTGTTGATGGCGCAGCATATAATCCATGTTTCTCTTTTTCAATAAAAGCCATCGACAATAATTTGTCGTGAGCTTTCGCGTTCGGCTAAGACTTGCTGTCGAATATTGTGCCCAGACCAAACCTCTTTCAAGTGACCATAGCGGTCGAGGTCGAGATTTAAGGGACGGCCCCTGTATTGCGGAGTTTCTCCATGGCTATCCACATATGGACTATGAATGTATGCTGCCTTGGCATTGTGCATAATCAAACCAGCGCATTCTTGCAAAAGAAAGAACATGCCAGCTCCGGCCCCGCATTTGTAAGAATGTTTCGTGCATTCTCCCCTCCCCCCAGCATTCAATACTTCACCGCAGACTAGACATACTGCAGTTTGTTCACTATCGGGGAGTAGATGACTAAGCTCGGCATACAAGTCGGTGTAAGAAGTTGGCATCATGGATATCCTAGGCCGATTGCTATTTAGTATGGGACTTTCATCTAGAGTGTAACCACCGATCAAACTGACATTTTTCTTTGGACTAAATGAAACTAAAGGTGTTTGAGGTGGTGGTCGAGCAGTAGGGTTTGTTTGGAGGACATCTGTTTCCACTGGTGAATCGACATCCATTGGCGTCCCTTCACTCTTATCCTTCAGAAGAGATAAGTCTTGTTCCCTATTATTCTTTTCAACTTGGTTTCGATCTGCCGTATCTCGGCACGATTCCATAGGCCAATCGTATACTCTAAATCCTTGCGTTTTAAAGAGTCTACTAGATACCATGGCTCCTGTCCTAGATACTATCGGAGACTTGAGAGTTTTTGCCCGAGAATGATTCTGTGCTGTCTCGTACCAATTTGACACAACTTCCCGAATTGCATCAGATTCAAGAATTTCGGAAAGGGGTTCGAGACGAAACAGTCTATGAAGTTCTGAAAGGGTAGCGTACGTATCATCATTATCCTTTCCTCTGTCCTCAATATTTTCTAGGTCGGTATATTTTGCCATAATACCAGGAACTAGAAGTTGCAAGATGATTCCGATATCTTCTAGGAACGAACATGCAGCCTGAGCTGCGAGTAAACAACCTTCTTGAATCCTTTCAGCTATTGCCTCATTCGAAAGGGATATATTTTGGATAACGGTAGGCTGCTGAAATTTGGAGAAGGCCATCTCTAGTAGAGATAGGCAATGCATTGTCCAAGCACTTTCAGCCGAAAGATCTTGTGAACTAATGACAGTGCGCATTTTTTGAACTGTTTCCAATATTGAACCTCCTGGACTAGCGTCCGGCAAATCGAGTTTTCCAAGCAATACCTGAAGTACTCTAGCTAACAGGCCCAACTTAATAAAACCCTCTGCGTCGTCAACAACAGAGTCAGATTTTTTGGGCATGTCGGTGCTCTTTGAAGAAATAAAACTACCCCTACTACAGAAAGGAATTGGCCATACCAGTTCGAGGGAGTCACTTCTTGCTCTTGCCCTTCCTGCAGATGCACAGATCGCAGCAACAACGTGCGTCAAAACGTTGCCAAACAAAATTGGGTAAACTATCGGAGCCCTGTAAGGCTCTTGAAGCGTATTCTCAGTAGATTGCAACGGGAAGCCTATGACGAGCTGGACAAGATCTGCCGCGACCGCTCCAGCTGTCGCCATGACTGCTAGACCAAAATAGCGTAGTCTTCCCAGTCTTCCATTGAAAGGTTGGAAGCCATCATCTTCTATTGCATTAGGTCGAGGAAGAACTACAACTCTTCCATCAGATAAAATATGCGATATGCCGTACTTTGAAAATATTGCCTTGATGCTTTTGTCGTCTGATGACAATGCTGATCCACCATATTTTGCGGCCTTAGCCTTCGCTATTCTTGTTAGCCGTCGAGCCTCGTTAACTTCGCAGCAAATACTATATGTCAAACTTTGTATAGACATCATTAATTTTGACAGAAGCTTCTCTCTAGAAAGTTCCTGTCGCTGTGTTTCATATAGGGTGGTCGGAAAGACGCATGAAGGCCACTATACAATAAAAAAATATTACGTCAGATGGATTTGTAAGGTATTTCCAACCATGAGCATTGTTCTAAGCAATGACGAGATACTTACATCCAATGGTTCCTTGTTCACGTATTTATTTGCCAGACTGTAAGAATATTTTTCAACGATGTAATGCCTGAATTCTCCGAAGTCTTTGTGGAGATTTTCATCCCCTAATCGCTTGCCGTCTGCTTTATACGTGATGTCACTCACTTGGTCCATAAACCTTCTCCACACAACTGTTTCCGCAGCCGAATCGGTAGATGTCAAAGGAGCAATACTCAAGTCCTCCTGAGCGTTCTGCGGGTCACCTGAGTCACCAGACCTGCTATCTGCTTTCGGTCGTAATTTCCGTTTAACAAATCGTGGCGTTTTCATCATCGCATTCCAGGCAGCATAGAGATCCTTCTTTCGCAAGGCTCTCACGCTTCGGCGACGAGGTGTCGGAGATAATCCTGGTTTCTGTTCAATTTTGGTAGGATCTTGCTTGTTGGAAACAAACGCACATTGGCCGTCCCAAGTAACAGAGTCATTATGACGAGATACCCACCAAGGTGTAGAATCTAAGAATTTCTGTGATGAAGAAGGCCCAGCTGCTTCCATCGACTCGCAAGACATCGCATCTTCCTTGTCATCACTTTTGACCAACGGCGTCGTATTATTCGTACTCAACGCAGGATCGATCCAATCTGCACCGACATCAATGAATGGGATTAAACAGTTACTCAATCTTTGGCAAAGCGGACATCGAAATTCGTCTTTCTTCGAAACACGTCGGTCCTCTCGACGGGAAATAGTGGCTAGATAAGATTCCCAGCACTCACTGTGAATTGCATGGCCGCATAATGCAACATGTGCTCCGACAAATCGTTTCACCGGAACGAATGTACATGTGTCTCCTGTCGTGGGAAGACCTCCACCACCTTTCATGACAGTACTTGCTTGTGTGTAACCAACAAAGGCAAGGGCATTTCCTCCACTTGTACGCCTTCGGCGGCTTTGTCGATGGCCCAGATCCTCTCGCTCTCTTGCTCTCTTCTCGGCATTACTATCGTCACTACATATGATACACTGTGGTCTGTTCTTCAGAAGCCTCATCGGGATCAGAGGCTCGTCAAATAATCCTTGAAATGCATCGGGAGAAGCAAAAGACTGCGCATCGTCTGAGCCCGCTAAGGAGGACGTACGGCTGTGATTCGATGCAAAGCTCATTTGTCGACTCATGGCGGGAGACATCGCAATATCCATATTGGTTTCGCTCTTCATTGATGCATCTTTCTCATCCTTTTCAACTAACTCGTCTTGCATAGCAAAAGCAAACTTTGCAGCTTGAGCTTTCATCCTCTCCATTGCCTTCTGTTTCGCAAACCGCTTCCGTCTTTCTAGTTCAGTTTCCTGCTTTTCAGTATCATCTGCGCAATCAGCCGACTCCTTGAGATACACCAATGCAGACGCCTCGCTATTATGCCTGGCAGCAAATTCACACAGCCAAGCAGCCCCGGCTTGCACAGCCCTATCCTGTGCAAAGAAGCATCCATCAAAGCCACCATCAACTGCAAGGCGGCGAAGTAATTGTAAACAATTTTCTTCACCTTCGTACCAGTCAGAGGCTTGTTGAAGCTTAGGATTTGCCAAAAGAGCAGCTGATATCCATTCTTTCACAGTAGGAGCGGCATCATTGTCGCTGCGGTCGAAGAGAACACTACCTATTGAACCGCCGCCACTTTTTCTCCAATTCTTGTCTTCGGCAGAAGCATCTTGCCAAGCGTATGCCCCCAAAGTGAGTACATGAACGGCACGGGCGACAGCAGTTTCACTCTTATCATCTCCTTCGTATGCCATGGCGCCCCGCAATTCAACAGATTCCTTTCTTTTCTTGTTATCTCGAATATGCATATGCAGAGTCCTGTAAGTGATAGCGAGGATTGTAGCATCGCAAGTAACATCCCGTCGCAGACGAACGAAATCGGGATGAGACGCAGACAAGCCTTGACAAAATGGCTTTGGTTTGACTCGAAACTTATTATCCGATGGGAAAGCTGGGCGCGATTCAGCTGCTGTTTGGTGATTTCGAAGATTGATGTGGTAGAAACTGGGATCGTACGACTCCCAGGCTTCACGATTCAATTCCCACTTGTCAGGTTCCATCGTTCTCCGTGATATTTTTCGGTTTGCTACCTCTGCTAACACAACTCCAAGTGCAGCACCCGTGGCATCATCAGGATTTAATAGTTTCCCCTCCTCGCTCAGATATACATTGTCCCAGTGGCTTAGAACGTGATGAACTTCTGCCATTTCGCTATGAGTCTTTGGACCAGATGCTAACCGATGAATGACCTCCCTTCGCAATCTCGATTTTGCTTGAGCAGTGTGTGCTGCCTTGTCGGTAGGTGGTTCAGGGGGCAGCTCTTTACAGATTATAATAATAGCATGCAAGAATTCCTCTAATAGCAAAAGACATGAACCAGTCTCTCGAGCTGGAGAGTAGGTCGAGGGCATCGGCAAACCTTGACCAATTTCTCCTGAATCCTTTTCCGAAGAATAGAAGCCTTTTTGCACTTCATCCAAGTACCGATTTACATTAGCATTCGGGGCCTTCTCAAGCCCACAAAAATCAAAAAGTCCAAGACGATGTAGCAGAAGATGGACCAAAAAGCAAACCCCTACATCAGAATCAGGACGAAATTCCGCAGTCTGATTTTGAATTCGACCAAGCATGGCAAATTGAATTAAAAGCAAATCGGCATCTCGCATCGCCCGACAAAAGGGCGGCTCAGCGTAGTTTAGCACCTGATCATTTAGGCCATTTCCATTTCGTTTCCACAGCCCCGCACGAACTTGAGCTGCTCTCGACAATACCAAAAGTGGGAACTCCATCAATCCAATAAACAGTTTGTCTTGCACCTCTTCGCTTACGTTCTTCGATAGTAACGCTCGCAAATCTTGAATACCTGTTTTTCGCAAACATGCTTCTCGCAAACATGCAGCGACAAATCGATGTAATGGAAGATGAAACGAAAATGGTGTCGTTTGTGATATTGGAAGCGCTCGAAACGCTAAGACCGATCCTAACTTCACAGAGATAGTAGAAAATGGCAAACTTGCCGACCTCCGTTTGTAAGCCTCCAGGGAAGCTGTATGCGGTGTGGGCCTGTAGGTGCTCATAGCTAGATTTTGCCAGTCATATATTCCTGTTGTCAAGACGTGAAACGTCAATTCTACACAGGTCATTAGATTTTTGGACATTGGAGAATTGGGATCTTGAATTGGCGACGGATCGGAATCATCCCAGCTGAGTAACCTTTCAAATAGGGAGCCAAGACTAATCGATGCATTGAAGGCTCCGACCCAACCACGATGTTCCAGCTCGATGTGACCCTGAGAATAATCTCTCCAAATTTGTGAGTCCATCATCTGTCCTAGTCCCAGTGCAGATATCCAATCTTTCAAGAAACACCCTGACTTCGTCGCAAATAATCGCGGCATTCCTTTCACGTTAAGAACACATTTCAAATCAGATATGCAGGGCGAATAGCGTCTATTCATCATAACAAAGTGGACTGGATTCAATCGTCTTTGACGAGTAGCTGCACCAACTATAGCAACGCTGCTTGGGGTTGGTAGTGCATTCGCCGTGTCTCCAGTGTCGATAGTGTCATTCTCATCATCGACGGGCATCGCCGCTACGTCTAGCGTTTGAAATAGACTTGCCCCTAGCTTTCCAAGCAAATCACGCCGCTGTACTAAATCTAGTACGTACGTGACGCGATTCAAAAATTGTACGCTTAGCGCGTATCCACTGCGCTCCAAGACGCCCATCCCACGAGCATATTCTGCCGTGACCGATTGGTAAGTATCACAGTAGGCAACCGCTAGGTGCGACTTAAAGGTGGGTACCGCGAGTAGTGTCAGCAGGAGAGAATGCCAATACTTTGTGATACGGGAGCTGAGCTTAAAGTCCGCTCGTAGTAGCGGAGCCAAGTGGCGATCTGGGGAAATTGATTCTGCAACCTTTTGACAGAGCGGATCGCAGGATCGAGCAAGCCCCGTGAGCCACTGCAAGACATTGACAGCTCTTTGTTCAACTTGCAGTTCCCGTCGCGTCAAAATTGAACAAAAGAGTCCATGAGAACGGGTCAGAATCTCAGCCCGACGAAGCATGGCGGCTCCAAGCACACCAGAGGCAATTCTATCCCCGTCTAGCCACAGCTGGATCTGGGTCGTCGATAATTCTGCAAGAAGTTCTGTGGTACCCCATACGACAAGTTGTCCAAATTGCTTAAGCGCTTGTACTACCTTTGTGAGTGTTGACTCTGTGTACATGCTAGACGTTCCAAACAATTCGTGGATGGCCTCGATCAATTGTCGATCGGAATGTATGTCGTCGCTCTTGAGCACTAAGTAGAGCCCGCCCCCTTGCCGCGCAACTATACCTAGTTTTTCAGATTTGGTAAGAGGCTTCTCAGCGATTTCTTGACGTCGTGATTTTCCGGCGGCGGTGGGCGAAAAAATCCTTCGACGACCAACCGGAGCGGGTAAAGGCTTAGATTTGCCTGGTGATTCGCAATTGAACGATGATACAGCCTGTGACGTTGTTGTGGATATAACGTCCGAAGAGTCTTTCATTTCTACATCCTCGCCATCAGAGGATTGCGGAGACCCTAATTGCGATGATTGCAATTGCGATGGTGGAGGTTGACGCGACTGTAGTCTGTCTACTTGCTCCTCCTGCTTACCAGGTTCTTCTTTTTCTTCTTCCGTCCTCACAAATCCTTCTTCCGCAGCTGACGCTACATGTTTTACCATCCAATCAACTGCTGCTGGGACAATCCCCTGCACACGATACACTACCGATCCACTCAGAGGTCCGAGCCTAGGCAGGTCATCATTCTCAGCTCCTATGATAGTACAGGTGGAGCTACTGGTGACTGAAGCGAAAGGTCCATGCTTGTTGCAGAATCCTGCTGGATCCCATGCATCGGGATCACCGCAGTCGCAACATCCACCAGCTTGTGCATGATAAAAGGCTACATCATGCCCCTCGTGATTTGAACCCTTAAAACAAGCGTGGCATAAGACGCAAGTTTCGTCTGCTTGACATGTCCGGCATACCCATACGATATCGTTCTTTTTGAAGGGATGCTGACAAACCCTCCGTGGAACGCTCCTAGAGAGCGCCTCAAGAGTGTTTACAGCCTCGCGAGGCGTCTGGTAGCAGACGTCATCTCCGGTGGCAATCGTTGTGAGGCTTGTCGTGAGTGGTGACCGCAATTGCAACTCAGATTCGAGCTTGTCGAAGCCTTCAAGATCTTCGAGGTTTCGAAAGAGAGCATGATGACCACGATTTGGGGTCAATAATGACGAGTTACTATTGCTAATGTTACTTTCCAAGTCGCTATTGTTGTGTTCTCGCACATTGGATTGCTGAAAGACTAATCCTCCTCTTAGGTTGCCAGTTCCATGTGAAACAGCATCAACGCTGCTTGAATCACCTTCCTCGGCTGCATTATTGTTATCATTGCTGTTGTTAGAAATGATATTCTCAACACCTAGTGTTCCGACTGTAGAGGGTATATCGCTGGTACCACTGCTGTAAATATTTCGTTTTCTTCGTGGTGCAAAAATCATCGGCAAAGGAGGAGGAGGAACAACAGCGTTACGAAGAGTAACCACCGATGGCATCGGGGCTAAAAATCGAGCTCCGTCTGCAGGAAGATCCTCTAGCAATTCGGTCGTTTTCGTAAAAGCGCCATCGATCCAATCCTGTTCTCTGCGTTGTCGTTTTTCTTCGATGCTCATTGTAGGGGAATCTGGAACAGGTCTTTTTTCTGATTCGTTTCGATTTTGTTGATGCACCTTTTGTGATCTATCATCGGATGTAGTGGCTTTCGTTCTTGCCGATGGTTTAGAATCCTCCACCTCATCATGGCCATCTATTTTTGAAGCTTTACTCATTGCGTCGATTATTTTGATGCGGGAACTTTGTCCTTTCCTTTCGCTTCAACTTTCAAATCGGTAAATTGCGTCTATTCGGAATGACAGCGTCTCTCCGAGGTATCATCCAGTTCAACCGGACGACTCCAAAGGCACACAATAAATGAATCGCAAGTAGAAGGAAATAAGTCTGTCGCAGTTATTGTTGGTGGAAACGAAGTGATATTAGTGGACTGTAAGTGATTTCACCAACTTAATCATCAGTCTATTGCTTCGTTACCCAAGGGAAATTAGGTCTCGCAAGGGAGATTTCATGGACAGAGAGATATATGGATGCTCCTTTCACCTCGGATCGTTATGTATTCAGAACCTATGCTTTGTGCAAAATCATGCGAAACATATGGCAAAAATTTATTTAACATTTTTTCTACTTTGTTTAGGGATAGGGTTAATAAATGTCTTTTGACTTCTACTTTATTTTCATCGTCATCGCAGCAACAGGATAGGTTGACAGCAACTTTTATTCAGGTAAACAACCAACATAGACCATCTGCATCGAGATTTGAAGCCATCTCGCAGTATCAGACGTATGGAAAAGTACGCTCGACGGAATCGATTGTGTTGAAACTACATAATATCAATAATAATCATGGAAGACCCCCAGCGGCTCCCGAATGACGAACTTTCCTCCCCGGGAGATGACGCATCGGAAATCCAGCGCCAAGCCGAAGAAGCTATGGAACAAATGTTACTGGCCCAAGAAGACGAAGAATACATAGAAGCGGAAGGAGATAGAATCGATAACAACGAAGAAAATTTTGCCCAGCCAAATCAGGCGGAACGGGACGATGACCAGGCACCACAGGACTTTGACGCCGCAGCCGACAACAATATTGACGACGATATCGCGTTTTTGGATGACGATGAAAACGATCTTATGAATCACAACGTCAATTTCGAAGACAGCCAGGAGAAGAAGCACCCTTTTACATATGTCGGGCTCAGTTTTTGGGCTGCTATATTTCTTGTGTATTACGCCTATCGATCGAGGCAGCAATGGTATCTGGCTCTGGTATTTTTGTCGTCAAGCAAATACGCTTACGTCATTTTAGGGAATGCTTTTATTGCCTCATTGATCTGGTGCTTTCAGGTCACAGTGGGATTCTTTTTAAATGGATTGCGACTGAACGAGGCGGAGGGACTTGGGGATTACTTTCGATGGCATATTACTGAAACATGTCTGGCCTTGACGATATTTCGATCTGAACTTAATGTCAAGACATTTTTGCTATTCCTCATCTTGGTTTTTGCGAAGTGTCTGCACCATATTGTTGATGCAAGAGAGGCTCATCTGCGAATGACAGAGGAGATCGTGGTGGCCAACCCCACTAACGGATGGATCAGTCTACGACATCCGCACGTAAAACTGTTCGTTCTCATCAACATCCTACAGGTGCTAGACATTATTTCAGTCGTCCTGTGCGGCCTGGACATCATGAAAAATGGGCCATCTGTGTGTATTTTGTTTGCTTTCGAAAGTGCCATCATGTTGACGTCGGTTATATCCAATGTTCTGCTGTGGAACTTACACTTGCTGGACGGAATCCTTCATTTTCTGCACGAGAATTCAGATGCCAGTAACAGGATGCACCGGTGGGTCTACCCCTGGAAAGACCACAAGGCAACATTGGTATTTGCTGTAGAACTTCAGGCTCAGACGGCCAAGTTCATCTTCTACCTTACTTTCTTTTCCATCGTTTTTACGTACTACGGGTTGCCGATTAACCTTATCCGAGAGGTGTATATGAGTTTCTTACAATTGAAGTCGCGATTAGTTGCCTTCGCAAAGTATCGACGACTCATGTCAAGTATGAATCGGTTCAAAACTCCAACAGAGGAAGAATTGAAAGAAGAACACATCTGTATCATTTGTCGCGACGAAATGACGGTTGAAACCGCAAAGCGTCTGCCGGGTTGCGGTCACATGTAAGTATTCAGAATGGCTTCATTTAATATTCGTTCTTGTTTTTTTGGAACTACGTCTCATGCCATCCCAACATTGAATCACAGTTTCCACAAGAGCTGCCTTCGAGAATGGTTGGTCCAACAACAAACTTGTCCTACCTGTCGTGGTGATATTGCTGCCATGGAAGCACGACAGAAACAACAGGATATGCTGGATGCACGAAGGGAGGAACTGCAGCAGCAACAACAGGAACAACAACAAAATCCACAAGAAGAGGAGACGAGTAGAAACGAAGAAACTGATGATGACGGAGCCAAGGAAGATCAACCCTCTAGTGTCACGCAAGTTAGTAGTGAGGATAAATCAACTCACTCAACAAGCGAAGCACCGGAATTGACTTCCGAGAGTCAGAACGAAACCGATAGCAATTTATCTTCCAGGACGAAAACACTTGCGGATAAAGAAGAGAAAGAAACACCAACAAAATCAAAATCCAGTCCTTTGTTGCATCATCATGAGGTTAGCAGCAAAGAAACTTCGGCGTTTCCCGCTTTTTATCGCGTCATGCGAGATACTGGGGCGCCAGTGTATGCCGACGAGGAGGATGAGACGCAATCGTCCTTCACCGTGCTCCGATTGGTTGCCTGTGGCGTTGTGGTTTTGGGAATGAGCCTTGAATACCGAAAGTGCGTCTTAACAAACAAAATGATGATTCGAATGCCCGATGGCTGGGTAAGCGAGGACGACGTCGAACGCATCGTCGCTGTACCACTCAGTTCGCAACAATCGTAGTAATGGGAAATTCATGATTCTACTAATGTAATCAGAGATTGCAACCTTGAAATAGATTGAAGATTAAGACGAAAGAATTGAATGTAAACAGAGTTATAGTAATTACTGTTTTACCAACCTTGGAATAGATTAAAGTAGTATTAGTTATTTTTTTTCTGGCTCCTATTTCTCATTTTTGTGGAAATTAAAAAATCGAAACTTTTAAAAAATTCCATTGATCGGTGCACAACAAAATAAATAATCGGCAATGACGACAACACATACCAATACAGTCGAACAAAATCTTGAGATGGCAGCACCGACCTCATACACAATTTCTTCGCGGGAATCCTTTAACCGTGCGTGGTGGCCAATGGCCACCATCATAGTCCCGCTCATAGCCGCGATAACATCCAATTCTTTCTGGTTCCGATCGGAAAGTGTCGCAAAGTTACAAGGCTATTGGAAAAATTACGTAGACGAAAGATCTTTGAACCTTCTTGCTTTCTCTACCATTATTGTGTTGCTATGCATCGCGTACCGACTGTTTACCACGGCGATCCAAACACGAGACGTTAATCTATCCGTCACAATCTGCCCGTTAGGTGTACAGCGAACCAAAACCACTATTACAAGCTATGGCTATGACATGAATCGAGGAAAAACTCATGTCCACCACTACCCACTCCTGCCCATCGGAATCGTCAAAGACTGCATCCTATTAGAACACGTCGGTGGTTTATCGGTAACAACACACGTCATGATTCGACTCAAATTTGGCATCGATAGCACGAGCGACGAAAATGATGCCGTAGAATCGCATGCGAAAGAAAGTGGCGTTTCGGGTATGGTTGCCGCGTTTCCAGATGCCAAGCTGACTTTTCGCCAATGTCACGGTTTGGTTGATCAGATCGGGAGGGCCTTGCAAACGGTGCAGTAGAGTCTCCTTTCAATTATCGGAATTTCAGGTCGAAGTAGCAATTTAATGAAAATACCGAAATGCCAAGGTAATCTCACCGCTGCAGTTCCGATGACCACAAAGTTTCAGAAGATTACTGCTATACTCCTAATAAACCTTGCCCGATGCAGGCTATACTATGCGAATGACTACGGCTACTGAGCAGAAAAAACCCCGCTGTAGAGACGCTCAATTACGGAGAACGAAAACCGTTGCAAAGACGCTCAATTCCACGAGAACAATAGTGAGATGGGTTATTTGATACGAAACAATATTGTTTGGGAATGGCAGCCTTCCAACGTTTTTGCACGAATGACACAATTGTAAACACATGATGATTTTTACAACTCAGTTCATACACGACGGGTACACCGGTACATCAAAACGAAAACTTGAAGGATAAAAAACACTTGTTGATGATGCTCCACCATAGATTAAAGTTCCACGAAAAAGTAACGAAGTTCTATTCTTTGGTTAGGTTCTATGTATAAACCGGTTTTATTGGAAAATCGTTTTTATCAGTTCACCATGGACTGACGGCTTTGTAATTGTCATAGTCGTCTTCATCGTCAGTATAGGTTTCGGTTTGATTCAGTCGTCGAGATATTCTTTGCTTTTCCTCGTCAGAGGCCGCGAAATTTTGGCCGACGGCATTTAGAACCTTGACACCGTTCTTGAAAGCTGCATCAAAGGCCTTCACACCATAGAAGTCATAGCCGTCATTTTGCATGCTCTCCATTAGGTTAAGTGCCTTGAGGGGCTGGTGAGCGCGTTCGTATGCGGTAACAGTCGTTGTGAACAAGTCCACATCGGGCTTGAAGCCATCCTTTCGCATTTTGTCTAAAAAGGCTTCGGCAGCAGCAGGTTTTTGAATTTCGGCAAAGTAGTTGATAAGAATGCTGTAGGTGTATCGGTTGGGCCTTCCATGATCGTTCACAAATTGTGATTTCATCAGTTTGTAGACTTTCATAACATTTTCGCTGTCAGATGCTTTGCCTGCTTCTGTCTGAGCAAGCATGACCGTATTCAGTGTTGCGGCATTCGGGTAAAGTTCCTCTTTTATCATCTTTTTCAGCAACAATAAGGCACGTTGCGGTTCTTTCGCCTTCCGGCAACAGCTGATGGCAGCCCCGTAAATGATCTCGTTGGCTTCAATGCCGTCTTCCTTCATCATGCGAAATGCCTTGCTTGCACTTTCTACACAGCTTTCGCGCTCACATGCTGTCATGAGCGAACCATAGGTAAATTGCGTTCGCTCAATTCCAGATTCTTTAGCGTCCGTGAGGACGCGGAAGGCCCGTCCGATATCGCAAGCCTCGGCACAAACTCGAATTGCCGCGTTGTAAACCTGTATATTAGGTTTCACCAGGTTCGGGTCTTTTTTCATGAGGCTTAAAAGCTGTAACGCCTTTTTTTGAGGCAACAGCATGGAGGAAGTATCGAAATCTTTGTCTTCATCTTTGGCACACGCTGTAGCGCAAGCCCCAATAACGGCGCCCATTGTTAGCTCATTCGGTTCTACACCCTCCTTTCTCATTTTGTCAAGGAGGAAGAAGGCTTCTTTCCATTCTCCAGCGTACTCACAACCCTTGATGGCAGCTGTATAGGCAACTATGTTAGCAGGAGTTCCCGTCACGTCCTTACATTCTTGCAGTAGCCGAATACCCTCCTTCCATGCACCTCCACGAGCACAGGCAGTGATGGCACATCGATACGCCACGGCATCAGGCCCCATAAGAGATTTGCGCGCACCGGGACGTTGATATCGTGCAGTTCGTTGCGTGAAATCCTTAACCGATCTCATCATATCCAGATATCGTAGACCTTCGTATGCCAGCCCCAGTTCGGCGCACGCATGGAGGCACGTCATGACGGAAATACCATCGAGGGGGATCCCACGTTCCTGCATCGATTCTGCAATTTGTAAAACGCGCTTCCACTGACCTCCACGTTCGCATGCTGCCAGGACCGTTCCGTATGACACTACGTCAGGTTCTGGAACCAGAAAGTCGGGCTTCTCGTCGGTGTCTTTTTTGTCGCTGTTCGCTTCTTCCATTCTCGTAAGTAGAGAAATTGCATTTTCCCAATCCGATGCCTGAGCGCAGGCAGAGATTGCTGCATTGAATCCAACAACACTCATCATTAGTTTCTTCTCCTCTACAGCTTCTTTCAGTAGCTTTAAGGCCATTTCGGGTTTCGGCGGTTCCGCTCGGGCGCAAGCCGATATAGCGGATGAATATACAATCGCGTTTGGAACGACCCCATAGTCCTTTTCCATTGACCGCAGTGTTTCCATAGCCTTCTTGATATTCCGTGCTCGATTGCAAGCATTCATTAACGATCCGAAGGTGAAGACATTGGGTTTCATGTAGTTCGATGTCGAAGATGTCGCTCGCTCAAAAATCTCAAACGCTTTCTCGAGTCTCGTCGGCCGCGCTCTAGCACATGCATCAATAGCTCCGTTTATTATCCTTATGCTAGGGTTTTCGATGCTTTCAAACACTTTGAGTGCTTCGTCGGTTCTACCCTTTCGCCCCAAACCAACAATTTTCCTGTCTAATTCGGCATTCGAGAGACTACTTCGGCTTCGTGATGCTTTAGGTGTCGTCGTTGCCACCATTGAGAGAGATACTAAAGGTTTATTCCGTGATAATGCTGAGTCGGGAGTATCATTCTCATCCGCAACAATTGGTATACAGTGACTCCGCCGCCTCCTCGCTTGATTTATTGACTCTGGTGTGAAGGCACCCCCGTTGTCTGTCGTGAGAAGGAGAACAAAACACGACATGATCATCGCGCTGGCGATTGTTATTTGTTGTCGACGTTCCATTCGACGCCGAAACGTCCCCCTTGTTCTTCTCAAAGTTATATCTTTCATTTCTGTTGTATCTTTCACTATTATCCACTGTCTACCTCAACTGGTAGGGTAGTTGGAGATAGTTTGTTCGTGAACGCAATTCGGGAGGCTGAAATGCCGAATAAAATTCTCTTTCTGACATCAACGATGAGTAGACGGGACAGGGTGTTTGGTGTGTTCTTCGTGCCTTGATCGTGCCACAAGTAACTACAAGTGAAAAATGCAAACTGACGATCGGGGCTTGCTCAGACTTCAACATAGAAGAATTTTAATCCAAGAAATCGGAATTAATTTTATTTTAGGTTCGATGGAGTCAACAAATCTGACGGATGTTTTGTCGTCATCACAGATTTTTCGTTTTTTCTTGATTCAGCATTACCATTGGTAGTGGACACAACTTCAGATCATCTCTTACATGAGAACTCGGCTTCATAATTGAGAACAAAATAAATACCAAGATGAAATTTCAGCAGCTAACGCTCCTCTCTATCCTCTCTTCGGCGCTTTCGTTCCAAAGTAGTCCAAGATGGAACATTGTTAGCTTAGCAGCACATCCATCAACTACAAGTATCCAGAGCAGCAGCAATGGCAATGATTCTGTCGACGACCGCAGATCCTTTGTCAATTCGCTTTTATTGGGAGCTGCGGCACTAGGTTCTACCGCGACGATCCTACCGACAGATCCTGCGAATGCGGGTATCGACCCGCGATCGTTAAGAAATTTCCAGGTCGAAGGAGATGTTTCTGGTACAGCCCAAAGAATGCGGCAAATCGAGGATATTCAGCGACCGGCAAGTGACACCTTGAACATACCATACGAACAACTTAAGTCGGGAGTCGAATACCGGGAATATCGAGATGGCAAGGGCGACGCAGGTACGTAACGAATGCCTACCATAGTTCCGAGGTGGGACTCAATTATCACTGCACGGAATGAATCATTTAACACATTTGCTGTTCGTCGTTCTTTCTTTTTTCTTTCATTGAATACTAATTATTTGCCGCTGTCGCGATGATCGAACAGTTATTCAAAATGGATCTAAGATTGCCGCCGAGATGACGATACGTTGCCAAGCTTTTGCTTCGCAAAACGAACCTGGTGGGGTCAAATATTTCTCGACCAAGACCGACACGGAGTTTAATGAAGTCGCATGGACGGTAGGAAGCGGAGAATTATCGCCGGCGCTGGAGGAAGGAATGATGGGGATGCGCCGAAATGGATTGAGGCGTATCATTATCCCATCGACGGCGGTTTTTGCGGCAAGAGACAACAACCAGCTACCTCTTCCCACGACAAAGGACGGAAAGCGTATTTTTGATCGACTTTTTAAAACCGATGCGACTCTCTTAATCGAAATTCTAGTGACCAGTGTCAAAAATCCCCCACCGCCTAAAGTAGAAGAAGAAAAATCGGCGCTTGACACATCATCATCGTTGACACAAACAGAGGGAGCAACACCAACACTTGAAGCATCATAAACGATTTAGTAAACTTTAAAACAAGAATAATATGAAGGATAACAAAACCTGCAGATACCGAATTTTGCCAAGGTGTGCCACCAACACAGTTCACTATACTATTGATTATTTCTACAAAAAATTCTTCTCTATAAGTTATACCCAA
>Ga0115013_10000681_pt1 | contig 20095 bp, 16 predicted proteins | sample SouAtlMetagenome_2_FD_88686 | JGI IMG/M metagenome (GOLD analysis project Ga0115013, IMG submission 88686) | Marine eukaryotic phytoplankton communities from Atlantic Ocean - South Atlantic ANT15 Metagenome | ecosystem: Environmental > Aquatic > Marine > Oceanic | place: South Atlantic Ocean...
GGTTCAATTTTTGCTGATGGTAATGCGGCCGCTGGTAAGGCTAAAACTCTGATGTGCGCGGGATGCCACGGCGCTGATGGAAATAGTTTAGTCCCAGCCTTTCCAAAAATAGCAGGGCTAGGAGAAAAATATATCACTCAGCAGCTTCGACAGATAAAGTCTGGAGAAAGGGTGATCATGGAGATGATGGGTATACTAGATATGTCATCTGATCAAGATTTGCAGGATATGGCGGCATACTACAACAGCCAGAAAATCAAAATTTCTGGCGCCAAAGATATCGAGTTAGTGGGTATGACTGATCCTAAAATGACGCTCCGATATGGGGAGAAAATCTATCGGGGCGGAAATCTTAGCACAGGTGTTGCGGCATGCACTGGTTGTCATTCTCCCTCAGGAAATGGTAATGACCCAGCTGGATATCCACGATTGGGCGGGCAGTATTCAGATTATATTGAGAAACAGTTGCTAGCGTATAGACGTGGTGAGCGGGCAAGCGGTGCAAATGCTTTAATTATGCAGGGTGTCGCAGCTAACTTGAGTGATAAAGAGATAAAGGCTGTGGCTAATTACATATCTGGTCTTAATTGAGAGGCTACTAAAAAACAAGAATGAAAGGAGTTAGCTGTGCTGGTTTTTGCTAAGCAATTACTTTTTGTAATGTTGGTTTTTCTGATCGCTATACGAAGTGTCGCGGCTGAGCAATATACGGCTGGTGATGATTATGAAATTTTGCCTCAGGCCATTAGAACAGCCAATGCAAGTAAAATAGAAATCAATGAAGTGTTTCACTACGGGTGCATACACTGCTATAACTTTGAAACTGTTGTCTCTCCTTGGGTTGAAACATTGGGTAGCGACGTTGATTTCCAAAGAACTCCCGCCATTTGGCAATCAGCACTTGAACCATATGCCAGAGCCTACTTCAGTGCTACTGCAATGAATGTTTTAGATAAGACGCATACTGCATTGTTCGAAGCTATCCATATCAAAAAGCAGAAAATTCGCACGCAGCAACATTTGGCGAATTTTTTTGAAGAGCGCGGCGTTGATCCAGAAAAGTTTAATAAGACATATAATTCATTTGGTGTAACCAGTCAGGTTGCACAAGCAAAAGCTAGAATGAGGGGCTACAGAACTCAGGGCACGCCAGAGATGATCATAAATGGGAAGTACAGGGTTACCACTCGCATGTCGAAAGGGTTTCAAGGCATGTTGCAGGTAGCATCTTTTCTTATTGAAAAAGAAAGAAGAGCCGCAAATTAGGTCATCAATGAATGCCTCTGTAAAATAATTTTGGCTGGTTTATATTGCTTTAACGAGTTTGGATCTTTTTGAGAATTTCTTCCTAAAGCGCTTGATCTGGAGGCTTCAATCAAAGTTCTCAAACCTTTGAACGATCTGCCTGTTTTTGTAAATTACAGTTAATCAAGGGAAAAACTTTGAAACCTAATGTAAAACCCAGTAATCCAAACTTCTCCTCCGGTCCCTGCGCAAAGAGACCAGGTTATGACGTTGGCCGATTGGACTTGTCTACCCTTGGGAGATCTCACAGAGCTGCAATTGGCAAGACGGCGTTAGCTAGGGTGTGTGATGAAACCTCGGAACTACTTGGATTGCCTGAAGGGTATCGAGTGGGTGTTGTGCCAGCCTCAGATACAGGGGCATTTGAAATGGTTATGTGGTCCCTGCTTGGAGAGCGGCCGGTTGATGTATGCGCCTGGGAATCTTTCGGTACGGGTTGGCTTACGGATATAACCAAGCAATTAAAATTGGAAAATGTCACTTCATTCACAGCAGATTATGGATTTCTTCCAGACCTCTCTCAAACAAACTCAGATCATGACGTAGTTTTCACATGGAATGGTACTACCTCTGGAGTGAAGGTGGCTAATGCTGATTGGATTTCTGATGATCGTAAGGGGCTCACGCTATGCGATGCAACCTCAGCAGTCTTTGCAATGGATTTGCCTTGGCCCAAGCTTGATGTGACTACTTTTAGTTGGCAAAAGGTGCTCGGTGGAGAGGGGGCCCACGGAATGCTTATTTTAAGCCCTCGAGCCGTTGAGCGGCTTGAAAATTATAGTCCTCCCTGGCCCTTGCCTAAAATTTTTAGGCTTACTAAAGGTGGAAAACTAATAGAAGGTATTTTTCGTGGCGCCACTATTAACACTCCATCAATGCTCTGCGTAGCAGATTACCTAGATGCTCTGGCTTGGATACGATCCTTAGGTGGCCTTCACGGGGCCATTACAAAATCAGAAGCAAATTTGAAAGTACTAAGAGATTTTGTAAGCCAGCGTGAATGGATACATTTCTTGGCTGTAGAAGATGATCAAATTTCTAATACTAGCGTCTGTTTGACACTAGATGTTGATGCTGATCGCATCAAGGAGATAGTGCGCCTACTTGATAATGAGTGTGCTGCCTTTGATATCGGGGCTTACAGGGATGCTCCAGCAGGCCTAAGAATTTGGTGCGGCGCAACTGTTGAGGAGTATGACCTTAAAATGCTCATGCCTTGGATAGATTGGGCATACAAGAGCGTGAAAGAATTAAGTTAATCCGAACAATATTTTTACAAGAACAAGTGGAAACGATCTATGCATCACATACGAACTTATAACGCGATCTCCTCAAAAGGACTTAATAGATTTCCAACAGACAACTATTTTGTCACCCAGGATTGTGAAGAACCAGAAGCATTTTTACTAAGAAGTCATAAACTGCATACGGAGATTGTGCCAGACAGTTTAGTGGCAGTTGCAAGGGCTGGAGCAGGAGTAAACAATATCCCTATTTCTGACTACACCGCAAAGGGAATTGTTGTTTTCAATACGCCTGGAGCCAATGCTAATGCCGTTAAAGAGCTTATCGTTGCAGGCCTTTTGCTTGGATCTAGGGATATTTATGGAGGAATGACATATGTCCAGGAATTAAGATATATGGATGATGCTGGTGAGATGGGTAAGCTCTTAGAGAAAGAAAAGAAGCGTTTTGCCGGGACTGAGTTGGTTGGAAGAACGTTGGGCGTTGTGGGGTTAGGAGCTATCGGTTCAATTATTGCTAACTTAGCTTTAGACTTGGGAATGGACGTAATTGGTTATGATCCTGCTATTTCTGTTGAAGCCGCTTGGCAGCTCTCAAGTCGAGTTAGGCGTATGGATAGCTTGGAGCAACTCTTAGCGGCGGCAGACTATGTGACACTTCATGTTCCTGCTATTCCAGAAACTAAACATCTCATAAATTCAAAATCTCTTGGTTTAATGAAAAAAACAGCAAAGATTTTGAATTTTGCTCGTGAAGAAATTGTCAGTGCGGATGATATGTTAGCTGCGTTGAATGCTGGGGCATTAGCTGGTTATATCAGTGATTTCCCCGCACCAAATCTTCTTGGAAGGAAGGATGTGTTGTTAATGCCCCATATCGGAGCGAGTACAGAAGAGGCAGAAGAGAACTGCGCAGTAATGGCGGTCGATCAACTAAAAGACTTTCTTGAGAATGGTAACATATATAATTCAGTGAATTATCCAAGGACTAGAATGAGCCGTAATGGTGGCTCAAGGATTACTTTTAGTAACGATAATGTGCCCAAGGTTTTGGGTAGTGTGTTGTCAGTTCTCGCAGATTCAAATCTTAATATCATTGACATGGTTAATAAGAGTCGTGGAGAGGTTGCTTATAATATTATTGATATTGAAGGTGATGTCAGCCAAGCTGTTAAGGATTCTATCGCAAAAGTAAATGGTGTGATGGGAGTGCGAGTCCTTTAGGGGATCTGTTTTAATTAAAAAGTTTTGCGCGAACAGTTTGCCTGTAATCACTGGGACTGTTTCCTGACCACTGCCTAAACCTATAAGAAAACCAGCTGGCATCGAAAAAACCTGCGTAGTTTGCAACTTCTAATATTGGTAAATCTGTAGTTTTAAGAAGATCACAAACAAAATCCATCCGCGTCTTGGTAAGATATTTCTTGGGCGTCAGTCCTGTTGCTATTTTAAAGCGACGATTGAACGAACGAGTAGTCATCCCGAATTGACTTGCCAATGCTGGAATTGCTATTGCTTTATTAAAATTATCTTGCATCCATAGTTGACAGTCAGCTATAGATTCATCTGTGTGACTAACATGAGTTTCATCGTCGAAATGAATAGAGTCAGGGATATTTCGTATTTCATGAAAGAATTGCCTTTGTGCTTGTTGCGACACTAGATGCCCATAATGGTTACTTACTTGATGTATTATTAATTCGGCCATTGCATTGATGCTCGCGGCACAATAGATATTATTTTCTTCAGTTTTGAAGTGATGGCGATCAAGCTTAATAGATGGGTACTGTTTTTTTAGCGCGTCAAAATAATGCCAATGCGTTGTTGCTAATTTCCCATCTAAAATACCTGCTTCTGCAAGCAAGCACACACCTGTCCCTACAGCTGTAATTGAGCAGTTCTTCTCGTGCTGTTGACGCAAGAAAGGCACATATTGAGGATGCTTTTTTATTACTCGTCTGGGGTTTCGCCAAAGGGCTGGTATATGAATTAGATCATTATTTGATACATCATCTAAGGAATGAGTTGGTTCAACAGTAAAACCGGAAGACGTGTAAACAGGGTTGTCATCCGAACTAATGCGTCTAATTTCCAAATCACCAGAAGTATGTGTTCTCGCTCTAGTCATTGCAGCCGCAAAATTGAATATTTCTGCCGCCAGAGAGCTACTTGAGACTAGCATATTGTCACATAAAAGTAGGGTTAGCTTGAATGCCATAGCAACTTTAACTCAAAAAGTTTGTCTGAAATACTATACTATATGGCTAATATACAAAAGATTTATCGTTGATTACCTTTTACACTGCATTCTTCACAAGAACAGAGACAGCTTATGAGTGAGGCACTGCCAGTTATTGTTGGATTTGGAGGATTTAATGCAGCTGGAAGAAGCTCCTCTCATCAAGCTTTTCGGCGAATGATCCTTGATTCCCTCCCCCCTATCGAATATCAAAATACTATTATTGGGCTGGCATGCTTGATGAAGTTGGTTAGATCTGATGGGCCAAATTACCTTAATGAAAAGAATGAAACGTTAAGTCCCTCCGATGTGGTTAATCAATACAAAGACTGCGTGATTAACGGGACGCTGGTTCGAAAAATCGAGCATTTTGATTCTTTTAATGTAAGAGAAAATAGTAAGATCGAATTTCCCGAGGATGAACCAGTGGCCTTTAAGGTTGTTAACGGGGATTTGCAAAAGCGAGGTGATGAGCACTGGTATAAAGAAGAATTGAGCGATGGGAGTATCAAAATAACTGCAAGGCAATCGGGAGACCTTTTAATTTCGTCAACTTATCAGTTGTCTTCTAAGGCTTCTGGACAGTTGCCAAAAGGGTTCAAACCTTCTGATCACTATAATGCGCGGTTTCATCCCCGCGGATTGCAAATGGCTCTTGTTGGAGCGAGTGATGCTATTCATTCAGTAGGAATTTCCTGGGAAAAAATCAGCGGGAAAATTATGCCTGATCAAGTAGGTGTTTATGCCTCTAGTGTTTATGGTCAAGTTGATGGGGAAAGTTTAGGTGGACTTTTGCAGGGTCGTTGGAGAGGAGAGAGGACAACTGCGAAGCAATCAGCGTTATCGCTAAATTCGATGCCAGCCGACTTCATTAACGCATATAGTCTTGGGAGCATTGGTCACTCAGAGGCAAAGACGGGAGCATGTGCTAGCTTTTTGTATACTCTCCAGTCAGCAGTGAAAGATATACGTAGTGGTCGACGAAGGGTTGCAATAGTCGGTAACTCAGAAGCTCCAATCACACCAGAAATGTCAGAAGGATTTTCTAATATGGGTGCTTTAGCCAGTGATGAAAATCTCTGTAAGCTTGATGCGTCTGACATCCCTGATTGGAAATCCGCTAGCAGACCATTTGCAGAAAACTGTGGATTTGTCCTTTCTGAGGCTTCTCAATACATTGTTCTTATGGATGATAGTTTGGCAATTGAACTTGGAGCGGATATTCACGGATCAGTGCCCGAAGTCTTTATTAATGCTGATGGCATAAAAAAATCGATATCAGCTCCGGGTATAGGGAACTATATATCCTTTGCGAAGGCAGTAGCAGCTGCGATTGAAATAGTGGGAAAAGAATCAGTACAAAAAAGAAGTTTTGTTCATGCCCATGGATCAAGCACGCCTACTAACCGAGTCACTGAGTCCGAATTAATTAATCGTATAGCAGGTACTTTTGAAATTGAAAATTGGCCTGTTACTGCAGTGAAGTCATATGTCGGCCACACAATATCTGCTGCAAGCGGTGACCAATTAATTTCGGCTCTTGGGACATTTAAATATGGCTTGGTACCCGGAATTAAAACAACTCGAGAAATAGCGAATGACGTACATCAAGAGCATCTAAATTTTGTATTGGATGATTTTCAAATGGGTGCTGATGGGATTGATCTTTCGTTCATAAATTCTAAAGGTTTTGGGGGAAACAATGCTACAGCAATTGTTTTATCACCAGATAAGACCAATGATATTGTGTTGAAACGACACAGTGGTAGTAAGAAGAAGTATTTGCAACGCCGAGAAAAAACAAGGGCCTCAGCTTTACAGTATGCCCAGCGAGCAGATCTCGGAGAATTAGATGTTATTTATAAATTTGGCGAAGTAACGATAGATGAAAGAGAGGTAAGGATTACTAAAAATGGGATTAGCATTCCTGGATATTCTCAGGACATTAAATTTGATTTTAAGAATCCGTGGAAAGACTTACAATAAAACTTGCTAAATCAACTATCACTCCTTCATCTATTATTCTGCCCTGATTGATTAGAGACTCGGGATGGGCTGTAGGATAAGTTATGAATACTTTTGAGTGAGCTTCACCTTCAACGTAAAACGTTCCTCCATGGACTGCAATAATCTCTTTGGAATTTTGATCTATAATCGGACCACCAGAGGCCCCTCTTCCAGCATCGCAATCATGTAGTAATAACTTATCACTCTGGAAAGCAACAGATGAAAACGTCTGACAGGCGCTGCTGATACTTATATCATTTTTATCCTCGTTATACCCTACCAGCTGCAAACTTTTATAGACTGAAGAGGCTAATCCTAACGCCATTCCTTCATGAGGCAACTTGCGTTTCAATGCGATAAAAACCAAGTCATTATTTGACAATAGAAGTTTGTCTTCGAGGCTAGGCATGAACCTATGATCAGACAGGCCATGAAATCCTATCGAAGTTAGTCTCATATTTTGAGGCCTAAAAACGCAGTCTTTAAATTGCTCACTCGTACCTTCTTTATAGAGGACATGAGCAGCTGAAAGAATAATTGAATACTTAAAATTATTTGGTATTTCAGAGTGTCTTATATGAGTCGCAGAGCCTCTTAAGCCTCCATCACAGAAAATTGTTCCTGAAGAATAAAGAAAATTATCTTTTGCAGCAACTCGGTCATCATATGCGCCAAATATAGCACCGATAGCGTTATTTGAAATTATTATAGATATTAGGACAAACCGACACATTTTTTAACCAGGCTTATTCACGGACTTTAGTAATAGTAGGAATAAAAAACTATTACGCCATATCACCCCACAGCGATTGTAAGATACTCAAAGCCGCAACCGGCGCAGTCTCGGTGCGCAGAATACGAGGGCCCATTGAGACAGAAGTGTAACCTGATGCCTCCGCTACACTTATTTCATTCTCAGAGAGCCCCCCTTCAGGCCCAACTAGCAAGATAATATATTGATCTTTTGGTGAGGTTTCTGAAAGTCCCAAATCACCGAGATGGTTCATCAATAATTTGAGTCCATTATGTTTTAACTCAAGCCATGCATCGAAGGAAAGTATAGGATTAATGGCGGGAACACGGTTACGTTGGCTCTGTTCGCAGGCGCTAATTGCAATTTGATGCCAATGAGATAATTTTTTAACCACCCGAGATCCAGACAATTTAACTTCTGTGCGATCAGTAAAAATCGGACTAATTTCAGCAACGCCCAGCTCTGTCGCTTTTTGGATGATCCAGTCCATCCGATCGCCTCTAGAAACCCCTATAGCAAGATGGATTTTTAAGTTAGATTCTTTCTCTACAGCTGAGAAGCCATCAATTAAAACAGTTGAATTAGTCTTGCTGGCGTTAGTTAGCTTACCAATAAACTCTCCCCCTTCCCCATTAAAAAGAATGGCACTTTGGCCAACTTTCATTCGCAAAACTGACACTAGATGACGGCTTGAATTTTTAGGTAAGGTTACCTCTTCTCCTAGTGAGAGAGTCTGATTAGTATAGATTCTTGGGACACGCATGTGTGACAATTCTCAATCTTAATAGGACTTAAAGATCATAACATTGTGAGGAACTATTTTGATGTATATATAAAAAACCCCTGGCTAGAGACATTAGTCAGGGGTCTAAGATAACTAGTTTTTCTTAGTATTTATAGTTGTCACCTTTGAAAGGACCGTTAACGGAAACATTGATATAGTCCGCTTGCTCCTTCGTCAGTTTGGTAATAATGCCACCGAATCCTGCAACCATATGTCCTGCAACTTCTTCATCGAGATGTTTTGGTAAAACTTCAACTGTCAACATGCTCGCTTGAGTCGCTGTGTCTTGGTCAGCATATGCAAGCTTATATAAATGAATTTGGGCGAGCACTTGATTAGCGAAGGAGCCATCCATTATTCGGCTTGGGTGGCCTGTCGCATTGCCTAAGTTCACAAGGCGGCCTTCGGCTAAAAGTAGCAGATGATCATTAGTCTCTTGATCTCTATAAACTTTGTGTACCTGAGGTTTGATCTCCTCCCACTTCCAATGGTTACGCATATAGGCAGTATCAATTTCATTATCAAAATGCCCGATATTACACACAACACAGCCGCTTTTAAGCGCAGACAACACATCTGAACCACATACGTTATAGTTCCCAGTGCTCGTCACCAGAAGGTCGGTGCTACTTAAAAGTTCTTGATTAACCCCCTTTGATACATCACCTTCATTATAAGTAGATACAATTTCGAAACCATCTAAGCATGCTTGCATTGCGCATATTGGATCGACTTCTGTGATTTTAACAATCATCCCTTCTTGCCGGAGAGACTGAGCTGAGCCCTTGCCCACATCGCCGTATCCCACAACAACAGCCTTTTTCCCAGATAATAGGTGGTCGGTTGCTCTTTTAATCGCATCATTGAGACTATGGCGACAACCATATTTGTTGTCACATTTAGATTTTGTCACAGCATCATTTACGTTGATCGCAGGAACTTTTAGCTCGCCTGCTTTAAGCATCTCATAAAGTCGGTGAACTCCTGTAGTCGTCTCCTCAGTAACACCATGAATAGACTTTAAAGTTTCTGGATATTTATTATGTAGAAGGGCTGTTAAATCACCTCCATCATCAAGAATCATATTCGCATTCCATGGAACTCCATCCTTGAGAACTTGTTGTTCGAGGCACCACTCATACTCCTCCTCCGTTTCTCCTTTCCAAGCAAAAACCGGGGTCCCCTTGGCTGCAACAGCTGCAGCTGCGTGATCTTGTGTAGAAAAAATATTGCAGGAAGTCCATCGCACTTCAGCGCCCAATGCCTGGAGAGTTTCGATCAGCACTGCAGTTTGAATAGTCATATGGATACAACCCAGAATACGAGCATCGGCTAGAGGCTGCTCAGCTCGATATTTTTCTCTAAGAGCCATTAGCGCGGGCATTTCTGATTCTGCTATTGAGATTTCTTTGTTACCCCAATCGGCTAAAGAAATATCTGCAACTTTATAGTCTGTGAACGCTGTTTTACTATCTAAATTTTCTACAATGGCAGTCATATTAAATTCCTTATCTTAAAATTTTAATTCAATAATCTATGGATCTATCAAAGTGCTTTTTTGAGCAAAGCGACTTTATCTGTTTTTTCCCAGCTAAAGCTTTCCTCCTCCCGGCCAAAGTGGCCGTAGGCAGCGGTTGCTTGATAAATTGGACGATGAAGATCTAGCATTTCCATTAAACCTCGGGGACGAAGATCGAAATGCTCTCGCACTAAGGTTGAGATTTCATCATCTGTTAATCTACCTGTTCCGAAGGTGTCAATGCTGATAGATGTCGGCTCCGAGACACCTATGGCATATGACACCTGAATTTCGCATCTGTCAGCTAGGCCTGCAGCAACAATATTTTTCGCAACATAGCGTCCAGCATAGGCTGCTGATCGATCTACCTTAGTAGGATCTTTACCTGAGAATGCACCTCCACCATGATGTGCCATACCTCCGTAAGTATCGACAATGATTTTTCTTCCAGTAAGGCCACAGTCTCCGACGGGCCCGCCAATAATAAACTGACCGGTGGGGTTAATATGGTATTTAGTGTCCTCGTGTAACCATTCCTCTGGAAGAATAGGGGTAATAATTTCAGTGCGAACTGCTTCCTGAAGATCCGATAAACTGATGTCGGGTGAGTGCTGTGTAGAGAGTACCACTGCGTCAATTGCGACAGGCTTACCTTGGTCATAACGCAGTGTAACTTGGCTTTTTGCATCTGGCCTTAGCCAAGGTAGAGTGCCGTCTTTACGCACTTTGGCCTGTCGTTTAACGAGCAAATGCGAGTAATAGATGGGAGCTGGCATGAGAACTGAAGTCTCATTGGTAGCATAACCAAACATTAAGCCTTGATCACCTGCGCCAATATCTTTGTTCTCTCCAGCATCTACACCCTGAGCAATATCGTTAGACTGCTTGCCGATAGCATTTAGTACCGCACAAGTATTTCCATCAAACCCAACATCAGTATTGTCATAACCAATATCAACAATTACCTTTCTGACTACTTCTTCTAAATCTGCGTGAGAGTTAGTTCTAACCTCCCCTGCTATTACAGTCATACCGGTTTTCACCATTGTCTCAACGGCAACTCTAGAGTACGGATCATCATTGAATATTGCATCCAGTACGGCATCAGAAATCTGGTCGGCCATTTTATCTGGGTGGCCTTCGGATACAGATTCTGAAGTAAAAACATTATAGGTAGACATAAAATTTCTCCTTGAATTAAGGGTTTGCTAAGTTAAATTGTCGTATTTGAATTCGAAAGCCATTACGTTGAGTTATGTAGAGACTATTGCTATCCACCAACCCTGCGTTTTTGGCCCATCGAGTCAGGGATTCAGGCAAAAAACCTAACCAGATATCACCACATGAATCCTTAACCCATTCCTGATCATGTTCACATAGTTCCGTCACCATCAGTATTCCATTTGCTTTAAGTAGTTTAGCGCAGTCGGAGATGATGTCTGGGGGAGTGGAATTGTGATGTAATACCATATTGATTGAAATGAAGTCATACTGCTTATCATCAAGCAAAGCTTTACTGGTATCACCGAGAATGAAATCAATATTATCCAGATTATGGGTTTCAGCGTGTCGCTTAGATTGGTCAAGCATTTCAATTGAACTATCAAGCGCGGTGACATTGTTGAATTGCTTTGACAAAGTGCTGAGGAATTGGCCATAGCCAGGACCGATTTCAAGAGCATTGTTTGAATTTGTTTGATTTCCTAGCATCACAGCTTCGATACTTTCACCATAATCATCCCACCCTGCTATTAAGTCTTGGTTACTTGCAAATCGATCAGCATTTCGATTAAAAAAAGATACTGAAGCCTCTGAGCGGGCAGTATTAATCGAAGTAAGCCTATTAATATAATTTAAGTCTAATACCGCATTATCGATAGTCTCAAACAAACTTGTTTGTAGGGCTTGTAGATCAATATCTGAATTTAGTTCGTTACGCCGATAAAAAATAGAGGTTCCCTCTCTGCGAGTAGCAACTAAAGATGCATTTGCCAGTATTTTAAGATGATGACTCATCGCCGATTGCCTGATATCGAATACTTCACATAGCTCCAAGACACCGTAGGAGTTTTGTTGCAATACCCTGAGAATTTGCATTCGAAGCGGGTCACCCGCCGCTTTGCACAAAGTGGTGATGGCCTTGGTATCAATAGAAGCACGACTAACTTCACTAAAAACGCTAGAACTCAACATGCGCGCATCCTAACACGTCGATTATGTATATCAAAATATTTTGATATATAGTCCGTTACCCTTTTTGTCGGTAAAACTTATTTCGGATGTAAAAATAGGATTTTGGTATACTCCTAGGGGCGTCTGGGAGACAATAAGATCTCAATTTTCCTCATTTAAGGAGTGATTTTCATGGCCTCACGTAGAGACCTTGCCAATGCAGTTCGTGCACTTAGTATGGATGCAGTTCAGCGAGCCAATAGTGGCCACCCGGGTGCACCAATGGGAATGGCTGATATAGCAGAAGTCTTGTGGAATGATTTTCTCAAGCATAATCCAGCAGATCCGAGTTGGTCGAATAGAGATAGATTTGTCCTCTCAAACGGTCATGGATCTATGTTGTTATATTCACTGTTACACCTCAGCGGCTATGATCTTACAATTGATGAGTTAAAAAATTTCCGGCAACTGCACTCAAAGACGCCCGGACATCCAGAGTATGGTTATGCACCTGGTGTTGAAACGACGACAGGACCACTTGGACAAGGGATTGCGAATGCAATAGGCATGGCCTTGGCAGAAAAAGTTCTTGCTGCCCAATTTAATCGGCCTGGATACAGTATTGTTGACCATCAAACCTATACTTTTCTGGGTGATGGGTGTCTGATGGAGGGAATTTCTCACGAGGTTTGTTCCTTAGCTGGGACTCTGGGACTAGGGAAGTTAATAGCTTTTTATGATGACAACGGAATCTCGATTGATGGCGAGGTTGAAGGATGGTTTAGCGATGATACTCCAGCGAGATTTGAAGCCTATGGTTGGCATGTCATTCCAAGAATTGATGGTCATGACAGCGAGGCTATCAAAGCTGCTATTCAAGCGGCAAGGGATGAGCCAAATAAGCCTACTTTGATATGTTGCAAAACCATCATTGGCTTTGGGTCGCCAAATAAACAGGGTAAAGAGGATTGCCATGGCGCCGCTCTTGGTGATGATGAGGTCGCTCTCACAAGGGAAAGTCTAGGATGGCATCATGCGCCATTCGAAATTCCGGATGCTATCGCTGATCAGTGGGACGCAAAAGCTAAAGGCCATGAATCGCAGTCTCAGTGGGCTAATTCATTTGCTGAGTACCAAGTCACTTACCCTGATTTGGCGCGGGAGTTTGAGCGAAGAATGAGTGGCAGATTACCAGATAACTTTGAGTCTATGGCTGACGCTTACATTGCCGAGTGCCAAGAAAAAATGGAAAAAGTAGCATCTCGCAAGGCCTCTCAAAACTGTTTGAATGCATATGGTCCCTTGCTTCCAGAGCTACTTGGTGGCTCTGCGGATCTTGCTGGATCAAATCTAACGATTTGGTCGGGATCGAGAGATATCAGCAACGAGAATTGTGATGGAAATTACATTTATTACGGAGTTCGTGAATTTGGTATGAGTGCGATGATGAATGGAATTGCACTCCACGGCGGCTTTATTAATTACGGAGCAACTTTCTTGATGTTTATGGAGTATGCCCGAAATGCTGTCCGAATGGCGGCTATCATGAAGCAGCAAAGTATTTTTGTTTATACGCACGATTCTATCGGCTTAGGTGAAGATGGGCCGACACATCAACCTGTCGAACAGCTAAGTGCTCTCCGTTCAACTCCTAATCTGAATACTTGGAGGCCCTGCGACACCGTGGAATCCGCTGTGGCTTGGAAAAGCGCTATTCAATATCAAACAGGCCCAAGCGCCTTGGTGTTTAGCCGACAAGGTTTAGCTGCTATGCCGCGAACTCAACAGCAGGTGTCAGATATTGCCCGTGGAGGATATGTCCTTAAAGACTTTGAGAACCCTGTGGCGATAATTATTGCGACTGGCTCGGAAATGGAATTAGCGATGAGTGCAGCGGATGTTCTGGCAGATCAAAATATTGGTGTGAGAGTTGTTTCTATGCCTTGCGCTGAAGTTTTTTCAAAACAGAGTGCAAAATATCAAGAGTCAGTTTTACCCTCAGGTGTGCGTGCGAGAATAGCAGTAGAAGCTCTTCATGCAGACTATTGGCATAAATTTGTGGGTTTAGATGGCTTAGTAGTTGGTATGCATACCTTCGGAGAGTCGGCTCCAGGTGGACAATTAATGGAGGAGTTTGGATTTACGGTGGATAATGTCGTTAATAGTGTAAAGCGAGTTATTGGCTAGTGCTCCGCGTCGCTATAAATGGATACGGCAGAATTGGACGCTCATTTCTTAGGGCTCTATATGAGTCTAATCTGGAGCATTCAATCAGCATAGTTGCTATTAACGAACCTGCAGATCTTAAGACAATCGCTCATTTAACAAGGTATGACTCTACTCACGGACGTTTCCCAGGAATAGTCGACATACAGCAAGACCATTTGGTTATCAATCAAGACCACATCGTGGTTTTTCATCGTGACAGTCTCAATGAGTTACCATGGTCAGACTATAACATTGACGTCGTTCTTGAGTGCAGCGGCACATTTACCAGTCGATCTATTGCTGAGCAACATGTTAGTTCTGGTGCGAAGCGCGTCCTGTTTTCTCAGCCAGCTGAATCTAATGTGGACGCCACCATAGTCTATGGAGTAAATCAAAACTGCCTCAACGGGAGCGAAAAAATCATTTCAGCCGCATCATGCTCCACCAATTGTGTTGTCCCGGTCATTGATGTCCTGCAGAAGCAATTTGGGGTTGAAGGTGGAGTGATAACGACAATTCACTCTGCGATGAATGATCAACCTGTGATTGACGCCTATCACCACACAGACTTACGAAAAACTAGAGCCGCAATGCAATCGATTATTCCTGTTGATACTGGGCTTGCGTTGGGAATTGATCGACTTTTACCTGATCTGGCAGGATGCTTTCAGGCACAAGCAATGCGAGTACCAACAGTGAATGTATCAGCTATCGATCTTTCTTTAATCCTGCATGGCTCTGTGGACGTGGCGGCAGTCAATGGCGCTCTGCTAAAGGCATCTTCATCGTCCTTGGAAGGCATACTTGGGTACACTGAAGAGCCGCTCGCATCATGCGATTTCAATCATGATCCCCGCAGCGGCATACTTGATTCTAGTCAGACTAGAGTGAGCAAAAAAAAGTTAGTGAAACTGTTAATTTGGTTTGATAATGAATGGGGTTATGCAAATAGAATGCTGGATACTTTGAGATACTGGTCAAATTTGTTTTAGAAATAACTTAAGGACTACTCTAATAGGAAACAGATGCATGGCAGTCACCTTAATGTCGGATTTAGATTTGTCTGGTCGTAGAATTCTAATTCGAGAAGATCTAAACGTTCCAATCAAGAATAATTTAATTAGTAGTGATGCAAGAATTCAGGCCGCGTTACCAACAATTAGTCAGGCTCTAAGCGCCGGCGCCCAAGTCATAATTATGTCTCACCTGGGAAGGCCTGATGAAGGCACTTTCAACCCTCAGTATAGTCTAGCGCCGGTAGCTAAATACTTGAGCGGTCTATTAAATGAAGAAGTGATACTTATAAAAGATTTTCAGCAGCATAATAACTTTAGTAACCACCGATTGATAATGCTTGAAAATGTTCGTTTTAATGTTGGCGAGATAGAAAATTCTCAAAGTCTTGCTAAGGCATATGCAGATCTTTGCGATGTCTTTGTGATGGACGCATTTGGTACAGCACATCGAGCTCATGCATCGACTTATGGAGTCGCCGAATTTGCTCCTGTCGTGTGTGCGGGGCCTTTGTTAGCTAGAGAGCTTCTTGCCTTAGACACCGCACTTTCATCTCCAATGAAGCCAATAGCAGCAATTGTTGGGGGGTCTAAAGTCTCTACCAAATTAATGGTATTGGAAAGTTTTGCCAGCAAAGTTGATCAGCTAATTGTTGGTGGCGGTATAGCCAATACATTCTTGGCAGCAGCTGGCAAGTCTGTTGGCAAATCATTATATGAACCTGATCTTGTTCCCAACGCAAAATTGTTAATGGAAAAAGTTAATATACCTTTACCGACAGACGTAGTCGTTGGGAAAGAATATTCTGAGATAACTAAAGCTGCGATTAAATCCGTTGATGATGTGACTGACGATGATATGATTTTCGATATTGGTCCTAAGTCAGCATCCCGTTTAGCAGTAATATTAGAAGAAATGAAAACTATTATTTGGAATGGACCGTTGGGCGTGTTTGAATTTGATCAATTTAGTAATGGGACAAAAGTTTTAGCGGAGGCTATTGCTGATAGCACAGCTTATTCCATCGCCGGTGGCGGAGATACCCTCGCTGCTATAGACAAATATGATATTGGAGGAAACATCTCATATATTTCTACTGGAGGAGGAGCATTTTTAGAGTTTGTTGAAGGGAAAAAGCTCCCAGCAGTTGAGATGCTTGAAAAGAGGCATGATCTGGAAAGGTAGTGGGCTTAGCCACGGCTGAACTTATCATTAAAAAGACCTTAAAAAGGAGATTTCTAATGGCACTTATTACACTTCGTCAAATGCTGGATCATGCCGCAGAGTTCGGCTATGGAGTCCCAGCTTTTAATGTTAATAATCTCGAGCAAATGCGAGCCATTATGATGGCCGCGGACAAGACTGACAGTCCTGTAATTATTCAGGCCTCAGCAGGAGCTAGGAAATATGCAGGGGCTTCCTTTCTACGTCATTTAATATTAGCTGCGATAGAGGAATGGCCACATATTCCCGTTTGTATGCACCAAGACCACGGTACGAGCCCCGCCGTGTGTCAACGATCCATTCAGCTTGGATTTACATCAGTCATGATGGATGGCTCATTGGAAGAAGATGGGAAGACACCATCAAGTTATGATTATAACGTCGACGTGACTCGAAGAACGGTCGAGATGGCGCATTCTTGTGGTGTCTCTGTTGAGGGAGAGCTTGGATGTTTGGGTTCTTTGGAGACAGGTCAAGCGGGAGAGGAGGACGGCGTAGGTGCTGAAGGAACATTATCACACGAGCAAATGCTTACCGATCCCGAAGAGGCAGCTGACTTCGTTAGTAAGACACAGGTTGATACTTTAGCTATCGCTTGTGGGACATCTCATGGGGCATACAAGTTCAGTAGGCCACCTACCGGAGATATCCTTGCAATCGACCGCATAAGGGCTATTAACCAGCGAATTCCTGATACTCATCTTGTTATGCATGGATCTTCATCTGTACCTCAAGAGTGGCTAGAAATAATTAATCAATATGGAGGAGAAATTCCCGAAACGTATGGAGTTCCTGTTGATCAGATTTGTGAGGGCATAAGACATGGCGTTCGCAAAATTAATATTGATACCGACCTAAGGCTCGCATCCACCGGTGCGGTAAGACGATTTTTGGCTAAAAATCCAAGCGCTTTTGATCCACGTGCATACCTTAAAGAGACTGTAAGTGCGATGATGGATATTGCATTAGCAAGATACGAGGCATTCGGGGCGGCTGGGAAAGCACACAAAATTGTAAGTCTCAGCTTAGAGACAATGACTCAGCATTATTTGAGTGGGACATTAGCGCCCAAAATAACTTAGTACTAGGTATTTCATAGGAGTGCACTGCCTTGAGTGCCGCTCACAACTAGACTATTCTTAAGTCCTCTAGTGAAAAGCTAGGCTTAAAGAAAAAATGTAAGGCCACGCCGGATTTGAGAATGCAATTGATTACTACCAGTGAAATTTATGCCGTCGGTGTCCCCATCATACTCATGATGATAATCCTTGAAGTTATTTTTTCCGTGTATAAAAAACGTGATTTGTATAGCCTTGGTGATACAGGAGGAACTCTTGGATTACTGGCGGGCAATATCTTTGTTTCCTTGTCGACCCAAAGTTTAATGCTGGGGTTATATTTCTATCTCTACCAGTTCAGACTGATCACTATAAATGATCTCTTTCCCCCATGGTTGATTATTTTGGCCACATTTTTAATGGTCGATCTGGTTTTTTATTGGTACCACAGAGCATCCCATAGGGTTAGATTTTTATGGGCTATACACATGAACCACCACTCAAGCACCGAAATGAATTTTTCTGTGGCCTTTCGTCAAGCATGGTTTGGTCCGCTATCAAAAGTCCCCTTCTTTATTTGTATGCCTATAATAGGCTTTGACCCTAGCATTACTTTGGTCGTAGGTGTTTGCTCAACACTTTGGGGCGTTGTAGGTCACACACAATGGATAGATAAATTGGGTTGGTTGGATGGTATTTTTAATACTCCTTCCACTCACAGAGTTCATCATGGCTCTAATGCTGAATATATTGATCGCAACTATGGCAACCTTCTTATCGTTTGGGATCGAATTTTTGGAACTTATGCAAAGGAGGAATCTCCTGTTATCTTTGGCCTTGTAGATAATGTGGGAACTAATAATCCAGTTGCCATTACGTTTTATACTTGGGCGTCGATGATTAGAGATGTTAGGAGAGCTCGCTCGCTTTATGAGGTGTGTGGTTATATTTTTGGTCCTCCAGATTGGATCCCGGCGATAGATCCAGATTCTGATGTTCCATTACAAAACCTAACCTCACTTTCCATAGATCAAGGCAGTGAGTTTAGGTGAGAGCATTTTTATTTTTTTTATTTTTAATGATGCAGGCTTTGGTGCCAATTGCGAAGTCGTCGGTATCGGAGCCCTCCCAGGGGCCATATATATATATTTTAGGTGTTGCTCAAGATGCAGGGTATCCTCAGGCGGGATGTTTTAAACAACATTGCATGCAAGGGTGGATGCAAAAAGACAAACGGCTGATGGCTACATCACTGGCGGTAGTAGATACGGCAAATCAAAGAAAATATCTATTTGAGGCAACGCCCAATTTACCAGAGCAATTGTTTTTGCTGGAGCTACAAGCTCCAGAAAAAGAATTTGAACTGGATGGAATATTTATTACCCACGCGCATATCGGACACTACACGGGATTAATGTATTTTGGAAGGGAGGCGATGGGTTCTAAGAACATGCCAGTTTACGTGATGCCCAAAATGAGTAAGTATCTCATGTCTAATGGGCCATGGGATCAGCTTGTTAAGCTTAATAACATAGCTATCAAGGAGCTTTCGACTGAACGTAAAGTGGATATAGGGACTATAAGTATTACTCCCTTTCTCGTCCCACATAGGGACGAATATTCTGAAACGGTCGGTTTTAAAATTAAAGGTCCTAGGAAGACTGCTTTATTTATTCCTGATATTAATAAGTGGAGTGAGTGGAGCACAGACCTAGCAGAGCAAGTTCAAAAGGTAGATTATGCATTTTTAGATGCTACTTTTTTTGATGATATGGAATTACCCGGCCGGGATATGTCTAAAATTCCCCATCCGTTTGTTATTGAGACAATGAAAACGCTTGAAGATTTGACTTATGAGCAGAAATCGAAAGTTTGGTTTATTCACATGAATCATACAAACCCGTTGCTTGATGGTGACAGCTTGGAGAGTAAACTTGTTTTTGACAAAGGTTTTAGAGTGGCTACTGAGGGGCTGCGGTTACCTCTTTAAATTACCCGCGATAATAATTTAGGTATTAAAAATGTCTCTAGCATTTTTAGTTATGGCAATAACACTGTGCAGTGCCTTTATTTGCTTCACTGTCTCAAAGGAGAAGGGACTGAACTCAACATTTTGGCTATGGATGGCAATAGTATTTGGACCTCTCGCAGTGCCATTTATTTATCTATCCAAACCAAAGGAGAAGGATAAAAACTAGCCTAACTATAATTGCTCAGGCTCAGCCAAATACTCCTTTAAAGAAGAAGAAGAACAGAATCGATAATCCGGCGCCTGCAGGGAGTGTAACTACCCAAGATAGGAAGATGGAGCCAATCATTTTAAGATTTAGCGCGCCAATTCCTCGAGCCAAACCAACACCCAGAACTGCACCAACTAGAGTGTGGGTTGTAGAGATCGGGAGTCCTGTTCCAGATGCAAATACAACTGTTGCTGCGGCTCCTAGCTCGGCGGCGAATCCCCTACTGGGGGTTAATTCGGTAATTTTTCGCCCGATTGTACCCATCACTTTAAATCCATAGGTAGCTAGACCAAACACAATGCCCGCTCCACCAAGTAAAAGTATCCA
>Ga0115013_10000682_pt1 | contig 20071 bp, 11 predicted proteins | sample SouAtlMetagenome_2_FD_88686 | JGI IMG/M metagenome (GOLD analysis project Ga0115013, IMG submission 88686) | Marine eukaryotic phytoplankton communities from Atlantic Ocean - South Atlantic ANT15 Metagenome | ecosystem: Environmental > Aquatic > Marine > Oceanic | place: South Atlantic Ocean...
CGTGAAGCACAGCACGGTGCCCACGAACCTGACCACTGCCTTTGCAGGCGTCGACCGTGAAGCCGTCGACCGCGCCCGCAAATTCATGCTCCCCTACCCTCCGTCTTCGCCCTGCGTGGCGTTGTTCAAGGACGGCCGTTTGGCGGCCATGGTGGAGCGTCACCACATCGAAGGCCGAACCGCAGAAATGATCGCCGACCACCTCAAGATGGCGTTCGACGAGTTCTGCTGAGTCCAAAAGTCTTCTTGGAAATGAAAAAGCCCCGCGGTTGCGGGGCTTTTTTTGTGTTTAAACGTAGGAAGGAGTTACTGCGCCGGCCCAAATTGAATATGCCGTAGTGAATCAACCGTGCTATAGAAGGTCCTGCCTTGGCTCCCCAAAATCACAGTACCGTACTCTTCGTTGGGTGCGAGTGTCGAACCTTCAGTTCCAACCAAAGTTGCATGCCAATTGTTACCGGTCATATCAGATTGTATCAAGCTGGAACGACCTCCCAAAACCGAGGAAAAGTATGTGCCGGCGTCAATTGTAGAAGCATAAGCGCCGATTGAGACGCAAGAAAATCCTAGGACAATGCTGTTTTGGCCTCCGACAATGGCCCCTCCATCAGAACTGATGGTGTTGTTTCTTCCACCCAGAGTTGCTCCGTCAGCTAGCGAATTCACATTGTAGCGTCCCCCAATCATGCCACCGCCCAATCCTGAAAACTCATTGTACTCTCCGGTCACAATGCCGTAAATCCCTTGGGCTTGGTTGCTCTTACCACCAATGATGTTGCACGAACCATTGAAAATTTGGCTTGATCCGACGACCAAATTGTGTGAACCCGTGCGTAAAGCATATTGCTCAACACTGTCTACGGGGTTGTAACCCACAACGACATTCCCAAGGGAGTTGCCTTGTGTTTGATTGTCAGTTCCATTGACAACCTGCAAATTCGCCCCACTGACAAGGACGGTATGCGCAGAGTCGTCGACAGACACATAGTCTCCGAGACCAGGAACGGCAGAAGCTTCGAGGGAGGCCACTTGGGATTGTAGAGCCGCGATTTGGGCTTGCATCATCTGGATGACGGTCAGCAAATCCACACTGTCAATCAAGACGGGTGTCGGCTGGAAATCTTGGCCAAACTGGGCAAGGAAGCCTGTCAAATCCGTCGTGGCGATGTACTCATCGCTGTCCACATCCGGGTTGTAGGGGTACTGAATGGTCTGCTGGGCGTAAGGAGCCAAGCTCCACACCAAAAGAGCAGACAAGAGGATGAGTCGATGTTTCATGGTTGGTTAGTTAGTTTGGTTATGTAAAATTACAACAAATTCCTCGGTTGCTCTCATCCATGTCTCTGGGCTCGTTGTGTTTGTAGGTATCGTACAGCCTGCATTCTACATCTCCTACCTCATCTCGGTGTGCACAGGGATGGCGTACTTTTGCAGGCATGGCACGCGTCCTGACAGGCATCCAAAGCACCGGCACCCCGCACCTCGGAAACATCTTGGGGGCGATCAAGCCAGCAATTGAATTGGCGAACGAAGGCTCGAACGAGAGCTTCCTGTTCATCGCGGACCTGCACTCGTTGACGCAAATCAAGGACGGCGCCACCCTGCGCGAGAACACCTACGCGGTGGCGGCGACGTGGATGGCGTTTGGGCTCGACACAGAGCGAACGGTGTTCTACCGCCAAAGCGACGTGCCCGAATGCACCGAGCTCGCGTGGTACTTGCAGTGCTACTTCCCCTACTCGCGCATGACCTTGGCGCACAGCTTCAAGGACAAGCAAGACCGCCTCGGCGACGTGAATGCAGGGCTCTTCGCCTACCCCATGCTGATGGCGGCGGACATCTTGCTCTACGACGCGGACCTCGTGCCCGTGGGCAAAGACCAAATGCAGCACCTTGAAATGACCCGCGACGTCGCGAGCCGTTTCAACCACGCCATGGGAGAGGCATTTGTGTTGCCAGAAGCCATGACCCAGGAAGCGACGATGTACGTGCCTGGCTTGGACGGCGGCAAAATGTCCAAGTCACGGGACAACACCCTCAACATCTTCAAAGACCCCAAGGCGCTGAAAAAGCGCATCAACAAGGAAATTGTCACCGACGCCACTCCTCTCGAAGACCCCAAGGACCCGCAGGCCAACGTGACCCACAGCCTGTACCGCCTTGTGGCGAGCGAGGCGCACGCCGACGAGATGGCGAAGCAACTGCAAGCCGGAGGATACGGCTGGGGACACGCGAAGAAGGCGCTTTTGGAGGCCCTTGTGGACGGGTTCGCCGACGAACGCGCGCGCTTCCACGAGCTCATGGCCGACAAAACCCAAATCGACGAGTCCCTCGCCAAAGGCGCTGAAAAGGCACGTGCCGTGGCAGCCGATGTGTTGGCCCGCGTTCGCGAACGCGCCGGCTACTGAGCCGACCCCTCCTTCAAGTCTTTCTCTTACTGATTCGGCGCCGGACTGTCGAGCACTTCCGCCCCGTACTTCGTTTGGAACTTGCGGTAGAGCTGACGCTGGCGGTTGTCGAGGTCGATTTCGCGGCCTTCAATCCACGCATGCGTCAGGCTGTTGGTGCGCATGTCGAGGGCGTCGCCCTCCGACAAGAACAAGGTCGCAGTCTTGCCCCGCTCCAGCGTTCCCACTTGATCCTCGATGCCGAGGATTCGGGCCGGGTTGCGTGTCAATGCCTGGATGGCTTGCTCCTCGGTGAGGCCGTACGCACGTGCCGTGCCGGCGTAGAACGGCAGGTTCCGTGAGTTCATCTCGGTCATGCGCTTGTCGACCTGGAGGGCCACAGTGAGGCCTTCGTCCATCAACAGCTTGGGCAGTTTGAAAGGCAAATCGACGTCGTCGTCCGCGAAACGGGGCAGGCTGTGCACGCTTTGGAGCATGACCGCCACGTCGTTTTCACGCAAGAGATCCGCCACGAGGTAAGCATCGTAGCCGCCGACAATGGCCATGCGTTCAATGCCGAGGTCGCGCTTGAAGTGCACCGCCTCGGTGATGGCACGGGCGTCGTTGGTGTGGACGTACAGGCAGAGCGACCCGTCAAACAGCCCGCGCATGCCTTCATGGCGCACATCGGTTACCGAGCCCCTCGGTGCCGAGGCGTAGGCTTGCGCCTCGCCAAAGAACCGATTGATTTCATGCTTTTGCCGGTCGTAAGTCTTGCGACGTTGGATGTCGATTTTGCCGTCCTTGCGGTGCCGGTGGTGCGTCGAGGGCCAATTGAGGTGGATGCCGTCGACCATGTCGATGGCCGCGTCTTCCCAGTTCCACCCGTCAAAGTGCACCACGCCGCTGGAGCCCGAGACGACGCCCCCACGGGGCGTGATTTGGCCCATCAACACGCCGTTGGTTCGCACGGTGGGCGTGATTTCGCTGTCGGTGTTGAAGGCAATCACAGACCTGACATTCGGACGGAAGGTGCCCACTTCGTACTGGTCCTGCGAGGCTCTGACGGCCCCGATTTCTTGAAGGCCCAACGTGGTGTTCGTCACGATGAAGCCAGGGTACAGGTGCTGGCCGGTGGCGTCGAGGATGTCGTCGTACTTCTGGCGGTTGACCTGGAAGCTGCGGCCCACGTAGTCGATTTCACCGTTGCGGAAGCCCACGGCGCAGTCCTCGAGGACGTCGCCTGTGCCAAGGTGAGCCGTGGCTCCAAGGATGAGGATGGAGCGCGACTGGTCAGGGCCGGGAGTGGGCTGGGTCCACGCGGTCAAGGTCACAGCGCTGAACAACGCAGCCGTGCAGGCCGATTGGAGGAGGTGCTTAGCGGTTTTCATCGGTCAGGGTGTCGCAGTGATAATGAGATTGGATGCGCTCAGAGGGGCGCTTCAAGGCGCCGGAACCCTCGGATTGTCCAGCGTTGTACATCTTGGCGGTCAGGCGCGCCCGTTCGGAGCGCATGGCGTCGCGAAGGGCGAGGTCCCGGTCAACGTCAAAGCATCGAACGCCTTCCACAAAGGTTTGTTCTGCCTTGGCGTTGATGCTCAAAGGATGGTCCGACCACACCACCACATCGGCGTCTTTGCCAGGCTTCAGGGAGCCGGTCTTGTGGTCGATGTGCAAGAGCTTGGCTGGGTTGAGGGTCACAAACTTCAACGCCTCTTCCTCCGGCACGCGGCCGTACTTGTATGCTTTGGCGGCTTCCTGGTTCAGGCGGCGCGCCATCTCGGCGTCGTCGGAGTTGAAGGCCGTCACCACGCCTTGGTTGTGGAGCACAGCCCCGTTGTACGGAATGGCGTCCTTCACCTCGTACTTGTACGCCCACCAATCGCTGAAGCTGGAGCCTCCGGCGCCGTGCTCCGCCATCTTGTCGGCCACCTTGTACCCTTCGAGAATGTGGGTGAAGGTGTTGAGGCGGAAGCCGAGCGAATCGGCCACGTGCATCAGCATGTTGATCTCGTCTTGGCGGTAGCTGTGGCACGTCACAAAGCGTTCCTCGTTGAGGATTTGCAGGAGCGTTTCCAATTCCAAATCCACGCGCGGCGCCACCGGGCCGCGTCCTTCGCGGATGTCCTTGCGCTTGGCGTTGCGAAGGGCGGCGCGGTGCTCGATTTGGGCTTGGCCGTATTCACGGGCCCGAATGAAGTGGTCGTAGTACACCTGCTCAACGCCCATGCGCGTTTGCGGGAAGCGCGAGCGATAACCGTCGCCCCAATTGCTCTGCTTCACGTTCTCCCCGAGCGCGAACTTGATGAACGGCACGGCTTCCTCGAACAGGAGGTCCTGGGGCTCGGCGCCCCAACGGAACTTGATGATGGCGCTTTGGCCGCCAATGGGGTTGGCAGAGCCGTGAAGGATTTGGGCGCACGTCACGCCGCCGGAAAGCTGGCGATACATGTTCACGTCCTCGCTGTTCACGGCGTGTCCAATCCAAACCTCAGCGCTGCTCGCCTGCGTGCCTTCATTCACGCCGCGGTCCACGGCGATGTGCGTGTGTTCGTCGATGACCCCAGGCGTGACGTGCTTGCCGCGTCCGTCGATTTCTAAAGGGGTCACGCCGGCAGGCAACAACTCAGCCGGGTTGAGGTCAATGCCGACGGCCACCAAGGCCCCGTTGTGGAAGAGCACGTCCGCCCCTTCCAACACGCCGTCGGCTTCACACGTCCACACCGTGGCGTTGCGGATCCACACGGTTTCTGACGACAACCGCTCTGGCGTGCCGTAGGCCGTGAAAGGATACACCACGCCCGAGAGGTCGAGCTCCGTGGCGTCCGCCGCTTCGGCGAGCGCTTCGGCTTCGAGGTTTTCAGGGACGTCCTGTGCCGGTTCTGTCGTGGCGACCGCATCAAGGTCTTCCGAGCTCGGGTCTTCGGCCGCTTCGGCGTTGCGAATGGCGGACCAGTCGGTCCACTGCCCGGTGGCGGATTGGCCGGAACCTTCCCAGATTCGGCTTTCCATCCACACGTTGCCTGTCAAACGAATCGGGCCGTCCTCGGTGGCCAAACGAAGGACCACTGTGCGGTTGTCGAGGGTCAGGGGCACCTTGACCTCCGTGGAATCGTTCACAGTCCAAGACGCCTTCCACTTGCCCGGCTCGCCTTGCACGGACAGGACATAGACGCTGTCATCCACGTTGACGTTGTAGCTGCCCGAGAGGTCCAGGGGATGGCGGTCCCGCATGGGTGTGGGATTTCCGCCGACGTAGTGTTCCACGAGGTGGGTGGAAGACGAAAACAAGGGGCCGTCGGTCACAAGCACGTTGGCCACGCTGCCTTGACGCAGGCTGCCCAATTGGTCCGACACGCCCAGCCAAGAGGCCGGGTTGGAGGTCAAGGCGCGAAGGGCCACCTCCTCGGCGAGGCCTGCTTCCACCGCTTTGCGCACGCCCGGCAGGAATGACGCGGGATCCTTCAGTCCATGGGCCGTGAAGGCGACGGGGACGCCGGCGTCATGCAGACGGGCCGCGTTGGAGGGTGCGAGTTCCCAATGCTTCAATTCGTTGAGGCCGATCATTCGGGCCAGGTGGGGATCCGACACGTCATAACCCGCAGGGAAATTCACAGGAACCGCCATGCGGTGGCCGGTTTCGGCAAGGGCCTGGGCACGCTGGTAGCCGTCGCCGCTTCCCAGCATGATGGCGTTCTCCACGCCAAACTCCGAGAGCATCACGTCTGCCCGCAACACGTCCTTCCAGCTGCCCGCAGAAAACACCCGCGGCAGTTCGCTCGCGTGAACAAAGGCGTCCAAGGACAGGTTGGTCCCGCCGGCCATGCCGCGGGGTGCTGCCTCGGCGTACCATGCGGCGTCGAGGTGGGTTTGGCGCAACAGCGCAGTCGCGCCCATCAGAGAGCTGGGGTAGTTCTGCGAAGACGACCCTTTCCGGAAGCTCATGTGGAACGAGGCATCCGGGGCGAGAAGGGCTTCTCGGGGATCTTCGAGGGGCAGGACCACCGCGCCGGTGCCGCGGACCACACCATCTTGCACGTGGGTCAACACGGCGCCAAACCCGGCCTTGCGCAATGCCTTGGCCGCATCGGCAGAGGGGTCGAACTCCGCCGCTGCTGACGTTTCTGGCCGAACCGCTTCGTTCCAGCCGTACGCGCCTTTCTTGTCGCTGAGGTCCTGGGGGGTGCGGGACCAGCCTGCGCTTTGGACCTCGGGAGTGCCGAGGTCGCTGTGAATGTCCACAAACGAGGGATACAGGTGGAGTCCTTTCATGTCAAGGCGCATCGCCGGGCCGTCAAACGAAGTCGTGGCGGATGGGCCTGCTGCGACAATGCGGCCGCGGTGCAGGATGACCGTGCCGTCTTCCAAGGTGGTCTCAGCGTCGAGGTGCACTGTGGCGTGTTCCAAGACCGTGGCTACGAGCGCCTTGTCGTGGGTGCCGTTTACGGGAAAGGTGGGGTCTGTGGTTTGGGCATGGAGGCTGGTCACCGAGACCAAGGCGGCCCATGCACCAACCACACTTGCAAGCAGCAGACTTGGCAGGTGTCGCATCAGGGGAAGTTCATTTCAAAATCAGGCGCGCTGGTTGCCAAAAAAGGTCATGCTGCGCCCTGTGAAGGTACATCGGATGGTCGGGGCAACGCAGGGCCCGGTGTACCTTTGTACGCGATGGCAGCTTCACGTATTCCCACCAGCGTCTACGCTGAAATGACCCCCAATCCGGCGGTCATGAAATTCGTCGCGGACCGCAAGCTCGTTCGAGGCCAAGAACAACTCGAATTTCGTTCGAAGGCAGAGGCCATGCTCTGCAGCCCCTTGGCCACCGAGCTGTTCAACTTTCCGTTTGTGACCAACGTGTTCATCAGCGGGTCGATGGTGAGTGTGACCAAAGACGACAGCTTGGGCTGGGAGATGATTGTGCAGCAACTTCGGGAATACGTGCGCGAGTGGCTCATGGACCATGAACACGCCGTGGAAGCCGACAAACTGGCGGAGGCCATGCCCCAGTTGGGAACGCCTTCTGCCGACGCGCCACCCCAGGCTCCTGCCGGCTTGGATCCGGATGCCGTAAAGTTCATCGCCGAGGAAGACATCGCACCCTCCGAATACGACGACACCATCAAGCAGTTGCTCGAAGAATTTGTGCGACCTGCGGTCGAGCAAGACGGCGGTGCCATTGACTTCAAGGCGTTCAAAGAAGGTACCGTCTACGTGCACCTTCGCGGGGCATGCTCGGGTTGCCCATCCAGCACCCAAACCCTGAAAGGCGGCATCGAGCAGTTGCTCAAGTCCAAGATCGACGCCGTCGACGAAGTCGTCGCCCTCGGCGTGTGATCAGCTTTCCGCGCGCTTGAGCGCGTCAATTTCCCCCCTCAGCGTGTCGAGCGCGCTCCGCAAGCTTGCGGCCGATGCAGGTTGCCCATCCAAGGCCGAAGGCAGCTCGAAGCTGAGGTAGGCGGCGGCACGCCAGACCTCGATGACGTCATCGCCTGCCACGGCGTAAGGTGCAAAGGCCGGGTTGTCGCTGTGCAAAACCAAGCGGCTTCCGCCAGGCAAATCGTTCTCGATGCGCTTGAAGACAACCCCGTCGTTGCGCGTCACCACAATGTGCGGCCGCAACCCCCCGACGCTCATCCAATCGTCCACATACTGGCAGAGGATGTAGCTCCCTGACGGGATTGGAAGCATGCTGTCTCCTTCGATTTGGAACATGCGGTACGTGCGGTCGGGCGCCAGTTCCTTGAGCGGCAGGCCAAACGTCGGCAACTGCGCAACCCACTCCGGATCGCCGTACCCGTGCGCGTAGCCCGCAGCCGCCTTGACGGGCACCACCACCACGCGCTCGTTGTCGTGCTCCGTGTTGACCGACACCGTCAGGATGCGCAAGCCATCTCCCTTCACACGTTCCGCATGCATCTCGGCCTCTGAGCCGCGCACCAACGCATCAACGGTGATGTCGAAACACGCAGCCATGTCAATGAGTACGGACAGTTTGGGCTCCGATCGTCCCTCCTCGTAGGCCCCAAGGGTGGGCCTGGTCAAACCAAGTCGCTCTGCCAGAGCCTGTTGTGTCCAGCCCCGCGCTTTCCTCAGCGCCTTGAGGTTTTCAGCCAATTTGCTTTGCATGCCGCCCAATATATGAGCAATGCTCGAAAGTTGAGCAAAGGTTTGTTTCCTCGAAAAAACCCACCCCTTCGTCGAACTATATAATATTTATATCGTATATTTATGTTCGATAACAACGAATAACCACCATGATGCGCTGGAATCTTCTCACCATTGGCTTGCTGCTCACGTCCATGAGTTATGGCCAAAACGGCAGCGGCCCCGAGGCTTTGCAGGCCCATGACCCCGCACTGCAGAATCATCCTTCTCACTTCGAGTTGAGCGATTTTGGATTGCAGGGTACGGGCGAAGCCAGTCACACTTCTGTCGGCACCCCTCATTGGTATTCTGCTGCACCTGGACCACGCAGTGCCATCCTCAATTTGGAGTTTGGGCCTTTGTTTCCCGAGGAAGCCAAGCCTGCTGTGGAACGCGCGGCAGACATTTGGAGCCAATCCATTGAGACAGTGATTCCTGTAAATGTTCTGGCGATTTGGGATTCTTTGCCTCCCAACATTTTGGGTCAAGCAGGTCCCTATGAAGTGGTGCATGACTTTGAGGGTGCTCAAGAAGCAAACCGGCAGTACCCCATTGCCTTGGCCAACCAATTGGCAGGGGAAGATTTGAATCCCGAGGCACCAGACATGGTGGTCAAAATTGCAGAAGATGCTGAATGGTACGTGGGTTTGGACGGGCAAGTACCCGACACTTTGTACGACCTGGTGACGGTGGCCCTTCACGAAATGTGCCACGGACTCGGCTTCATCGGAAGCGCCAACCACAATGGAAATTCTGGGTTCCTGGGGTTCCAAGGCATTCCCTTCATCTTCGATCAATTTGTGGAAGAATCAGACCAAACGGCTGTGCTCGACTACATCAGCGGCACGGTCACTTTGGGCAACGTACTGGAAAGCGACGCCCTGTATTGGGGTGGACAGAATGGTGGAGACGCCCTTGAGTTTGGACGACCTCGTTTGTACGCACCCACGAGTTGGGCCCCTGGGGCAAGTTTTTCCCATTTGCGGGAAAACTCCTACCCCAACGGAGATGTCAACTCTTTGATGACGCCTTTTATCAACACGGCCGAAAGCATTCACACACCAGGCGGCATCTCCCTGGGCATGATGCAAGACATGGGGTGGTCTTTGCCTCCTGTATTGTGCAGCTTGCTCGATGTGGTGACGTTGACTCAAACCGCGTGCAACCCACTCACCAATACGTACACCCAAGTGTTGCAGGTGACGTATGAGAACGCTCCGGAAACGGGGAACTTGATGGTGAATGGCGTGGCCTTCCCCATCACGGGAAGCCCGCAAACGTTGTCGTTGACGAATCTGACCTCCGACGGAGCGCCCGTGGACGTGAACGTGTTGTTCTCTGAAAACCTGGATTGCGCCTTGACCGCGCCCGCACTGTTCACCGCTCCTGAGTCGTGCTGCGTGTTGTTGCGTTTGGCGGAAGTCAATCCTGAAGCCAAAACCGTGACCATCCGCAACGTCGCGGACTGCGAAGGCGGATTGTCTGGACAGGTGATCAAGTCTGGAGGCACCCAGGCCTTCCTCACCGATTTGTTGCCTCCCGGGGTGACGTTGGCCGCCGATGCCACGCTGACCATCAGCTGGCCCGACTGGCCCAACAACGCGGCGGGCGGGGATTTGACCTTGCACGACCAAGCGGGCGCCTACGACGACTACGTGCAGTGGGGCACCCCCGGCAACGTGGGCCAGGTACTCGCCAACATTTACAACCTCTGGACGCCCAACACGTTCTTGGAAGGCTTGCCACCTTACACCTATGAAGGCGATCCCTACGCGAGCCCTGCCGAGCAAGGCGTGGAGTACTGGAGCGCGGTGCCATTCCCCTGTGCGGTCTTGAGCATGACGGCAGGCGCAACCTCTGGGTGCAACCCCGTCGGCAACGTCTTCACACAAGAGCTCACAGTGGAATTCCAAAGCCCGCCCCCAGCCGGTGACGTGATCCTCGTAAACGACTCGATGGTGGTTTACGACGGCGCCAATCCATGGAACGTGGTATTGACGCTGCCTGCGTCTGGCACCGAGGTGGACCTCACCGTCACCGTGATGGGAGAACCCACGTGCACGGGCACCCTGACGGGTGAAGTGGTGGCGCCTGAAGGCTGTGGATGCCCGGCCGACCTCAACAACGGTGGATTTGTGGACGTGACCGATCTGCTTCTGTTCCTCACGGACTACGGATGCATGTCCGGATGCACCGCCGACTTCAATGGCGACGACATCGTGAACGTAAACGACCTCTTGATTTTCTTGACGTCGTACGGCGACTCCTGCAACTGACGGACATTCCCAGCCGAGCCAGGCCAAAAAAACGCGCTGTTGCTCGTTTCTTTGGTTTTGCTCATTATTTTAGCAGACCCGTTCCAGTTTTGGACGGGTCTGTTTGATGAACGACGTTTCCAACACCCTCCCCGTGCCGGCACCGGCGCCCCCCTCGGCACACGATCCGGGGCGGCAGCGGTCGATCCTGCACCTGGACCTCGACACCTTCTTCGTGTCGGTGGAGCGGCGCATGGACTCGCGCCTCGAAGGCCGGCCCATCTTGATTGGGGGGACGGGCGACCGAGGCGTGGTGGCGTCCTGCAGCTATGAGGCGCGGGGGTTTGGGGTGCACTCCGGGATGTCGATGAAGATGGCGCGGGCCATGTGCCCAGAAGCGGTGGTGATTCGAGGGAACTCAATGGCCTACTCCAAGCAGTCGGAAATCGTGACGGACATCGTACGGGAGGCCGTGCCGGTCTGTGAAAAGAGTTCCATTGACGAATTCTACGCGGACCTCAGCGGGATGGACCGGTTCTTTGGGTGCTGGCAATTCTCCCGCGAGCTCAGAGAGCGCGTGATCCGGGAGTCCGGCTTGCCCATTTCCGTGGGGCTAAGCACCAGCAAGACCGTGGCGAAAGTGGCGACGGGCGAGGCGAAGCCCAACAACGCCCGGCACGTGAGCCGGGGGACGGAGCGGCATTTTTTGGCCCCCCTCTCGGTCCGGAAAATTCCCATGGTCGGCGCGGAAACCTACCGTACGCTGCGCAACCTCGGTATCTCCACGATTCGCACGTTGCAAGACATGCCGGTGGAGCTCATTCAGCAAGTGCTTGGGAAAAACGGGGTGGCGATTTGGAGGAAGGCCCATGGACTGGACGATGCGCCGGTCGTCGCCTACAACGAGCGCAAATCGATTTCGACCGAACGCACCTTCGCCAAGGACACCACCGACGGCGACAAGCTGCACGCAATCATGCTCGCCATGGCGGAAAACCTGGCCTTCCAACTGCGTCGCGGCGACAAGCTCACCGCCTGCGTGACGGTCAAGGTGCGCTACGCCGACTTCTCGACCAAGAGCATGCAGCGACGCATTCCCTACACCGCCGCGGACCACCAACTCGTGCCCATCGCCAAAGACCTGCTCGAACAGCTGCTCGACAAACGCGTGCGCGTGCGGCTCATCGGCGTGCGCTACAGCCACCTCGTGGGCGGCGGATGCCAAATCAGCCTGTTCGACGACACCGAAGAACGCGTCAAGCTCTACCAAGCGCTGGACCGCATCCGCGTGCAGTACGGCGACCGAAGTGTGGTGCGCGCCGCCGGCCTCGAAGCCCGTACCATCGGCCGCACCAACCCCTTCAACGGCGGCCCACCTCCGCTCCTCGCCCACCGGCACCAGTGACCGACCCCTGGTCCTCCAGCCCGGGCAAACTCACCACCGCGGCGCGCAACGCGGTCCTCTTCCCCTTGTTCGTTTTACCTTCCATCAACCCCCTGATCCATGTGCGGCCGTTACGTCACCGTCTCCTCCATCCAAGCCGTTGAACAGCGCTTCAACGTGAAGGCGCCCACGCCCTGGGCGTCCAACGCCAACGTCAGCCACGGCGACCGCGCACCTGTGGTCGCGAGCGACAAGCCGGAAGAAGTGCAGCTCATGCAGTTTGGGTTCACGCCGGGATGGGCGAAGAAGCAGTACTACATGATCAACGCGCGGGCGGAGGGCGACCGAAACGCCGTCAACGACCCCAGCTACACCGGAGCGATGGGCATCCTCGACAAACCAATGTTCCGGAAGGCGATTCGGTCACAACGCTGCCTCGTCGTGGCCGACGCGTTCATCGAAGGACCCGAGCGCGAGAAGCTGTCCAAGCCGTACGTGATCTACCCGCGCGACGGGCAGCGTCCGTTCGCCCTGGCCGGGATTTGGGACGAATGGTGCGACCCGTCGTCAGGCGAACTCCTCCGCTCCTTTGCGGTCCTAACCACGGTCTCCAATCCCCTGACCCAGACCATCGGGCACCACCGCGCGCCGGTGATCCTCGATCCGGACCGGGAACGCGAATGGCTCAACCCCGAGACGCCCCTCGGCGACATCACCTCGATGCTCCGCACCTGGGACGCCAAACGCTTCAACGCCTACCCCATCTCGCCCGCCATCCGCGATCCGCGCCGCAACGGCTCGGGCCTGCTGGAACCGGTGGGACAGCGAATTTGGCCGGAGTTCACCCACGAAATCCATTCGACCCTCGAGGTGTTTGGGATGAAGGAATCGCAGTCCCGAAGCCGTCGCGCCGCCGAAGGCGCCGACACATCTCGAGGCGCCACCCCGCCCTCGGACTTGGCCGCCGAACCGCGTCACGCCACGTGGGGTCACCAGGGCTCGTTGTTTGACTGACCGTTCTCTCCAGTCGCTGCCCGCCCCTTCCTGAATCATGTACCTGAACACCCACAGCCAATTCAGCCTGCGCTACGGCGTCCTGTCCGTCGACGACATGTTGTCGTGGGCCCAGGCCGCGGGCGTGACGCGCGTGGCGTTAACGGACGTGGGGACGACATCCGCGAACTGGGATTTTGTGCGACGGGCGGAACGGTTTGGGGTGGCGCCCGTGCTCGGCATCGATGTGCGGAATGGAAACGCACGCAAGTTTGTGGCCCTGGCCCGGGACGCGGCCGGGTACGAAGCGTTGTGCCGATGGTATTCTGAACTGAATTTGGCCGGGACGCCCTTTCCCGCGCGGTTGCCCGAGGCCGTCCGTACCGCCGGCGTGGCCGCGATCTACCCCTGGTCCTCGTGGCGCGCGATGCACGGGGACTTGAACGACCATGACGAAGCGGCGGCCCTCGGTACGGACGAATGGGTGGGGGTCCAGGCCTGGGAAGTGCCTGCGGTGCGCCTCGCGCGGGCCGACCGCGATCCCACGCTGGAGCCGAGGCTCCTGGCGCTGTCGACCGCCACGTTCACCTGCAAACGGGATTGGAACACGCATCGGCTGTTGCGGGCCATCGACCACAACACGCTCCTGAGCCGCCTCGACGCAGCGGAATGTGGCGACCCGCGGGACTGTTTTCGGTCCCCGGACGAGCTGCGGGAAGCGTACGCCGAGATGCCGGAACTGGTGGCGCGGGCCGAAGACCTCCTGGCCGGGTGCTCGATGGACCTGCCCGAGCCTCCCGAGGGACGCCTGCACAACAACCCGCACACCTACACGGAAAGTGAAGACGAGGATGAGGCACTGGTGCGGTCGCTGTGTGCAGAGGGTTTGGCCTACCGCTATCCGGACCACGACGACGCAGTGCTGGAGCGGATGGAACACGAGATCGGCTTGATCCGCAAGCAGGGCTTCCTCGCCTACTTCCTCATCAACTGGGACATCACGAGCTACGCGCGCAGCCGGGGGTATTTTCATGTGGGACGAGGCAGCGGGGCCAACAGCCTCGTCGCTTACCTGCTGCGCATCACCGACGTCGATCCCATTGAACTCGACCTCTATTTCGAGCGCTTCCTCAACCTCTACCGGGCCAACCCGCCCGACTTCGACATCGACTTCTCGTGGACGGACCGCGACAACGTGGTGGCGTACATGTTCCAACGCTTCCCCAACGTGGCGTTGCTCGCGGCCTACAACACCTTTCAGTACCGCGCGGCCGTGCGGGAATTGGGCAAGGTCATGGGGTTACCCAAACACGAAATCGACGCCCTCTGCGCCGGCAAGTTCAACCCCAACCAGTTGGACGAGATGGAAACCGTGGTGTTGAAGTACGCGGCGGTGATTCGGGATTTTCCCAGCAGCCTGACCCTGCATGCGTGTGGGGTGCTCATCGCCCATGACAATATCCATCGCTACGGGGCACTGTTCATGCCTCCCAAAGGACTTCCGACGGTCATGTTCGACATGGTGGTCGCCGAGGATGTGGGGCTGCACAAGTTTGACATCCTGAGCCAGCGCGGGCTCGGCAAAATCAAGGATGCGGTGGAGATGGTGCGCGCCCGAGATCCAAAAACCGCCGCAGAGATTGACATCCACGACATGCGGAGGTTCAAGGCGGACGAGGGCGTGCGCGCCATGCTTCGGGAGGCCCGCGCCACCGGGTGCTTCTACGTGGAGTCGCCCGCCATGAGGATGCTCATGCGCAAACTGCAGGTCGACGACTACCTGGGGCTGGTGGCGGCGAGCTCGGTGATTCGGCCTGGGGTAGCGCGAAGCGGGATGATGCAGGCGTACATCGAACGGCACCGCGACCCGGCCAAGCGCGCAGACGCCCACCCGGTCCTGCTGCACCTCATGCCCGAGACGTACGGGGTCATGGTGTACCAGGAGGACGTGATCAAGGTGGCGCACCGGTTCGCGGGCCTCGACCTCGGGGAAGCCGATGTGTTGCGGCGCGGCATGAGCGGGAAGTTTCGGTCGCGGGAGGAGTTCGACCGTGCCCGCGACGCCTTCCACACCAAGGCCGTATCGAAAGGCCACGCGCCCGACATGGTCCGCGAGGTGTGGCGCCAAATGGAAAGCTTCGCCGGCTACGCCTTCGCCAAGGGCCACTCCGCCTCGTATGCGGTCGAGAGCTACCAAAGCCTGTTCCTCAAGGTCCACTTCCCCATCGAGTACATGTGCGCCTGCATCAACAACTTCGGGGGATTCTACCGGACCGAATTCTACGTGCATGAAGCCCGCATGCTCGGCGCCCGCATCGAGGCTCCGTGCGTCAACACCGTGGGTGCCTTGGCCGTGGCCGACCCCACATCCCAAACCCTCACCCTCGGCTTCAACCTCGTCAAGGACCTCAACCACGCCACCATCGCCGCCCTCGAACAGGCCCGGGCCGAAGGCGGTCCCTTCGCCTCCCTCATCGACCTCGTCGAGCGGGTCGCCCCCTCCCTCGAACAACTCACCATCCTGATCCGCGTGGGTGCCCTTCGGTTCACCGGAGCCGCCAAGCATGTGCTGTTGTGGGAGGCCCATTTCCTGCTCGCCGCCGAAGCCCAGGGCGGTTCAGGTACGGCCCGGGCCGGGTCCAGTCCCGCCCACGTGGCGGAACTCCTGACCGGGAGGCGCGCCCTTCCCGCCCACACCGGCGCAGGTACCGGCGAACTCTTCGCCCCGCCCAAGCCGCGCACCTATGTCCTGCCGCCGCTCGACGCCGCGCCGCTGACGGACGCCTTCGACGAATGGGAGCTTCTGGGCTTCCCCCTCTGTTCCCCCTTCTTGTTGCTGACCGAAGACGCCAAAGCCGTCGTCCGCAGCGGCGTGCTCGCCCGCGATCTCCGCGACCGCATCGGAGAAGTCGTCACCGTCGTCGGCCACCTCGTCACCGTCAAGGAAACCGCCACCGCCAAGGGCGATCGGATGTGCTTCGGATGCTTCGTCGACCTCGAAGGCGCTTGGCTCGACACCGTGCACTTCCCCGGCGTCGCGCGCGACTTCCCGTTCCGAGGTCGGGGAGTGTACGCCGTACGCGGCACCGTCTCCGAGTCGTTTGGGTGCGTGGGCGTCGATGCCCAGCGCATGGAGCGCCTCGCGACCCTCCCCGACCCCCGCTATGCCGAGGACGGCGTCATGCCTGCCGGAATCGACAGCGGACTTTCAAGCCGCCGAAGGCAGCCCCCAAAAAGCGCCAGCGCCCCTGGCTTCTGCGGCGCCGTCTCCCCTGTCCCATCCAGCTGAGGGCCCCAAACAAAACAGGGCGCCCCTTGCGGAGCGCCCTGCGCATTCGTCACATGAACGTCGTTTACTGAATCATGATCCGGCGCTGAATCGAACCACGCGCCGGCACAGTGAATTCCAACATGTAAGAACCCGCGCTCAACGCGCCGATGTCCAACACGTCGCGCTCACCGACCTGCTGCAACTTGACCACGCGTCCGGCCGCATCGCGGAGCGTCACAAAGGCGTTGTCCAACGTGGGACCCGTCCACACCAAGCGAAGGTTTTCGACGGCAGGGACCGGGAAGAGTTCCAAGGTGCCGTCAAGCATCTCACTTACGGAGCTGAGATTGACGTCCACGATCAAGCACTCCTGCTCACCAGAACAACCATCGGCGTTGGTCTCAGTGACACACACCGAGCCTGCGCCCCCGGCGTTCCAAACCACGCTCAATTCGTTTGTGCCGTTGCCTTCCAAAATGTCACCACCCACAATCGTCCACTCGTAGGTTGATCCTGCAGTGGCAGTGTACGTGTACACCTGCAAGGTTTGTGAGTAGGGGTCTGTGCTGCCCACGATGTCGTATTGTGCGATGTACGAGCAAACGGTGTTGTCTTCGATGCCCTCTGTGCTGTAGTTGCACGCCGTTTCGTCGTAGCAGCTGTAGCCCAAACACTCGCAGTTGTCCGACACCACGTCTCCCACGGTCAACTCAAATCCGTCGTCGCATCCCTCTCCGGGGTAGAAACAAGAATCGTCGTCGTCGGTCGCATCCGCATTGTAGTTGCATGCGCCCTTGCCGGTGCAGCCTTCGATTTCGTTTTCATCGCAAATGCCGTCGCCATCTTCGTCGTTGATGCATTCGCCATCGCAACCGTAAATGCCGTCGTCAAACGCGCAGCTGCCGTCGTCGGTGGTCGCGAGTGGGTTGTAGTTGCACGCCCCTTCTTCGGTGCACCCTTGGTGCAACACCAACAAAGGCTCGGGGCAAAACTGCTGGACGCTGTCTTGGTCACCACCGACGTATGTCTGAATGCACGCCTGAATCGAAAAGTCACTGCACGTCGTCACTCGGGCAACCAACACTTTCAAATCTTCTCCAGCCACGGCGTTCACAGGCCAATCATCCGTCGTTCCTGTGATGTACAAAGAGCCATTTTCGATGGTCATTCCCGAACACAAATCCGCGGGTGCACCCATTCCAACGTTGGATGGCAATTGACCAGCCGCATCCGAAGTTTCCATCCCGATGGTCCAAAATGAATCGTATTCGTAGTCAGGGAATGCAGCAAAGAACGCAGGGTTGTTGCTGGCGTCAACGACGATGGAAGTTGCGGCCGGGTTGTGGCATCCGCAAGGGGCATCGATGCCCATGGGCGGTGTGCCCAACGCAACCACATCTGAATACACCGCACCGACGACGTCCTCGGGATGCGTAAAGTTGGCGTAAACGTCGTACACGCCATAGTACTCGATGCCGGCCAAGACGTTGTCATCCTCCATCTCGAGGAACATGGTGTCCAACTCCGCGGTATAACCCGTCAATTGAGCATGGGCTGGCAGAGAGAGTCCAAGGACAAGGAGGGCGACGCACATCGCCACTTTGGAAAGAAGAGTCAAGTGTTTCATGATTCAGGGTTTGAACGCTGCAAAGTAACCTCAAAACGTCACAGTGTCCCCTTGCGTTGCTTCCTCCGCGCTTTCCTCCTTTTATAAGCACATTGGTCGACACAAATCGCTTGTTCATATAATGATATAAAAGATTGGACGACCATATTAAGGCGACATATATTGCTAGGGTAAACTGTTATCGCTATGCCAACTCAACCGCTAAAAGTGGGGCTTGGTGCCCTGCTTTGCGTGCTTTCTTGCCAAATGAGCGCGCAATACGCCTTGACCGTGGAGCCCTCCCCAGCCGTGGGGAATGGAGGCACGGTCTACCGATTCTATGTCAACGCCGAAGACCCGACCGACAAAATTTCGGCCGTCTACGGAACCGACGTAGACAACATTGTCATCAACACGCCCAGTGGGATCTTCAACAGTCCTTTCAACGTGGGCTGGAACGCTGCCGGCATCAACCCGGCCTTCCTGACGGCCTTTCCAGACATGACGGACGACAGCTATGCCACCATTGGCCTCTCGGGACCCGCTTCCCTCGCCGCTGCAGGTTCTGCCGACCCCGCCATTGTGGAGGACCCAGCTTTGAATCCATCGGTGTCCGACTATTTCCTGACAGGAGGAACGTCCCTGAACGTCAACACGCTGACAGGGGCGTCTTGGTACGTGCTCAACACTGCGACCAACGCCCTTCCTGTGGACGGGCGCTGGCTCATCATGCAAGTCACCACGGCAGGCAGCATTTCTGGAACACTCAACTACCAAGTCTTTCCTTTGGGAGAAGGGGATGATCAAGTGCGCATCACCAACAGCTTCGATGGTGCCGGCACCTTCCCGATGGAAGAAGTGCTTGGCTGCACGGACTCCGCAGCGTGCAACTACGACGGAAGCGCCAACGTGGACGACGGCTCATGCCAGTTCTGCGGGTGCGACGAACCTCCCGCAGCATTGGGATACACCTTGACCGTGGAACCCAGTGAAGCCACAACTGCTGGCCTCACCCGCTACCGTTTTTACGTGGACATGATGGACGCCAGTGACACCTTCAGTGCGGTGTTTGGCAACAGCGAGCAACCCCTTTTGGTGAACGTCCCAAGCGGGGCATACAACACCACGTTGAACACCAGCTGGAGCGCCTCGGCCATCAATCCGGCCTTCTTATCGACGTTTCCAGAAATGGCGGACGACACGTACGCCACCATTGGCTTGACCGGGCCTGCCTCCACCTCGGGCATTGCAGGTGCTGCAGACCCCGGGATTGCGGAAGATCCTGACCAAAGCATCACCCCTTTCTTCCTCAACGATGGCGCCACGAACCTCGTGTCCGACATGATTGTGGGTTCGTCGTGGTTTGTACTGAACGACGCAGGCAACGCCTCTCCAGACGCCAACCAACAGGTGATCGTCCTTCAAGTGACCACCGCTGGCAACGTTTCAGGCCAAATCAACGTCCAAGTTTTCCCCATGGGCAACGGCGACCAAGCCCAGGTGCTGAACTTCCTCTTCGACGGTGCAGGCACGTTCACGGCTGAAGGTGGCGGCAACGCGTGCGGATGCATGGATGAGAGCGCCGACAACTTCGACCCTGCTGCCGAATACGACGACGGCTCGTGCGAATTTGTCATTCCTGGCTGCACGGACCCCACAGCGTGCAACTACGCAGAGGAGGCCAATGAAGACGACGGTTCTTGCCTCGTCAACGACGCTCTCGGGGTGTGCGGAGGCACGTGCACAGCCGACCTCGACCAAGACGACCTCTGTGACGACGTCGACGATTGTGTCGGGACGTACGACGCATGTGACGTCTGCAACGGACCTGGTGAGATCTACGAATGCGGATGTGCGGACATCCCCGAAGGCGACTGCGACTGCAACGGCAACGTGCTCGACGAGTGCGGTGTATGCGGCGGTGACGGCATCGCTGAAGGCGCATGCGACTGCGACGGAAACGTGATTGACGCGTTGGGCGAATGCGGCGGCGGATGTGCTGCAGACGCAGATGCGGACGGCATCTGTGAC
>Ga0115013_10000683_pt1 | contig 20050 bp, 12 predicted proteins | sample SouAtlMetagenome_2_FD_88686 | JGI IMG/M metagenome (GOLD analysis project Ga0115013, IMG submission 88686) | Marine eukaryotic phytoplankton communities from Atlantic Ocean - South Atlantic ANT15 Metagenome | ecosystem: Environmental > Aquatic > Marine > Oceanic | place: South Atlantic Ocean...
AACAACAATATTTCACTTGCATCTGAGGTGGATAAATTTTCAGTCAGAAGTCGCTTGAAATCTTTTTCCATACTATCCAATTGGTAAACTGACTTTGCTTGATCAACAAAACGCTCAACTGAATTTGCAGATAAATAAGCCTCCCCCGTACCCTGCGCATCACGTATACCTTCAACACGAATTATTTCATTTACCCGATCCATTTGTAGCGCATCGTATAAATCAGAAATAGCATCTGCCTTAGCAAAGCAGGCGCAAAAACTTAATATTATGAAATTTCGAGAAAGACGCCAAAAATACATTCAAAATCCAAAAAAATATAACCAAAACTTACTCAACAAAAACATAGAACGCAGAAGCATGGAAGCTGTTGTAGAAAATTAAATTTTCAGTAGTTGCAACTTTAGCAAACAAATTAAGAACACTCCATTAATTTGCTTTTTGGGTAAAAACGACATTAGTCGTTATTAGGATAGATCGCTGACAAAATATATGCTTTGTCAAAAATTAGTTAAGCAAGGTTTACTATTGTGCAAAATCAAAGATCCAAAATTTATTTGGTAATTATCACGATTGGTGCCAATCGTGGAAGAGCCGCTAGAGGCAGGCCGTCATAGCTTTTAGTTTCTTTAAGATTATTAAATAAGGATCCTTACAATGACAGATAAAACTGGCCGCCGAACAGGTGGCAGAAATGCACGGCGAGCAGCAAGAGCAGCCCCCCTTTCACCAGACTTAAGACCTGTAAGAGCAGGTATGAAAAGCAATGCTTACAATCCACTGACTGAAGCAGGAGAGAAGCGAATTCATTCTGCTGCATTAGACGCGCTGGAAACTATCGGCTTAGGAGATGTTCCCGAAAGCGGAATGAAAAGTATGGTGAAGGCTGGCGCAATTTTTGGGGATGATGGGCGCATTAGATTTCCTCGTAGTCTCGTGGAAGACATGCTTTCCATTGCAAAACGAGATATAACTTTGTGTGCAAGGGACCCTAATTATGACCTGGATTTGACAAGCACCAGAGTTCATTATGGAACTGCTGGTGCTGCTGTTCATCTCGTCGATCTAGAAAGTCAAGACTACAGAGATAGTACAATTCAGGATTTACATGATGCCGCCAGAATAGCACACGAGCTCGATAATATTCACTTTGTGCAAAGACCAATGGTAGCCCGCGATATAATTGATAACAGGGAGATGGATTTAAATACCGTTTATGCCTGCTGCACTGGAACAACAAAACATATTGGAACATCTTTTACGGAGCCAGCTTATGCACGAGACGCTTTAGAAATGCTGTCGATAATGTCTGGTGGAGAAAAAAAATGGAGGGAAAGGCCATTTGTTTCAAATTCAAATTGTTTTGTTGTCCCGCCGATGAAATTCGCAACAGAAAGTTGTAAAGTTATGGAAGAATGTATTAACGGCGGCATGCCAATTCTTCTTTTGTCAGCTGGACAGGCTGGGGCCACTGCGCCTGCCCCGATTGCCGGCGCTATAGTTCAAGCAGTTGCTGAATGTTTAGCGGGTCTGATTTATGTAAATTCTATATCGCCAAGTTTCCCAGCTATTTTTGGAACATGGCCCTTTGTCTCAGACTTAAGAACAGGAGCGATGTCAGGCGGCAGTGGGGAACAGGCTTTACTTAGCGCTGGATGTGCGCAGATGCATAGATTCTATGATCTGCCAGGTGGCGCAGCTGCAGGCATTGCGGACGCGAAATTGCCAGATATGCAAGCCGGATGGGAGCAGGCAACCTCAAATGTTATGGCCGGTTTATCCGGCTTGAATATGGTGTACGAAGCAGCAGGAATGCACGCTTCTCTGTTGGGCTTCTGTTTAGAAAGTTTAATTTTAGGTAATGATCTTATAGGCCAGGCTCTTAGATGTGTTAGAGGGATTGAAGTTACAGAAGACAGTGTCAGCTTAGATGTAATTCGCGCGACCTGCATTGAGGGACCTGGACATTATCTTGGTTCAGAGCAAACGTTAAATCTGATGCAAACCGAGTATATATATCCAGATTTAGGTGACAGAACATCACCAAAGGAATGGCTAGAGCTCGGAAAACCAGATTTGCTAGAAAAGGCAATTGCTAAAAAGAACGAAATACTGAGTAAAAGGTCACCCGCAGCATTGGATGCCGAAACTGATGGTAAAATTCGATCAACATTTAATATTCATTTACAGATTTAGTCTGAACAATTAGCCCTAAGCTACAATTTGGAATAATGTTTATAGCTCAAGGAACCGTATTAAATCATCTTTTTTCATCCACATACTCACATTAACGGGTGGTATTTCGACAGAAATCAATATAGGTGGCCCTAAAATATAGAACAGGCCCCCTAAATGACATTAAGAAACATCGCAATAATTGCTCACGTTGATCACGGGAAAACAACTTTAGTTGATGAATTGTTAAAACAATCTGGAGCATTTAGAGAAAATCAAAACATTACAGAGCGTGCACTAGACAGTAATGATCTCGAACGAGAACGGGGAATAACTATTCTAGCTAAGGCAACTTCTGTCGAATGGAAAAGTACTCGAATAAATATCGTTGATACTCCTGGACATGCTGATTTTGGTGGAGAAGTAGAACGAATTTTATCGATGGTTGACGGAGTTGTCTTGCTTGTAGATGCGGCTGAGGGACCTATGCCTCAAACAAAATTTGTCACTTCAAAAGCTCTTAACTTGGGTCTGAGACCTATCGTTGTTTTAAACAAAGTGGACAAAGGTGATGCCGAGCCAGATAGAGCTCTAGATGAGTGTTTTGACCTTTTTGCAAATCTTGGCGCGAGCGACGATCAATTAGACTTTCCTCATATGTATGCCTCAGGTAGATCTGGCTGGGCAGATCATGACTTAAATGGACCAAGAAAAGATCTTAGCGCCCTATTTGATCTGATCATTAATCATGTTCCTCCCCCGCGACAGGCAGAGCATATTGAAGATGATTTCAGAATGCTAGCAACGACACTAGGGAGTGACCCTTTTGTAGGCAGAATTCTTACTGGGCGTATTGAAAGTGGGATTATAAAAGTTGGCTCAACAGTTCAGGCAATAAGCAGATCTAGCCAGAAAATAGAACAGTTTAGAGTCAGTAAAATAAGAGCATTCAGAGGTCTTGGGCATCAAGACATTGACGAGGGGGTTGCCGGTGACATCGTATCACTTGCTGGTATGACTAAGGCAACCGTTGCTGACACAATTTGCGCTCTGGCAGTAGAGACGCCACTAGAAAGTCAGCCCATAGATCCTCCAACAATAACCGTTACTTTTGGAATTAATGACAGTCCACTTGCAGGAAGAGAGGGCTCTAAAGTTCAAAGCCGCGTAATTAGAGATAGATTAATGAAAGAAGCTGAAAGTAACGTGGCGATAAAAATAAAAGACACTCCAAGCGGTGATGCGTTTGAAGTTGCTGGGCGCGGTGAGTTGCAAATGGGTGTTTTAATTGAAAATATGCGGCGTGAAGGTTTTGAACTCTCAATTTCTAGACCTCAAGTATTGATGAAAGAAGAAGACGGCCAGAAATTAGAACCAATAGAAGAAGTAACAATTGACGTTGATGAAGAATATACAGGTGCAGTTATAGAAAAAATCACTGGACCAAGGAAGGGTGATTTAGTTGAAATGAAACCTTCTGGAGTAGGGAAAACAAGATTGATTGCTCACGTTCCTGCAAGAGGTTTAATCGGCTACCATGGAGAATTTCTCACCGATACAAGAGGCACTGGCGTTATGAATAGGGTCTTCAGCGGATGGGCGCCCTATAAAGGCACTATAGAGGGACGGCGTGCCGGTGTCTTGATCTCCATAGAAGATGGAGAAACTGTAGCTTACGCCCTTTGGAACCTCGAAGAACGAGGAAAAATGTTCGTTGGACCACAGACCAAAGTATATAAGGGAATGGTGATCGGCGAACATGCCCGTGACAACGACCTAGAGGTAAACCCACTTAAAGGGAAAAAACTTACCAACGTTAGGGCTTCAGGCACCGATGAAGCGGTTAGACTAACGCCACACATTAAATTTTCCCTAGAGCAAGCTATATCCTATATAAATAATGATGAGCTGGTTGAAGTAACACCGGCAAATATCAGATTACGCAAACGTTTTCTAGATACTCATGAGAGAAAAAGGCAAGCACGCAGTAATTAAACGGCAAAATAGTAGGCTTAATTTGTAGTTTTATCTCGAGATAATTAACGATTTGACTGCGTCTATAGCAGAGGCCATACCTTCCATACTAGATCCACCTGCCTGAGCTAAATCTGGCCTACCGCCGCCTCCTTTACCCCCAAGCTTAGCGGCAACTACCTTGACTACATCTACAGCAGAAACGCTCGGCAATAAGTCACTCGTAACCCCTGAAGCAATCGCAACTTTCCCATCGGTATCTGAAATAAGTAGTATAACTCCTTTGGAAAGCTTTTGCTTATAACCGTCTATTAGGCTAGGAAGCTCTTTCCCAGGTATACCACTTAACTTCTTTAATACAAAATTTACACCCGACAAATCTTCACTTTCTAATTCATCGCTTTCTCCGGCACCTTCCGCTAATGCCATATCTTTCCTCAACTGAGAAAGCTCATTAACCAGAGATTTTCGTTCTGCCGCAAGATTTTTCACCTTCGACAGAATATCAAATGAACTAGTTTTAAGTTCTAGAGCTATTTCGGCAAGATAATTTTGTTGTTTAGCGAGATGGTCCAGTGCTGCTTCGCCAGTAAGTGCCTCAATTCGTCTTACGCCCGAACTACTCGCACCATCAGACAAAATCACAAATGCACCAATGTCTCCCGTGCGTTTTACATGGGTTCCACCACAGAGTTCTAAAGAATAACCATTTCCATCTAAACCCTTACCACTTTTCTGGTCATAGCCCATTGATACAACGCGAACTTCCTCACCATACTTTTCCCCAAACAAAGCAGTAGCCCCGAGTTTTCTAGCGTCATCAGGAGACATAACCCTTGTAGAAACCTCAGTATTTTGACGAATATAAAAATTTACTGAACTTTGAACGGCAACTAACTCATCCTTTGTGAGTGCTTTCGAATGACTAAAATCAAATCTTAACCTATCAGCTGCATTAAGCGAGCCTCGCTGCGCAACATGGTTGCCTAACTTATTTCGTAGTGCTTCATGTAACAAATGAGTTGCTGAGTGATTGGCACGCACGGAAGATCTACGCAAATCCTCAACTTCCAATTCCACTGCTTCATTTACAGATAATATTCCTGAGTTAATTTCTGCAAAATGAACAAAAACACCAACGGAACGCTTCGTGTCAACAATATTTGCTTTACCATTTTCAAATCTAATATTTCCAGTATCTCCGACTTGACCGCCGCTTTCTCCATAAAATGGGGTTTGATTGAAGATTAACTGAACTCTATCGCCCTGACCTGCACTTTCGATCAATGCACCATCTTTAACGATAGCAATAACTTGAGCCTGTGCGACCTCGGTATCATAACCCAGAAAATCGGTAACTCCATGTTTATCAGCAATGTCAAAAAATACTGCCGTATCAGCAGTTTCGCCAGAACCAGTCCACGCGGCTCTCGCCTTTCTTTTTTGCTCATCCATAGCAATTTGAAAAGCCTCATCATCAACTACACGGCCCTTCTCTCTTAAAGCGTCCTGAGTTAAATCCAAGGGGAAACCATAAGTATCATAAAGCTTGAAAGCAATCTGCCCAGGAAACGGAATTTCGGTAGGTAATCCATCAAGCTCCTCATCTAGCAATTTTAATCCGCGCTCCAAAGTTTGCTTAAATTTCGTTTCTTCATTTAGTAATGTTTCTTCTATCAACTCTTTAGCAGAACCTAATTCTGGATATGCAGCTCCCATTTGCCCAACAAGCGATGAAACTAATTGATGCATAACAGGATCCTTAGCACCAAGCAGATGAGCATGCCGCATCGCGCGCCTCATTATTCGCCGCAAAACATAGCCGCGACCCTCGTTTGAGGGCATTACTCCGTCAGCAATTAAAAAAGAGGTAGATCGCAAATGATCTGCTATAACTCTGTGATGGTTTGAGTTGTCGCCATCTGACTTTGAACCCGTGGCTTCTGAGGAAGCTTCGATAAGAGCCCTCATAAGATCCGTTTCATAGTTATCGTTTGTACCTTGAAGCAACGCAGCGACACGTTCGATGCCCATCCCTGTGTCAATAGACTGATTAGGAAGATCTTTCTTTGTACCATCTTTAAATTGTTCATATTGCATAAATACGAGGTTCCAGATTTCCACAAATCTATCACCATCCTCTTCTGGCGAACCCGGTGGGCCACCCCAATACTTTTCACCATGATCAAAAAATATTTCCGTACATGGACCGCATGGTCCCGTAGGTCCCATCATCCAAAAATTATCATTGGATGAAATCCGTATTATCTTGTCTTCAGAAAGCCCTGCCACCTTTTTCCAAAGCAATGCCGCATCTTCATCAGTATGATAAACGGTTACTAGAAGACGGTCTTTTGGAATATCAAATTCTTTTGTAATAAGTTCCCAAGCGAACGGTATTGCCTCAGACTTAAAATAATCCCCAAAGCTAAAGTTTCCCAGCATTTCAAAAAATGTGTGGTGCCGAGCAGTATAGCCAACATTATCAAGATCGTTGTGTTTTCCACCTGCTCTAACGCACTTTTGCGCAGTTACAGCGCGCTTGTAATCTCGTGATTCTACTCCGGTGAATAAATTTTTGAACTGGACCATTCCAGAATTGGCAAACATTAAGGTAGGGTCATTTCGAGGGACCAATGGACTAGATTGAACAACTTCATGTCCCTGCTTTCTAAAATAATCTAGAAATGTAGACCTGATATCATTTAACGTGCGCATTATATTTTCTCATATTTTTTTTAGCTCTAATGATTGCTTTGGTTGTTGTCTATAACGAACACAAAAAACAATAAAAAGGGCAGCAAAATTGCTACCCTAATTTATCAATCTAGTACTTAAAATCTAAGCTTCTAAAACTTCACCACCCACATCATTGTTCAAATCAAAATCTAAACCATGTGCAGCTCGAATTTTATCTTCTATTGAGAGTGCGATATTAGGGTTTTCCTTTAAGAAAATTTTAGCATTTTCCCTTCCCTGTCCAATACGCTCTTCCTGGTAGCTATACCAAGCACCTGATTTTTCCACGACGCCAGCCTTTACTCCTAAATCCAAAAGCTCGCCATTTTTGGAAATACCCTCACCATACATGATATCAAATTCTACTTGCTTGAACGGTGGAGCCACTTTATTTTTTACCACTTTAACTCTCGTAGCGTTCCCAACTACTTCATCTCTGTCTTTAATTGCACCTATGCGCCTAATATCAAGCCGAACAGAACTATAGAATTTAAGAGCATTACCACCCGTTGTAGTTTCAGGGCTACCAAACATTACACCAATTTTCATACGAATTTGGTTAATAAAAATTACCATACAATTTGATCTACTTATTGATCCCGTTAGCTTCCTCATAGCCTGGCTCATGAGACGTGCTTGCACACCGACATTATGATCCCCCATGTCGCCTTCGAGTTCTGACTTGGGCGTAAGAGCGGCAACAGAGTCAACAACAACCATGCTAACTGCTCCAGATCGCACTAATGTGTCCGTAATTTCAAGAGCTTGTTCACCGGTATCTGGTTGCGAAATTAGTAACTCATCTAAGTCCACTCCCAACTTTTTTGCATACTGCGGATCAAGAGCATGCTCTGCATCTACAAATGCACATACTCCACCCTTTTTTTGCTCTTCTGCAACACAATGCAATGTAAGGGTTGTTTTACCAGAGCTTTCAGGGCCATAAATTTCTACAATACGCCCCTTTGGCAAACCACCTATGCCTAATGCTATATCAAGGCCTAACGAACCTGTTGATGTAGCCTCAATTTCTTGAATGGCGTTTTCATCGCCAAGCTTCATAATTGAACCTTTACCAAATTGCCGTTCAATTTGGCTTAAAGCACTTTCTAATGCCTTTTGTCTGTCATCGTCTTTTTTGTCGCTCATTGATAAAAGCTCTGCCATGTTAATACCTCTTTATTTCATAGTGAATACTAAACAGCAATCACTCGTTTGTTCCTATATTGTTCTCTTATGGAGGTAAAATGAGAACATTTCAAGAAAATTTTATTTTTTTTTCAAAAATCCATAGAAAAAACCATCGCCTAGATCCGAAGGTAAGAACTGGTGAGCTTTTTTAATTTCAAATTCCGGATTTAATGAGCAAAATTTTTCGAGCTGCTTATAATTCTCACTCAGCAACACAGAGCATGTCGCATAAATTAAAATACCATCTGTTTTTAAAAGTTCTTTAGCTTCATTAAGAACCTCAATTTGTGTGTTTAAAAGATTCTGCCAGCTGTGCGCATTTAATTTCCATTTTCCATCCGGATCTCTTCGCCATGATCCACTTCCAGAGCATGGAACATCACAAAATATTACATCAAACATTTCTTTTATTGGCTTACTAATCTTTGTAATTTGTGCATTTGACCTTTCTGCTCTGGTCTTTAAATTAAAAGATCTATCCGGTGAAATATCGTAAGCAAAGATTTTTCCTTCGGTCCATGCGTCTAAAGCAAGTGATTTGCCGCCAGAGCCACAACAGTAATCTAAAATTTTTAGATTACTGTCTCTTGGTAAGTCGATAACACTAGCTTGGCTAGATGCATCCTGAATTTCAACAAAGCCATCTTTATAAGCCATACAGTTTTTTATTTTATTTTGCCCCTCGGTGACCCTTAGAGCTGTTATTATGGATGGATGCTTTACAGTCTGAATTCCGTCTCCACTCAATATTTTCTGCGCTTTTTCGATTGTGGTTTTTCGAATATTTACTCTAAGAAATGCAGGAGCTCTCTGACATAATGTCTTCGCGACAGTCACCGCTTCATCACCTAGGTCTGCCGTCCATATCGGCCAAAGAAAAGCTGGTACATTAAATTCTTCGTCAGGTGGACTTTTATACTCTTTAGCCTTTTGTATCGCAAACTTCTCTTTACTTGTTAAGCGAGGGCTTGCGTAAGTTTCATCGTTGAAATATTTTTCCAAATCCTCATTTGTCTCTAGAAGAACCCCCACTGCCCAGTTTCTACCGGAGTGTGGTGCCATTATTTTAGAAAGAGCGCTACGCTTTATTCTTAAACTATCGTAAACAAAGTCTCTGATTGCACGCCTATCTTTTGAACCTGCATACCTGTTCGTTTTACTCCATTGCTGAAGCGAAGACTTAGCCCTTTTACCATCCAGGATTTCTTGCAAAATTTGACTAGCTGAAAAAACTTGTGCTGCAGGGGTCATACTTAAATTACCCTATAATTTGGACTTTCTCTCGTTATTTGTACATCATGAACGTGGCTTTCCTTCAATCCAGCACCTGTTATTTTTACAAATTTACAATTTTTACGCATTTCAGATATTGAGCGGCAACCGGTGTAACCCATTGCGGCCTTTAATCCACCAACCATCTGGTGAATAACCGCACCTGCTGCACCTTTATAAGGCACCTGCCCCTCAATTCCTTCTGGTACTAATTTATCGTTAGCAGCATCTTTTTGAAAATATCGATCAGCTGAGCCTCTTGCCATTGCGCCCAGAGATCCCATTCCTCTGTAAGCTTTAAAAGATCTACCTTGATAGAGTATAACCTCTCCAGGGCTTTCATCAGTACCTGCTACCATCGATCCAATCATTGCACAACTTGCCCCAGCTGCAATCGCCTTAGCAAAATCTCCAGAAAACTTAATTCCACCATCAGCAATAACCGGAACATTTCCGGCTACACCTGCGCAATCAATAATCGCACTCAATTGAGGCACCCCAACACCGGCAACCATTCTTGTCGTGCAAATTGACCCTGGGCCAATACCCACTTTAATTGCATCCGCACCTACATCAATCAATGCCTTAGTTGCATCTGCCGTAGCAACGTTACCAGCTATTACTTGAACTTCATTGGACATTTTTTTAATTCGTTCAACCGCTTTTGATACGCTATCAGAATGACCATGAGCTGTATCTATAACAACCATATCAACACCAGCCTCGATTAAAGCTTGAGACCTTGCAAAGCCTTCATCCCCTACAGTCGAGGCTGCAGCAACTCGCAAACGACCCAACTCGTCTTTGCAAGCTGTTGGATTCAGTACAGACTGCTCTGTATCTTTTAACGTTAACAAGCCAGTAAGCCGACCCTTGGCATCGGTTACTAATAACTTTTCTATACGACGTGATTTCATGAGACTTATAGCTTCTTGCCGATCCGCCGGCTCCATCAAAATAGCTAAATCATTTGTTGTCATCATGTGACTCACCGGAGTATTTTCATCTGAAGCAAATCTCATATCTCGATTTGTTAAAATGCCAACTACCCGGTTTTTTTCATCAACGACTGGAAATCCGGATACATTGTACTTATCCCTCAAACCATTTGCATCTTTTAAGGTTTGACCAGCCTTAAGGGTGATAGGATTATAAACAATTCCACTTTCAAATCGTTTAACTCGTCTAACCTGCTGGGCTTGTCTGTCTACATCCAAATTTCGATGAATAACACCCATCCCTCCAGCTTGGGCCATGGTTATTGCCATTTTTGCCTCTGTAACTGTATCCATTGCAGAGCTAAGCAACGGAATATTTAATGCAATTGATTGGGTAACTTGAGTTCGAGTGTCAGCAGTTGCAGGAAGAACTTTGGAAGCCGCCGGCTCAAGAAGTACATCGTCAAAAGTTAAGGCCTCGCGAATCTGCATTATATAAATCCCTTTCATAGCAGGTACACTGGCCATTTCATATCTCACGAAACTGTTGAAATTGAAAGAGGATATAAGAAATAAAAGCTCAAAAAAAACTTTTAGAAACTAAACAATAAGATACTAATTTTTATTAAAAAAACTTGTAAAAATTTCGTATTTGGCGCTGATAAACCACAAATTGGCGATTTTAGAGTTTTTCTCTAATAAGCTGTTGCTAAGTTTAATTCAGGGTTATGGGATAAATATATGAAGCATTTGGTAGTATTCACTCCATCTGGAAAACGGGGGCAATTTGAGACCGGAACACCCGTATTGGAGGCAGCTCAAAAACTTGGAGTAGATTTAGATAGCGTTTGCGGCGGAAGAGGAATTTGCAGTAAATGCCAAGTCACACCTTCATTTGGAGATTTTCCAAAACATGGTGTTTCAGTAGATCAAAGTGCAGTTTCAACTTGGAATGCAATCGAGCAGCGATATCACGATAAGCGAGGTTTAAAACCTAACCGCAGATTGGGATGTCAATTAAAAATTCAAGGTGATTTGGTCGTGGACGTGCCAGCAGAAAGTCAGGTCCATAAGCAAGTAATCAGAAAAGCTGCCAGCTCCCGACATATCGAAATGAATCCTGCAACAAAATTGTATTATGTTGAAGTTCTCGAACCCGACATGCACGAACCGAAGGGTGACCTAGAACGTTTAAAAACGGCTTTGTCAGAACAATGGAAGATAGACCAACTAGACGCTAGTCTCTCAATTGTTAAAAAACTGCAAAGCATTCTTCGCAAGGGCGAATGGAGTGTCACTGTGGCAGTTAATTCGATTCCAAGCGAAAATATTTCAAGAATTATAAATATTTGGCCAGGTTACCATGATGCCAGCATTTATGGGTTAGCGATAGATTTGGGATCAACTACTATCGCAGCGCATTTAACCGATTTAGGTTCAGGAAAAGTAATTGGTAGTTCTGGCGTTATGAACCCACAAATCAGGTTTGGTGAGGATTTGATGAGCCGCGTCAGTTACGCGATGATGAATGCAGACGGAGCAGAGGCAATGACTGCCGAAGTCAGAAAAGCAATTGATAAATTAGTCATAGATCTGGCAGAAAGTGCAAGTATCGATAAAGAGGATATACTAGAAGCTGTTTTTGTCTGTAATCCAGTTATGCACCACTTGTTGCTTGGAATTGATCCGATAGAGCTGGGTCAGGCCCCATTCGCTTTAGCAACTTCGGAATCAATATATCTGAATGCTAAAGATTTAAATTTGTTGTCATTGATTGATGATGCGCGAATATACCTTTTACCATGTATTGCTGGTCATGTTGGAGCAGATGCCGCTGCTGTAGCTTTATCTGAACAGCCGAATAAATCTGAAGATTTAGTCTTGATTGTTGATGTTGGCACTAATGCAGAAATATTGTTGGGAAATACAAAAAGGGTACTAGCTTGTTCATCCCCAACTGGCCCAGCATTTGAAGGTGCACAGATCAGTTCAGGACAGAGGGCTGCACCTGGTGCAATAGAGAGAGTGGAGATTGACCCAATTTCCAAAGAGCCCCGGTTCAAAGTAATTGGATCTGAACTATGGTCAGACGAAATTGGCTTTGAGGAGAGTACAAAAGAAATTGGCATAACAGGAATATGTGGCTCTGGAATAATTGAAGCTGTGGCAGAAATGCGAGTTGCTGGACTTCTCGATGAAAGTGGGTTGATTGGAAGCCCTGAGGCAACTGGTACACCAAGATCAAAACCCGATGGAAGAACTTACTCTTACCAACTGCACAATAGCAACGATGCGTCTCAACCTGCAATTCAAGTTACTCAAGGAGACATCAGGGCCATACAACTTGCGAAATCCGCATTATATGCTGGGGCAAAGCTCTTAATGGATGAAATGGGTGTTGATAGTGTTGACAAAGTTGTTTTAGCAGGAGCTTTTGGAGCGCATATTTCGTCTAAACATGCAATGATTTTGGGTATGATACCTGATGTCTCACTTGAAGATGTCACTTCGGCCGGAAATGCTGCCGGTACTGGTGCCAGAATTGCTCTTTGTAACATAAATGCACGGGCTGGTATCGAAGAAATAGTAGGTAAAATTACAAAAGTAGAAACCGCTGTAGAGCCAAAATTCCAAGAGCATTTTGTAGCTGCTAACGCCATACCTCATAAGACTGACCCATTTACAGAACTAAATAAATTGGTACAAATTCCTAACCCCTCCTTTAACGCTTTATCCGAAAAAAACGGGAAAATGGGCCGGCGTCGAAGAAGACGGGCTTAGGTTTCTAAAGCTTGCAGAGCGTTTCCAAACTTCGTAGCTATGTTCTAGAACAGTTTTTGTGCGTTTTTTAATTATTCAAAATCACTGGGCTTTTATTTAGATTTTAGTTTTCCGTCAATTCTAGCACCCTTTTGAGTTGCAATAGATTGATACGTAACGTCTGCGCTCACCTTGCCAGTGGAGTTTACTGCCAGGTCTTGCACTGATATCTTACCCGACACATTACCATCAATATTTATCGAAGTGCCAGAAATACTGCCATCCACTGAGCCAGAAGACAAAACAGAAATCTCTTCACCAGATAGGTTTCCTTTAACTTTACCATCGACTTCAATATCGCCTTGGCTGGATATATCTCCTTCTACGGCCATATCTGAACTTATAAATGTTTTGGACACACTAAACACCTTTTAAAGATTTAAAAACCAAATCACAAATGACAGATTTGGGATAGAATTCAAGGTTAATTTAAAAATTTTAATAACACAATCTGAATAGCATAATAATTTTACGATATAATATTAAGCGCTGTTACGTTTATTTAATTTGTATAGCTATTACATTTGCCTTGCTATAAAAGTTATTAATTATAGATTACAATAACGATGCATAAACTTATAGATCCATTTAACCGCTCCATAAATTATTTGCGGGTTTCAGTGACAGATCGCTGCGACTTCAGGTGCCTATATTGCATGACAGAGAACATGAATTTTCTTCCCAAAAAAGAACTTCTTACCTTGGAAGAATTAGATTTTCTTTGCTCTTCGTTTATCAATATGGGCGTAGAGAAAATCCGTATTACTGGCGGAGAGCCGCTTGTAAGACGTAATATTATGAGTTTTTTTCATTCGGTTTCTCGCCATTTGAACGACCAAAAGCTCAAGGAACTCACCCTAACTACAAATGGATCGCAACTTAAAAAATATGCTAACGAACTATTTCAAGCAGGCGTGCGTCGGGTAAACATATCTTTAGACACCTTGGACGACGAAAAGTTTGCTAAAGTAACCCGCTGGGGTCGATTATCCCAAGTTCTAGAAGGAATAGAAGCTGCCCAAGTGGCCGGGCTCAGAGTAAAAATAAATACCGTTGCGCTAAAGGGTTTTAATGAAGATGAGCTATTTAGACTTGTTTCTTGGTGTAATGAGCGAGGAATGGATTTAACCTGGATAGAAGTTATGCCCATGGGTGATTTAGAGTCAGAACAACGGATAGGGCAATATTGGTCTTTGAACGAGTTACGACAAACGTTAGCCCAAGAATACACGCTGACGGACATGGCTGAACGCACTGGAGGACCAGCCAGATATGTGAAGATTAACGAAACTGGTCAAAAAATAGGGTTTATTACTCCTATGTCACATAATTTTTGTGAAAGTTGTAATAGAGTTCGATTGACTTGTACCGGGGAACTTTACATGTGCCTAGGGCAGGAAGATAAAGCGGATTTACGGCGCCCAATAAGAGAAAAACCAAACGATGAAGATCATCTCCGGATTGCAATTCAGTCAGCGATTGCTAAAAAACCAAGAGGTCATGACTTCGATTACACGCGACAACAGGTTCATGGACAGATGACTCGCCATATGAGCCATACTGGTGGATGAAATAGAGACTAACTTTCTAAATACTTTGGCTGATCCTAGCTTAAGGGCATTCTTCTCTCAATTATTTCGGCCCACCAACTGCAACCAATTGATATTGCTTCGTCATTAAAGTTGTAGTTGGGATTGTGTACCGGGGCACTATCCCCATTTCCGATGAGAATATAGGCACCAGGTCTCTCAATCGCCATATAAGAAAAGTCTTCACCCCCCATAACAAGAGGTGCATCTTCACAATTACCACTTACAGACTTTGCAACAGAGGCAGCAAATTCAGTTTGCTCAACAGAATTTGTCATGACCGGATAACCTCGAGTATAGATAGGATTTACATTAGCTCCAAATACATCGCCCGTCTTAGCGGAAATTTCCACTAATCTTTTCTCAGCAAGATCCCTAGTTGCATCAGATAGCGTCCTTACAGTTCCCCTAAGCACAACAGTTTGGGGAATTACATTAAAAGCTTTCGAAGATGTCTCAAACGAAGTAACTGACACGACAATTTGGTCAGTAGGATCAGCATTTCGACTGACAATAGATTGTAATGCAATCACAATGTGCGATCCGACAACTGTTGGATCAACTGCTATTTGCGGCTTTGCCGCATGCCCGCCCAGTCCATTTATTGTAATTTCAAAAAAATCTGAAGCTGCAAAAAAAGGCCCTGATCTTATAGCAAATTTTCCAATTTCCAAATCAGGCCAGTTATGCATACCGTATACTTCTTGTATACCAAAGCGCTCCATTAACCCGTCTTCACACATTTCACGACCACCGCCGCCGCCTTCTTCCGCTGGTTGAAAAATCACTACTGCAGTACCGTCAAAATTACGTGTTTCAGCTAGGTACTTGGCTGCCCCAAGAAGCATTGCTGTATGTCCATCGTGACCACACGCATGCATTGCCCCGTTAACTTTTGAAGCATAAGATAATCCCGTTGTTTCTTCAATTGGCAGAGCATCCATATCAGCACGAAGTCCAATTACATTCTTGTTGGTATTTTCTCTTCCATGAATTACACCAACTACGCCTGTTCGCCCTAATCCAAAAACAACACTGTCACATCCAAATGACTTAAGTTTTTGCTCAACAATTTTAGAAGTTCTATGGGTTTCAAATAATATTTCAGGATTAGCGTGAAAATCATGACGCCATTCGGTAATCTCCTCCTGCAATTCTGCAAAGCGGTTTTTTACAGGCATAAAACAATCCTTTTAATTAACTTAATAGCCACAATCTGAAGTCAGAACGAAATGCCCCTCAGACACTTCTTTGTATTCTGGGCTTTCAGGCTCATAACCGAGCGGATGGATTGGTGATGGTATTTGCTTAAATTTCAAATCACCTTCAAGCACTCTTTTAGACGGATCAACTATTGGGACGGCACTCATAAGAGCTTTTGTATAAGCATGCTGAGGGTTGCTAAATACCGCCTGCCGAGAACCAATCTCTACTAGCCGACCAAGATACATCACTCCAACCTCATGGCTAACACGCTCCACCACGGCCATATCATGGCTTATAAATAAGAAACTTAGCTCCAACTCCGATTGAAGTTCCATCATTAGATTAAGCACTTGGGCTTGGACTGATACATCTAATGCGCTTACGGCTTCGTCAGCAATTATTAATTTTGGATTTAAAGCCAGAGCTCGTGCGATTGCTACGCGTTGTCTTTGACCACCAGAGAGCTCGTGGGGATAGCGTCGCAAAAAACTTTTTGGTAATTCAACACGCTCGAAAAGGCTCTCGACCCTTGCCTCGATGGAGCTTTCCGACATAGTTGAAAAGTTTCGCATTGGCTCAGCCACTTGATCAAGAAGCAGCATTTGCGGATCAAGTGACGCAAAAGGATCTTGAAAAACCATTTGCATATCACTTCTTATGTTACGAAGCTCATCTTTGGAAAGTTTAAGCACATCTTTCCCAGCCATACCTACCTCACCAGAGACAGGTTCAACAAGACGTAAAAGCGATCTACCAACTGTTGACTTCCCACACCCTGACTCCCCCACAAGTGCCAAAGTGCAACCACGTTTTATGGAAAATGAGACATTTTCCACGGCATGAACTTGAGCAACTGTTCGCCGAAGAAGCCCCCCTGCGACAGGAAAGCGAGTCACCAAATTTTTTACTTCTAGCAACACGTCATCAGTACCAATTAATGGCTTAGTACTCTTTTTGCTATCGCCAATTAGCTTCATTGGTTCAGGATATTTTTTTCCCAACATTTCCCCAAGTTTTGGAACCGCGGAAAGTAAAGACTTTGTATAATCATGCTGAGGATTCTCAAAAACGTCTATCACATTGCCTTCTTCAACCTTGTTTCCACGGTACATAACTACAACTCGATCCGCCATTTGCGCGACAACAGCCATATCGTGAGTGATAAACATCACCGCAGTTCCTGTTTCTCGCTTTAAACGGTCAATTAATGCAAGAATTTCTGCTTGAATTGTTACATCAAGAGCTGTTGTAGGTTCGTCAGCTATAAGCAACCTCGGCTCACATGCCAATGCCATAGCAATTACAACTCGCTGACGCATTCCCCCTGACAGCTCATGTGGATACTGTTTTAACCTTTTTTCTGGCTCTGGTATCCTAACCTGATCCAGAAGTTCGATTGCTCTTAATCTTGCTTGCTGCTTAGATAGCTTTTTATGCAATCGAAGCCCCTCAGTGAGCTGCCTACCAATTGTGAAGACAGGGTTTAATGCAGTCATTGGCTCTTGAAAGATCATTCCAATCTCATTGCCTCTGGTGTGTCGCATAGACTTTTGGGTCGCATTCGCTAAATCTATTGAACCACCAACTTGTTTTTCAAAATTGAGCTTCCCTCCCTCAATTTTACCTCCACCAAATTCGACAAGCCGCATCATGGACAAGGATGACACAGACTTTCCAGAACCGGATTCACCAACAACACAAACGGTCTCACCAGGATAAATGGAAAAAGAAACATCCTCTACCCCCGTAACAGTTCCATCTTTGGTTTCAAAAACAACTTTTAGATTTTTAAATTCCGCAATTGGCGTTTTGTCATCATCTAACATTTTCATTCCTAACCAGACCAAATTAGGGTCGCTCAAATAAGCTATTAATGTCAACATGAATTATCTCAAAAAAATGAACTAAATTGGGCTAACTAGAGTAGATTTCCAGTTCACGCAGAAAATCCTTTGTTCGACGCTAAATAAGCCAAAAAAAATAAGCTAATTTTAAGCTTTCGCTTGCATTTTTTGAAAACTCTGTTTCCATACTGACTTCGGGGGGAGTTTTAGAAAAATTTTAGTCTCCCTATGTATTTGGATATTCGTTTTGATCGTAATCAATACAAATTTCCTGACTACAGTTAAAAGATAAGGAGAATAAAATGAAAATTAAATCTTTAGCACTGGGTGTTGCCGGGGCTATTGCTTTCGGGTCCGCAGCGTTCGCTGAAAGAGGCTCAGATGGCAATGTTGGCATTATATATTGGCAGGCACCCTCAATCTTAAATCCGTACCTTTCAGGTGGAACAAAAGATATCGAGTCCTCAAGTATGGTCATTGAAGCACTCGCAGGGTATGACAACAATGGCGCGATGTTCCCTAGACTTGCTACCGAAGTTCCAACCGTTGGTAATGGCGGTATAAGTTCAGATCTAAAATCAATTACGTGGAATATAAAGCCTGGCATTCTTTGGTCAGACGGCAGCCCGTTCACATCAGCGGATGTTCTTTTCACATATGACTATTGCATGGGAGAAGCTGGGTGTTACCAGGAAGCGAAATTCGAAGGCGTTACTAACGTAGAAGCCTTAGACGATCTAACTGTAAAAATTTCTTTTGCAGACCCAATGCCCAACCCCTATGGACCGTTTGTTGGATCACAAACACCAATTTTGCAGCAAGCTCAATTTGAAAACTGTACGGGCACTCGTCGCCAAGAATGTACAGAAGAAAATTTTGGTCCAATTGGTACTGGACCTTTCGTTGTTACGGAATTCAAACCTAATGACGTTATCCAGCTAAAAGCAAACGAAAACTATAGAGACGCTAGCAAACCAGCTTTTGCTACTATGGTTTTCAAAGGCGGTGGAGACGCCGCTGCTGCAGGTAGAGCAGTTATGGAAACTGGTGAGTATGATTACGGCTGGAATTTACAGCTAGCTCCAGAGGTTATCAATCAAATGGCTTCTGCAGGGAAAGGTCAACCACTTGCTGCTTTCGGTACTGCAGTTGAGCGATTAGAAATGAATATGACCGATCCATCATCAAGTTTAGATGCTGACACTCGATCAACGAGGAAAGCTTTACACCCATTTCTTAGCGATATTAACGTCAGAAAAGCGTTATCAATGGCAATAGACCGTACTCTGCTAACAGAGATAGGCTACGGAGTTGCAGGTAAACCAACTTGTAACCTTGTACCTGGCCCGGAACTATATGCATCAGATAACACAGAGTGTTTGACACAGGATATCGACGGAGCAAAAGCATTGCTCGAGGGCGCTGGCTGGAAAGCTGGGGCAGATGGTGTCAGAACAAAAGATGGGATGAGACTTTCAGTTCTTTATCAAACTTCAACTAATGCGGTGCGTCAAGATTATCAGGCCCTAATCAAAGAATGGTGGACACAGATTGGTGTTGAAACTGAGTTGAGAAACCTTAACGCATCTGTGTTCTTTGGAGGTGATCCTGCTTCACCTGACACATATCAAAAATTCTATGCAGACATTGAAATGTATACAAATATTTTTGATGGTACAGATCCTCAAGCTTATCTATCAGCATATAGATGTGGGAATGAACCAAGCCCCGAAAATGGATGGGCTGGAGAAAATATCAATAGATATTGCGATCCTGCATATGACAAATTATTGGATGAGTTAAAGATGACAGCTGATCTCGAAAAAAGAGGTGAAATCGGCCGAAAACTCAACGATATGCTTACGAAAGATAGCTATACAATCGTTCCATTGACATGGCGCGGTCGAGTATCTGCACGTTCTAATTCGCTTGGTGGAGTAGTCCTTAATACATGGGATACCGAGTTGTGGAACGTAGAAGACTGGTATCGAATTGACTAAGTAATAATAGCGCCGGCGCGAAAGTGCGCCGGCGCACTTTCAGGAAGACCCCTTAAATGATAACCTACATTGTTCGGCGTTTGCTTTTAGCAATACCTACTTTGCTGTTTATAGCGGCATGTATTTTTTTGTTATTAAATTTGGCACCGAATGATCCCATGGCACAAGTGCCAATGACTATACCTCCCGACGTAAAAGAGAAAATGCGAGAAGCTTTAGGGCTCGGCCAACCATTGCATGTTCAATTTTTAAAGTGGGTAATACAATTTTTCTGGGTAGAACCCCAAGTGTTTTTTGATTAC
>Ga0115013_10000684_pt1 | contig 20049 bp, 15 predicted proteins | sample SouAtlMetagenome_2_FD_88686 | JGI IMG/M metagenome (GOLD analysis project Ga0115013, IMG submission 88686) | Marine eukaryotic phytoplankton communities from Atlantic Ocean - South Atlantic ANT15 Metagenome | ecosystem: Environmental > Aquatic > Marine > Oceanic | place: South Atlantic Ocean...
ACCAACGCATTGGCGTGGCTCTCGGAAAAGGACAGAGACTCCAAGATGCCGTCGAACAACTTGGAATGGTTGCCGAAGGCGTTCCCAATACACGCTCGATCTACGAAGCCGCCAGACGAGTCGGCGCCCGCACTCCGATCATCGATGTCGTTTATGCGATGCTTTACGAAGATGTCCCCCCCGCCGAAGGACTCAACCGACTCTTCAGACAAAGCCCGCGTAACGAAGTCGAATAATTAGGAATCCTTTTTCAAAAGATCGCGAATCTCAGAGAGAAGCACTTCCTGCGCAGGAGAATCGGCTGGAGCCGCAACCTCCTCCTTCTTGATTGATCCCATGACCTTATTAATCACGATAAAGAGTGAGGCTGCGATTATAAGAAGGTTGAGCATGGCATTGATAAAGGTTCCATAAGCAATCACCGCACCCATTTCTTGAGCTTTTTCAAGATTCCCTTTCGGAGCGCCCTCAGCAAAAGCAAAGTATAACTGACTGAAGTCCGGTAGCTTGAAAATTCCGGCAATCACCGGCATAATGGTGTTATCGACAAGCGATTTGACCACGAGACCGAAGGCACCACCAATGATGATTCCAGAAGCCATGTCGATCAGATTTCCTTTGAAGGCGAATTCTTTAAAATCTTTTAACATGATTGCAGGAGTGGGAAGTGACCTTTCTACCGAGATTGGACTGAATATAAAGAGGTTCTTCTGATTTATCTGCGGCTTAGAACGGCCGGAGCGCTGGTGTTACCATAGCGATCCACGGAGCTCACTGCGACCGCATCTGGCGTCCCGCGCAAGGTCGCATTCTGCCCACTCGTGGCATAGATGAAATACCATTGCTTTCCATAGCGGGCCTGAACCGCGTATTTCGAACACCCCGCAACCGGTGACCAGGCCACCGAAACACCGCCCCCTCCCTTCCCCGCCTTGACCTCCGGAGTTTTGGGTGGAGTGTTGCTAATCCAGGGCATGGGAGGAACCAAAGCCGCCTGCTGATAGAAATTCTTCGCCAAACCATCACTGACTCCGCCTCGATTCTGCATCAAGGATTTCATGCTCCAAAAAACATGCCCTACATAATTTCGACCCACACTCCGAGAAAGCGACACCTGATTAATAATCTCGCTCGCCGGACGTCCCGGGTCTTCTGATGACAGCACCCGCGAAACAGCAATTCCCGGCCAAACCGGACGTTCCCCCTGGCTACGCCACCAACTTAACAGCTTGGTATAGCTCTGTGGGCCCTCAATTCGCCAGTACAATTGAGGCGACATATAATCACACCAACCATTAGCTAGCCATTTCCGTGAGTCCGCGGAGAGGTGACGATAGGAATCAATCGAAGCTGTCGTCCCAGCTGGCACGCCTGGCCGCCAAATCCCAAACGGACTGATGCCAACCCTGACCCAAGGCTTCTTTTGCTTCACCGAACGATACATCCGCTGGACGAATCCATCGACGATCACCCGACGTGCTGCCGGAGTTTTCCCATCAGGAAAAATTTGTTTTGGTTCACCATTTTTTGCGACATCCGGATAAGGGTAAAAGTAGTCATCAATATGCACACCATCGACATCGTAACGACTCACTACATCCAAAATAGTAGCCAAGGCCCTTTGTTGGGTAAATCGGCTCGAGGGATCCATCCAGCGATAGGATTTGAAATTCTTAATCACGCTGGAGTGGGTTCGCGTCACATGATTCCGAGCCGTGGGAATCTCACTATTCGGCAAAGCGCGAAAAGGATTAAACCAAGCATGCACCTCGATCCCTCTGGCATGCGCCTGTTGAATACAATAAGCCAGCGGATCATAACCAGGAGAATTCCCCTGGACCCCACTCACCCAATGACTCCACGGCTCGATATTTGAACGATAGACGGCATCAGCATTAGGACGCACCTGTAAGACGATCGCATTCATGCGCATGGAGGCCATTTTGTCCAAAATCCGCCTCATTTCCGCTTGCTGGGCTGACGCTCCCAACCCCTTCTTGCTCGGCCAATCGATATTAAACACACAAGCTACCCATGCGGCCCGGAATTCTCGCGGAACTACGGGAACACTCTCACGGCTGGGAGCGTAACTCTGCCCAAGCAAAGGACACAAAAGGAGGAAAAAAGCGATCAACCGAAATACCATTTCACCGAGTCTTCTACTCAATTCACCGCGCAACCCGCGAGCAGAATCGCCCTAACTCAACCCTCCACGACGCCTCATAACCCATTCCGTGGTCAGGAAAAGTGCCAGCAACCCGAAGATCAACCATCGATCCCACAAAGATGTTTCCCTAAGTTCCTCTCGGGTTTCTTCCTCTGTAACGAAGAGATCAGCCAGATTTCCTTCCCCATCGAAAACCCGCCCGCCGGACATTTGGGCCACGCTTTCAAGAAGCGGAAGATTTAATGTCGTCTCGGAAAGCTCCACCGCACTCAGAGAGCCCACCACCCGAAAATTAGTCAAAAGCTCATCCTCAACGGTGTCACCATTTAGAAAAATCTCGTAGTTTCCCGGCTTCCGGAATGGTCCCGCCAGAGCCGTGTACAGTCCATTAGAATCCTCGCGGTAGGAAAGATCCACAGTCGTTGTTTGCCCGGACTCATGGCGAACTTCGGCAGTCAACGAACTATCGTCAATAGGATTTAACGACTCATCCCGAAGGCGTGCCATAATGCGGACTTCATCATCTCCGGTGTAAGTCAGCTGGTCAGTCCCCAGACGTGCTTTATTGTTTCCCGAGCGGAGATTCGGCCCGGCGCCCCAACGCACCAGCTGTCCCCAAAAACGGTGATGATAAACATCGCCAACACCTTCCCGCAATCTCCAGGTACGATCGGTGAGCAGTATCGCAACTTTCCCTTTACCTGTTTGGCGGGTAACCAAAAGAGCATTTTGAGCTTCGCGTTCCCGTCGTTCAGCAACTTCGATGAGAGCCGCATCGAGAGACGCTGCGGAATTCACCGTCCGTTTGGCGTTATCAACACCTTCGGCATGTAGGAGCACCTCAGCCCCTCCTTTCAGACCTTTAACAGGGTGGCGCCAGCGAAGTTCTGGGAACCCCTCCCAGAGTTGTTCATTCCTCATCTGCCCTTCAACCTGGGCAGTTACCGGATGGGTTCGCCCGGTGTTTGTCAGAGCGAAATTAAAGGTGCTATCGCTTCCAAAATATGTCCGCTTTGACACTTCGTAATTAACAGGCACCAAACTCTGGGCGACCTCCGATTTGTAAGCATGTGGCATCGACTGTGGCCCCGCAACCATGATCAACAAAGCTGCGCGGTCACGGACACAGCTCGAAATAATCTCCCACTGCTCACTAGTGATGGCATCTTGGCCCACATCGCCAATAATGATCACGTCAAATTTTCGCCACTCCTCTTCGGTTTCAGGAAGAGCCGTTGCATTAGCTTCTCCGAAGGGACGGCTGGCGGAAGCCACCACTCTCTTCGCTGATTGTCCTGAGATACGATCCGGCTCCATGAGAACGGACTGTAGATGGATCGACTGATCACGCCCGTAGAAGAGATTGCGCAGATAACGGAACTCCCACCTAGGAGTTTGATCAATCAATAACACGTTGGTTCTGGCATCACTCACTACAGTTTGAAATCCCCATTCGTTATTATTATCGAAGGCTTCATCCCCCAAGCCGTTCAACACAACCCGGTATTCTCCGATTCCACCTTCTTCGGGAAGGTGACGAAATTTCACTTCCTCACGGTGATTGTCCTGGGGAATGGAAAATTGCCGCGAGTCGATTTTCTCATCGCCGGAATATAAATCCACCGTCGCTTTCTTCCCGCGATAACCATTAAACTTCAACAAGGTCGCCACCCGGATTCGATCCCCAAGATAGACTGCATCAGGTGATTTTACCGAAATGATTGACGCATCCTTGGGCGGACTTTCACTACCAGCCGGAATCACCGCGATTGGTGCATCGAGAATTCCAAAACGCCGTGCCGCATCGTCAACACTGCCTGGACGGTTGTGACGACCATCACTCAACATCACCACCCCTGCCAGCTGATCAGGCGGCACTTGATCTAAAACACTCTCCAATGCTCCAGCAATATCCGTCGCCTGATCCCAACCCTCAACGGCATTGTCATCATTCATTAACGCCCGTCTTGCCGCTCGAACAGTTCGAACTCCAACCTTTCCATCCAGCGCCTCAACAACACCACTTTCATCCAAAATCTCTTCCGCCAATTCCTGACGCGTCTTGGTCAATCCTTCATCAATTAAATGCATCGACGCCGAATCATCAATTAAGAGAACAATCTCACGGCGTATCTCACGGTCAACATAACGACTCCAAACCGGCTCCAATAAAATCCAACACAACAAGAGAAGTTGGGAAATCCTCAGGGCCACCAACCAACGCCCTCGTCTCTTCCCGACCGCCTCCCGCTCATAGCGATAAGACCACAAAATAAGCTCTGCCCCCAGCGCACAGATCAGGGGAACACCCCACCGAGGCCAATCGGGACTCAGATCAAGCCAACGATTCAAAAAGACTACTAGGCCCCAAAATAGACCGAAAATAACGGCTCCTCGCAAAATCACTCTCATCGGTTTCCTCCTTTCGTTTGCGCCACTAATTTCGAAAATTCACTCGGCACCTCATCGCGTTTTTCAAAATCAACCCGCACCTCTTCACCCGCTCTTCTTGACTTTGAAACCCAGCGGGCAAGCAAGCCTTCCAAGAAAAATAGAATTAGAGCAGAAATCGCGATGACTTTCCAAATCTCCCGTCCAAAACCTTCGCCACGTAGAACCGAGAGCATGTTGTCAATCGAGCCCAATTCCATCAAATCGATCTCCCGCTTGATCAGATTGCGGTCATCATCGTTCCAACGGTCGAATCGACTTTCGCCACCCTCAAATTTCACAACCAGGGGAAGTGTCTCTTCACCTTCGACATCGGAGCGCATACCAGCCGGCACCTCCAGTTGATACTGACCGGGAAGGGCCGACCCCTGCACCTTAAGTATACGACCTCTTCGCCCCTGCGTCGCAGTGACATCTCTTTCCCGTCCTTTGGGATCAAGCGCTCTTGAGGTTGCCAGAACAACATCTTCATCTTCTTCCACAACCGCCAAGAAGGCCGAAGCAGGCACAATTTCAGAAACCCGGTCCGGACGTCTCCAACTTAATGACACGAACGCCTCTCCCCAACTCTCTCGATATTCGGCCCGGAATGAGACGATCTCCCCTGCCACTAAATTAATCTTCTTGGAACGCCTGGTCCCACCCTCTGCTTTGAGAACCTCGTCGCCATCAAGCCACATCTTAAATTCGTCATCAACGATCGCTTCAAAAACATATTCACCCGATTGGGGCGGCAAAAGAGATCCCTCCCATTTCACGACAAATTCATCTGCCTTGAGCCCCTTCTCTGGAGGACCACCCCGCCAATTGAAATTGATCGCCGAATCAACACGATTGAGCATTTCGCCCTTCTCTCCATTCTTTCCTTTTAGATAGGTAGCTCGCAATCCTCCTCCGCTTGGGAGGGATAAGGTCGGACTCCAACTCGCCTTTACATTCAATTCGACTCCTTTGCCTCCCGCCAACCAGTTGGTCATTTCATGAACCAGAGGCACGAAGCTCGGCCGGGCTGGCAGACTCCCCATCCGGGCATCAAGGCCAGTCGTAGTCACGACAACGCGGCCATGGCCGTATGCCCGGGTCGCCATAAAAATTTCTCCGTCGGCAAAGCGGGCTGCCGCCTGGGCCCCACTTACAAGGCCCGCAGATTCACGATATCCGAGAACAACACCCTCGGCCAAATCATCACCTGCCGCCTCTTTAAAAATTCTCAAAACAGGATGATCGAACGTTCCCTGAGCCACACGAACTCCATTCTCCGGCAGGTTCATTTTTCCCAACTTAACAGGAACAACCGGGCCGTCTCCCCCTTGCCAATTCTGATAAAAGCTCTCCTCAATATTCGGACCCGCCAAAATCCAAAGGCCGCCACCTCTAAGGACAAAATCAACCAGCTTCGCGGAAGCCTCCGAGGGGAGTCTCGTCACATCAGCCAAAACAACGACGGTGTCATTCTCAAGAGTTTCATTGACGAAAGCATTTGCCTCAACCACCCGGGGATCAACAAATACCGAAGATTCCGTATCAGCAGGCGCCAAAGCCAATCCCAAATATCCACCTGCCCGCTCAAAAAACGATGCGCCGCTATTTCCTTCCACGATTAAGACCGGAAGAGTTTCCTTCACCCAAAGCACCCGCTCGCTGGCATCATCACCAACTAAATCATCCTTACTAGCCAGGGCTGCCTTGATAACCTGCGGGCCCGCTTTCGTGAAACGATGACGGTAATCAATAACTTCTCCTTCCCCAGGAATCAGTTGCCCAACACCTTTTGACTCCAATTCCTTCCCTTCAACAGTCACCTTTAACAATCCCGGCGTAATCACTTCCGTTCCGGTGTTCTCAACACGCACCCTGATCATCACCTCACGATCTGTCCCCACGATCTCACGGGATAATTCAATTTCTGAAATAGAAACATTTCTCAAATTTTCAGGTGGTGGAAACGACCTTACTAACAATCTCGGCTTTGCTGGAAGCCCCTCCCAGGCATCCCCCAAATTACTCCACGCCGTTGTGCTCTCCAATTGCCATCCGACTCTCTGCTGATCGGTAAAGACGACAATGTCTTTTGTCGCTGCCCGACCCTCGGCCAATGTCAATGTTGCCACACCCAGGGCTTCGTGGGCCCTAAACGGACCGCCTACCGGCTCCAATTGATCGAGAACCTCAAGAACGTCGGCCCGATGTGTCAGTGGATTCCCGGTCCGCATCTCTGGCGCAGGCCCCCCAAGCACCACTGAAAACGCCGTTCCTTTTGGCGCATCTTTGACAAAGCGGCGAGCTTCTTCAATCGCACGGGAAAAGGCGGTCTGTCCCTCGGTCTGAATCAACATTGAAGTCGACCCATCAATCACAAGCGCGACATCTCTACGGGGGCTCGTTTGGAAACGGCTCAAATTTAGATTCTTCTCATACCAGCTAATGAATCCCGCCCCACCAATCAGAGATAACGCGATCACACGCATAATCCAGGTTGCTTTCAATGAAGAGAGAACGAAGGAACCTCCCAAAAATGCCATCCCAAGCAAACCAAGCGGCAGGACAAAGAGCCATGGAATTTGCGATTCGGGCGGCACAAACGGCCGTGAGACAGCCAATACAATCAGCGCAATGAGAAGGCATCGCGCCGCCATCAGAAGAAAGTCCTCCCACTCCATTCGCTTGCGTCGTGCCGCCACGGTATCGAAAAGAAAGCGCATCGCGCCCCAGTCGTATGGCTTGGCAGCCTGCTTCCGGATCAGATGTAGGATTATCGGAACCAAGACCCCCGCGAGGCCAAACAAAAGTAATGGATTCAGAAAGAGCATCGCTTACTTCTTCCTCCTTCCCAGATAACGCACCAGAGCATCAGGAACCGACGTCTTCGTCGTCACCGGCACATAATCTGCGCGCAGATTTCCACAGACCGACTCAATCGAATCAATGAATTCACGAAGTTTTTCAAGATAAGCCGCCCGAACGGCCTGCGGATCGATGCGCATCATCTCTTCAACCCCCTCCAGATCCCGGAAGCGCTGGAAAGACTGGAAAGGAAAACTCAGCTCCTCTTCAGCCAATACGTGGAACACAACAAGCTCATGCTGACGGAAGTCGAAATGGTGCAGCGCCTCGACAACCTCGGAAGGGTCATCAAAAAGGTCACTAATCAAAATCACCAAGCCACGCTTGGGAATTCGTTCAGCTACTTCGTGAAGGACTTTTCCAACTCCTGTCTCCTTCCCCGGCTTGGTCTTGTACAACTCTTCACAGATTCGGCGAACCTGACTTGGGCGATTCTCCGCACGCATCATGGTTTTGATTTCGTCATCGAAAGTCACCAATCCGGCAGCGTCACCCTGCTTGATATAGAGATACGAAAGCGCCGCCGCCAAATAGCGACCGTATTCAAATTTCGAAATCGCTTCCCCGTTGATCTCGGTTCCCTCATCACCTTTGAAATTCATCGAACCAGAGACATCCAGCACGATCGTAGCACGAAGGTTGGTTTCCTCAATGTACTGCTTGATGACATTTCGGTCACTCTTGGCCATGACCCGCCAATCAAGGTTTCGCAGGTCATCACCATAGGTATACTCACGGTGCTCCGCAAATTCCACTGACACCCCTTTATCCGGACTGGTGTGCTTTCCGGTCAAAGTGCCCTGCTTTCGCAGCCGGGCCAGCCATTCGAGCCGCCTGATGCCGCCGAGCACTTCGGGCGCAAGGAGACGCATACACTCCGGCATTTTCAAATGCTCATTCTCCCCGGCCATCGTAATCCTGTTTGGGTAGTCACTTAAATTTCGATCTTGCTGTCACCGCCACCAAGCTCCTCAACGAGTCGACGAATGATATCGTCGCTCTTCACTCCGGCAGCTTCGGCGTTGAAAGTCGTAAGGACCCTGTGTCGCAGGACAGGCAAGGCAACCGCTGCCACATCGCCGGTGGTCGCGTGAAGCCGTCCGCGAAGTACTGCATGTGCTTTGGCCGCTGAAATCAGGGAAATACCAGCACGCGGACCAGCTCCCCAACCTACCATTTCCTTCACAAAGCTTGGAGCTTCATCCGAACCAGGTCGAGTGGCGCGGGCCAGTTTGGCTGCAAAATCGATAACATGGTCGCCAACCGGAACCCGCTTCACAATCTGCTGCAGTTCGATAATCTCCGCACCTGACATGAGTGGGGAAACTTTCGCAGAATTCGGACTCGTAACACGACGGATAATCTCCCTCTCTTCTTCGCCAGTGGGATAATCGACAATAATGTTAAAAAGAAATCGATCGAGCTGGGCTTCCGGAAGTGGATAGGTTCCCTCCTGCTCAATAGGGTTCTGAGTTGCCAAAACAAAAAATGGATCGGGCAGCTGCAGCGTGCGCTCACCAACAGTGACGTGGTGTTCCTGCATCGCCTCAAGAAGAGCTGCCTGCGTTTTGGGCGGTGTCCGGTTAATTTCATCCGCCAGCACCATGCTCGCAAAAAGCGGGCCATTCACAAATCGGAAGCCACGACGACCGGTTTCCGGATCCACCTCTAACACATCAGTTCCGGTGATATCAGCAGGCATGAGATCGGGCGTGAACTGAATTCGCTTATACTCAAGCTCCAAAGCTTCGGAAACCGTCGAGACCAAAAGCGTCTTCGCCAAGCCCGGAACGCCTACTAGGAGGGCATGTCCCCGGCAAAACATCGCCATAAGAACCTGCTCAACCACTTCTTCCTGACCCACAATTACCTGGGCCAGCTCTTTCTTCATTCGCTGATAGCTTGTATGTAACCGCTCTACTGCTTCCTTATCGTCACTCATGTCGAGCTAACCTTACGGGAAACCACTCCTTTCTCTTGCGTCTTTGAAGAAGAAAAAGCGGAAAAATCCCTCCGCCCACAAAAGTGTAGAATGCGACCGTCGAGTCCTAGTCCAATCCAAGCACCTCATTGGGTTCAAAATTCTAAATTATACGACCGCTTCCTCGTCTCAAATTGCGAACGCGGAGACTTGAAATCCTTTTACTCAGCTGGGCAATGAACCCAACCCACCATCGTCAACTCCACAATCTAATTCCACCGTAATCAAACTAAATCGTATTATTACGCTTCCCCTCTCTATTACAACTCGTATCGTTTCAATCGTACCCTCAGATATCAATGCCCATCAAAGCGCGGTCGAATCTCTGACCGAACTATCGCCAGTTTCTCAGCTCCCTACCCAATATTCCCAGTATCGAGGACGAAAGATCTTTTATCTCCAACCATCTTAAAAATTCCCCAAGGTCGCTCCGAAGATCGAGCGTCTCCACAGGCCTTCTTTCATCCCATGAACGCTAGAGTAACCCCCGTCCTCGGTGTCGCAGAAGACGGCCCTGTCAAATCCTACGTGAACGGAGAAACTCTTCAATGGCAGTGCGTCGACATTCTCAACCTCCTCCAACTCCGTGCCCTTGCGATGCTTACATCTTCTTGTCATCGCTATGACCGACCTTTATCCAAGCGAAGAATGGAATTTCTTCCTCGGTATGGCTCGCATCACCTCAACAAACCCGACCGCGCTCCGCTCCGTTTCTAACATGCTTACCTAAGCAAAATCCACTGCGGCCTCAAATTCGACCCCACCGCTCACTCGCAAAAATTCGCCACTACCCTCAATAATCTCAAAATGACCGACGAAGCAAGGTGGTTTGAAAAGCGAAATGAGAAAATCAATCCTTCTTCCGAGGGCGAATAGAAATCAATGACCGGAAAACATCCTCCCTAATCCACCGGATGGTTTCCGTATGCTTGGTTGGGTAAAAATTATCCATCACCCCAACCAAATTCACCTCATCGATCTTCATCCATCCCACTCCCACTATTTCGTGTCCCCAGGAAAGATGGGGTTTATGAGGAACCCGCACCGTGCAGGAAAGCAGCACCGGTCTACCCGCGTTGATTTCTTTCCTCAGTAACTCAATTGAAAATCGCGCGATGTGACAGTCGACTCCAACGTTCTTCTCAATTGCATCAGCCTGAATCGCCCCAGCGAGATCTTGAGGAAACGCTCCTGCAAGCATCATTCCGTTGGACGTAAATCCATCAGTGTCGGAAAACCTGGCCATCTTTAACCGAGCCCTTAATCGCCTCGCAATGTCCTCCGGCGTTTTGCCGTCTTCACCCCGCCATAGCGGAAACTTTTTATCCACCCAAAAGGACACCACACTCGCTGCAGCAGTCGGCACGCATCCGGAAGCGACCATCTTCCCACCCTCTTCCTCAATTGGAAACTGTTGCAGATTCGGAACCTCCGAAATCACAGTTTCAATTTCTAATTTCGCGTCCAGAGTAAACTCCACAATTCGTCCCTCTCCGCCCTGATCCCACATCATTATCCCCTTCCTTCCGCCCGGGCCCTTAATCTCCGCGACCCACACCGGTGGTAAACCGGTCGGGCGGGCTAAATCTTTTTTCTGCAAAACCAGCTTAACGGCATTCAATTTTGCACTTTTCCAATCCTTGGCCCAATTCTGAGAAACAATCCCCTTCAATATCGCATCACCTCTCTCCTGTCCGCCGTCAACAAAAACCTGCGAATACGCCGTATTCATCGATAGCGTTAGAAATACTAGAGCAATGCTTCGCATATAATTCATCCCAGATTTAAATAAGCGCCTCGCGAAATTCACACAAAACATTTTCGATATCTTTCGCGGAAATATCCAAATGTGTGACCAGACGAATTTTTTTACCCGTGTATCCAGAAATCAAAATCCCACTCGCTTCCATTCTCTCCGCCAGATGAGTCGTATGTCCACCAACGTCCACAAAAACCATATTCGTCTGTACAGGATCTACCTTCACCCCCGGGATCTCGGCAAGTCCCTCGGCGAGAGTTCGCGCATTGGCATGATCCTCCGCCAATCGATCCACGTGATTCTCCAAGGCATGAATTCCTGCTGCAGCCAAAAAGCCTGATTGACGCATCCCGCCACCTAACATTTTTCGAGAACGCTTCCCTTCTTTGATAAAATCCTCCGACGCAACCAAAACAGAACCAACCGGCGCCCCGAGCCCCTTCGAGAGGCACAGTGACACCGAATCGAATGGTGCCGCTACTCTCGATACCGGCAGCCCAGAAGCAACGGCAGCATTGAAGATTCGCGCTCCATCTAAATGTAATGAGAGCCCATACTTCTCCGCGAACGGCCTAACTGCTTCAAGATACTCCACCGGGAGAACCTTTCCCCAGGTCGTGTTCTCCAGACAAAGGAGGCAGCTCCGAGCATAGTGAAAGTCATCAGGCTTCACCAGCGCTGCCAGCTTTTTAAAATCCAGAGTCCCGTCCGCTTCCTGCTCGAGCGGCTGAGGTTGAATACTGCCGAAAACCGCCCCGCCGCCGCCTTCAAAAAGATAGGCATGCGCACTCTGCCCGACCAAGTATTCATCGCCCCGACCACAGTGGGTCAGCAAGGCACATAGATTACTCTGCGTCCCACTGGGAACAAACATCCCCGCTTCTTTCCCCAACATTCCGGCTGCGAGTTCTTCGAGCCGGGTCACCGTAGGATCGTCACCAAATACATCATCTCCAAGCTCTGCCCTCCCCATTATCTCCTTCATGGAAGAAGTTGGGCGGGTCACCGTGTCGCTACGCAAATCGATCAGCATCCTTATGCTCTAAAGAAATGAAAACTGATCGACAAGATAAAGCGACTCAGCGATTCTTGCTCTCTTTCCATGATATTCCGCTTCCTTTTCCTCTCAGCACTTTCGGCAACATGCTTCCCAGCGACTCCAGGTGCGCAGGTTGAGCGCTCACTGAAAATAGACGATAAGACGAGCGACCCCTAGAAACAGTATCTTCCCCATGGTTTGACAAATCAAAAAATTGGCCACTTCTTCTCTTTCTCCATGGCCGGGGAGAAAGCAATAGACCGCTTTCCGGCCCCAAAAAACGCCCGCCACCGAGGAATGAAAAAACACCACGGAGAATCTTTCCCCATGGCGCTTTGTAGAGTGAGTAACTTCAGTCTTCGTAGGAACCTTCAACCCGGGAGGCCACGTCACGGTAACCGTAATCGACTTCGTAAATTTGCTTAAAGCAATCGAGGGCCTCCTCCTGACGCCCCGCCTCGTGATAAATGCAGCCCAATTCGTAGAGAATTTCCTTTTTCACATTATCCATCACAGTGAGTTCGGAGTTTGCATCACTCAGCTGCTTGATTGCGAGGTCAGTCATGCCTTTGGCTGCGAATGTCCGACCAAGAAGCAGAAGCACCTTGGTACGAATATGAGGATTGCGGGTAGCCTGCTGAAGGTGCGGAATCGCTTCACTGTGCTCCCCTGAATCGTAGTAGGCCAAGCCAAGGTCGTAACGGAGCTTTGGATCGGTGGGGTTTTGCTTCACTCGTTCTTCACATTCTTCGACACGCTCCTTGACACGTGACGCGCTGATCTCGGCAAGCTGGGCCTGAAGCTCTTCATTGTCTGGGTCGGCCTTGGCAGCTGCAGTGACATCTTTGATATGTTGATCAGCGGCGTTATCCTTCATGTTCGCCGCCTTATTCTTGAGGGCAACATCGCCATCGGATAGCTGGTGAGCCCAATCGTAAAATTGATAAGCGTTAGACCATTCTTCGAGTTGCTCGTAGGTGTTTGCGAGCTGCTTGACCACGGCAAGATTGTTGGCATCCTGCTGGTATTCCCCGACCAACTCCGCAGCACGATCCTGCAACTGGTCTTTGGTAAGTGCCGTTCGAGAGGCCTTTTCTAGTTCAGCAGCGCCAGCGGAATCGACTTTAATTCCGGAGTTATCATCAGTTAGGTTTTGCTGCATCGAGGCCTTTGCTGAGGAATCCTTCTCACCCTTAACCGCAGCACCGTCAGAGGGGTCATGCTTGACGATATCACGAAAAACGGAAGCGGCCTCCATGTGCATGTCACGAGCCACATAAAACTGAGCCAATTTATGAGCCACCTTGGTATTCTCAGGATTCCCCTTCCGCGCAGTTTCGAGAGCAAATGACGCTGTATCGAGCAAGTTCATGCGCAAGCCGACATCGTGGAGAGTCTCATTGATCCCAAGGTTAAAGGGATCCTTCTCAAGTTCTTTTTCAATGGCAACCAAAGCACCGGGAGCATCTTTTTTCGCTAGTCGGGAAATTGCCCCTCCTCCTCCGGACCCAAACATACCTTTCTTGGCTGATCCGGGAGAAGCTCCCGTCGCCATGATCGCAGCCTGACGTAATAATTTGCGGGCGTTGAGAAAGCCTGGTACTTCTTTCAAGATCGCTTGAAGGAATTTGATGGCATATCCTGGATTATTACGCTCAACACTGGCTTTAGCGCTTTTCCAGTGATCTTTCAGGTTTGCGGGGAGTTCTACTTCAGTGATTTCTCGGATTTCTTGGTCAGACATACTCTGGGTGCGTGGGCTGGTGTGATGCCCTGAAATGAAGCGCGTATTTCAGGCCTTTGCAAGCTCCCAAGATGTCCAAACTCCAATAAAATTAAAGAATTGCAAAAACAGAGCTAAAGCCCGGAGCAAATCAAGCTTTGATCCATTGCCTGGGCAGGGTTCTCAGAGGCGCTCTCCCCGACCACCACCGCAGGAACTCCTGCAACGGTCTTGTGTGGAGCGACATCATTCAAGACGACGCTCCCTGCGCCGATCTTGGCGCCTTTACCAATTTCAACCCGGCCCAGAATCTTGGCGCCTGCTCCGATGAGAACACCGGAGCGAACAATGGGATGTCGATCGCCCGACTCTTTTCCGGTTCCCCCGAGAGTCACCTCATGCAGAATGGAAACGTTATCCTCTACAATTGTCGTCTCTCCCATCACCAAACTGGTAGCGTGATCGAGGAAGATCCCGCAGCCCAACTTCGCTGCAGGATGAATATCAACGCCGAAAACCTCGGAGGAAAGACTCTGAAAATACAAAGCTAGATCGCATCGGCTATTTTTCCACAACTGATGACTCAATCGGTAGGTGCAAATCGCCAAAAAACCCTTATAGAACAACAAAGGTTGAATCATGGAGGTGCACGCCGGATCACGATCTTTAATAGCCATCATATCCGATACCATACTCAGCGCGAGCTCCGGATGGGCAACAAGGACTTCCTCTAACAATGGAAAGAGCTCACTGCGCGTCATATCCTCGCGGGCGAGCTTTCGGGCCAAACGAGCGGATATCGCCTCGTGAAAAGATGCCCGTGAAAGAAAAACGTCCTCCATCAACGAACCCAGTCGATGCTCAGAGGCAACAATGCGTTCTGCCTCTTGCAAAACGTTCCGCCATACCTTACCGACCTCAGGACGGCCTTTAGCACAGAGAAGATCTGTCTCCGGACTAGCGCTTGTCGATTTTTTATGCTTTCCTTCCATGAGTGAGAATCTCCCAGAAACTAGATTACGCAAGCCGAGCAATGGTGCATCTGGCACGCAAGCACGACGGGCAGTCGGTTGTTCGAGCTGACGATATTGCAGAGAGTGAGGCAATACCATCCAGTTTTTTGGCACAAATTCTTCACGAACTCAAGAGGACCGGTTTGGTCACCAGTAGACGTGGGAAAACCGGAGGTTGGAAACTTGCTTCCGCCCCCGCCGAAACCACTCTGCTCTCCGTCGTGGAAGCCCTGGAACCTGAGAGTCTCGGGCAACATTTCGACATAGCCGGCGATTCGGGGACAGCTGTATCTAAGACCTGGGAGGAAGTGCGACAAATCAGCCGGAAAATTCTTGAAAAGCATACGCTTGAGTCCATGGCTACCAGCGCTGAGCCGATGTTCTACATTTAGGGAAAAAAATCCGCCCCCTTGAAGAGGAACTCAGATTTTGGAAACATTTTGTCTAATCAGGTAACTCAGCCACGGGAAGATTGGTAACTTCCTCACGATAGCTTTCAGCAAGCGGTGTACTTAAATAACGCTCGGTTGATGAACATCCGACGGTCACAATGCGCTTTCCTTTAAATTCGGGACGTTTCGCAACCTCGATGGCAGACCATACGTTGGCACCTGTTGATATCCCTGCCGGGATTCCTTCAAGCTGGGCCAATTTCTGAGCCATTTCGAAGGCATTCTCATTAGTCACCGTAATCGTTCCATCGACAATCTCGGTATTGAGGTTAGGAGGGATGAATCCTGCCCCTATTCCCTGAATTTTATGAGGCCCAGGAGATCCACCGCCGATGACTGGACTGTTCTCGGGCTCAACTGCGATCGCCACGAAATCAGGATTTCTCGATTTAATCACCTCGGCAACTCCGGTAATCGTTCCTCCGGTTCCCACTCCCGTCACGATAGCATCAATATTGCCCTCTGAATCAGCCCAAATTTCCTCAGCTGTTGTCTGACGATGAATTTCCGGGTTGGCTGGATTATCGAACTGGCTGGGACCAAAAGCGGAAGGATCTTCGGCTAGTAATTGCTTGGCCTTGGCAATCGCCCCACCCATTCCTTTTGGTCCGGGAGTTAAAACGATATCAGCTCCCAAACTGCGAAGAAGAACACGACGTTCGATCGACATAGTTTCAGGCATCGTAAGGATGCACTTATACCCCTTGGCACGAGCCACAAAGGCCAGCGCAATTCCGGTGTTGCCTGAGGTGGCCTCGATAATCGATCCACCGGGCTTCAATTGACCGTTTTTCTCGGCGGTATCAATCATCGATTTTCCGATTCGGTCCTTAACACTAAAGAGTGGGTTAAAGAATTCAGCCTTCACATACACCTCGGCCTCGAGACCTTCAGTTACGTGGTTGAGCTTAATTAGTGGTGTGCTTCCGACGGTGTCTACAATATTACTGGCTATACTCATCTTATCTTTTTGGTTAAATCTGAAAGTCATTTTCTCCAGATTGCTCATGGAGTCCACACTCATATTTTTGACCCCCGAAGCGCGTCGACTCGGCATCTTCGCCTGCCACCGGCTTCCGCGTTGAGTGCCAATCGCCCATGGTGAGATAGCCCTCTCTTTCGAGCGGATGTTTCGGAAGTTTGTTGTCGTGAAAGTAGGAGGACACTTGGGCGTCCGCCCAATCAAGAATTGGGTAGACTTTAAGCGTCGCACTTTGTTGTTCAACCAATACTCGGTTGGCACGAGTCGACGACTGACTGCGACGCAATCCACTGAGCCAAATGTCCGACCCAATTTCCTGCAAAGCCCTATTCATCGGCTCAACCTTATTGACCGTGGCATATTTTTGTTGCTCCTCCTTATCCCCGGCCCAAAGTTTACCCCAAAGGGCTTCCTGATGAGCTGCGGTATAATGGGGAACATAACGCCGAAGATCCACATCAAGTATTCCGCTCAGCTCATCAATATAGCGATAACTCTCCGGAAAAAGATAACCAGTATCGACAAAAATGACCGGGATCTTTGGTGCATGGGTTGAAATCAAATGCAACATCACAGCCGCTTGCAGACCGAAACTCGAACTTGCCACCACCCGATCTCCATAAGTTTCGTAGAGCCATGAAATCCGCTCACCCGCCTTCTGGCTCTTGAGCGTATCTGCGATCTCTTCTGCTTCAGTAATAGTGGCCGACATATCTTTCTAAGCCGAACTAACTTCGGGTTTCAAATTCTCATGGAAGTCCAGTCCATTGACCGTGGCGGCCACATATCCAGCACGAATCACGAAATCTCCGAAGGTTTCACCATCTTCCCGCGACTTCGCGTAATCGAGAATGATTGGGCCGAGCACTGCTCTAATCTCTGTTCTGGGCAAAGCCTCGCGATACAACTTATTCAAGCGATCACCAGCATGACCCCCACCGAGATAGAGATTGTATTTTCCGGGGGCACGACCAACGAAGGCGATCTCCGACAAGAAAGGTCGACCGCAACCATTAGGGCATCCGGTCATGCGAATGGTAATGGCATCGTGACGCAATCCCGCTTCCTCGATCACCTCTTCAAGCTCGGTGATCACTCCCGGTAAACCACGTTCAGCCTCCGCAAGCGCAAGCCCGCAAGTTGGCAACGACACGCAAGCAATGGAGTTCAAGCGAAGCGCCGAACGCTTGTGGGAATTGAGCATTCCGTGCTCCTCCAGCAAGGATTCGATCCTGGGGCGATCTTCGGGCGTTACATTGGCGATGATCAAATTCTGGTTCCCGGTCAGGCGGAAATCTCCCTTGTGAATCTCGGCAATCTTGCGGAGCCCGGTCCTCACCGTCGAATCACCATCATCACGAACACGCCCACCTTCCACGAACAAATTTAAATGAAAATTTCCCTGATGATCTTCAACCCAACCAAAGCGGTCGCCGTTGTCATCGAACTTAAATTCCCGGACAGGATCCAAATCATAACCGAGATACTCATTTACCTTTTCAAGAAACCAATCAGCACTGTGGGAATCGATGGTATACTTGAGCCGTGCATGTTTACGGTTGGTTCGATCCCCAAAATCACGCTGCACCATGACCACCTTCTCAGCTACATCGATAACCTTGTCCGGAGTGACAAAACCGATGATATCAGCCAGACGAGGATAAGTCTCGGGCATACCGTGGGTCATTCCCATTCCACCTCCAACGGCGACATTATAACCGACAACTTTTCCATTTTCGACAATCGCCACAAATGACAAATCATTCGCGTGAATGTCGACGTCATTTGATGGCGGCACGGCTACCGCGATTTTAAATTTACGCGGGAGATAGGTCTTCCCATAAATCGGCTCTACTTCCTCCGCTGTTGATTCAACCTTCTCTCCATCCAACCAAATTTCGTGATACGCGCCGGTCGATGGAGTAAGATGCTCGCTGATATCCTGGGAAATCTTCAGAACATCCGCATGCGCCTGGCTCAAGAATGGATTGGGATTGCACATGACATTTCGGTTCACGTCGCCGCAGGCTGCAATGGTATCCATTGCAGCCGCATTGATCTCCTGAATCGTTCTTTTGAGCTGGGTTTTAATTACACCATGAAGTTGGAAAGCCTGGCGAGTTGTCAGCTTGATTGTTCCATTGGCAAAATCCGACGCCAAGTTGTCCATCTTAATCCACTGCTCAGGCGTCGCCACTCCGCCTGGGACACGGACGCGGATCAAGAAGCTGAACGCCTTTTCCAGCTTGTGCTTCCGGCGACCTGCGCGAATGTCGCGGTCATCTTGCAGGTAGCATCCGTGAAATTTCAACAACTGCTGCTCGTCCTCGGTCAACCCTCCAGTCGATATATCAGCTAAACCCTCTGCGAGCGTTCCGCGGAGGTAGTTACTATCGATTTTGAGATACTCGTTGTGGGCGAGTTTTTTGTCGTCGCTCATTATTATGAAATAATTGGAATTCTAATAAACGTCGCGCTGGTAACGCTTGTCTTTTTTAAGATCGGCAACATAGGCCGCCGCATCTTTTGCGGAGAGCTTGCCATACTCGGAAACGATTTCGATGAGAGCTTCGTGGACATCCTTGGCCATGCGCTCGGCATCACCGCAGACATAGAAGTTTGCCCCCTTCTCCAGCCACTGAAAAAGCTCGGCGGCATTCTTTCGCATGATGTCCTGAACGTACACCTTCTCAGGTTGATCCCGTGAAAATGCCACATCCAGCTTGGTAAGAGTTTTACTCTTCAAATGATCTTGCCACTCAAGTTGGTAGAGGAAGTCGAAATTATACTTTTGATCGCCAAAGAAAAGCCACGATTCCCCACTCGCTTTGCGCTCGGCCCGCTCTTCAACAAAGGCACGGAACGGGGCGACTCCGGTACCCGGGCCCACCATGATGATGGGCGTTGCGTCATCTTCGGGAAGCCGAAAGTTTTTATTTGTATGAACATAAACCTGCACTTTTTCGCCAACTCGCGCTTCATCGGCGAGGAAGGTGGAAGCAACTCCTTTACGCTCTTTTTCGTGGCCCTGATAACGAACGGCTGCCACGGTAAGATGAACTTCACCCGGGTGCGCCTTAGGACTGGATGCAATGGAATACAAACGAGGTGGAAGCTTTCTCAGAATACTCACCAACTGCTGTGCAGTCAGATCTTCAATCGGAAAAACCTCTATGAGATCGACGATTTGACGCCCCCAAATCCAGGCGGCAAACTCGGCTTTCGACTCATCGGAAAGTAGTATTTCCAACTCCGCATTTGGAGAAAGAGCAAGATACTTTTTCACGACAGCCCGCGAGAGGCCGGTAATATCAAGCTTATTGCGAAGGGCGTCGCCCAATGAAGTTTTTGCGAATGCCTTATGCTCAACCTCCTCGGATTCTGAAAATCCAGTGATCTTCAAAATATCGCTGATGACATCCTCGGCATTCAGGGGAATCACAGCTAAGGCATCGCCCACTTGATAATCCATGCCCGATCCATCGAGCGACAACTCCACATGAATCGTCTCTTTCGAAGTCCCCTCGCCATTCAGGAGAAAATTACCTAAAACTTCCGAGGGAAAGGGATTTTTCTTCCCATACTCCACTGCGGGAGATGCTGATGCTTGCGCAACCGCCACCGGGCCACCACCTCCC